>Ga0209024_1001355_pt1 | contig 21716 bp, 14 predicted proteins | sample AutmiccommunBRH5_FD_187380 | JGI IMG/M metagenome (GOLD analysis project Ga0209024, IMG submission 187380) | Deep subsurface microbial communities from Mt. Terri, Switzerland - Autotrophic microbial communities BRH/5 (SPAdes) (version 2) | ecosystem: Environmental > Aquatic > Deep subsurface >...
CGGTCCGCCGTGGCGTCCCGGTACTCAGCGAGGAAGTGCAGCGGGCTGTCGTCGATGAGCGTGTGGACCGCGTCCAGCCGGAAGCCGTCGAAGTGGTACTCGTGCATCCAGTGGAGGGCGTTCTCGATGAAGAACGTCCGCACGTGCTCGCTGCCCGCTCTGTCGAGATTGATCGCGGCACCCCACGGCGTGTGGTGATCTTCGGTGAAGTACTGGCTGCTGAACTGGCTGTGGTACGCGCCGTCGGGGCCGAAGTGGTTGTAGACCACGTCGAGGATCACCCCGAGACCGAACGCGTGAGCGCGGTCGACGAGCGCGCGTAGATCCTCGGGCCGTCCGTACGCCCTCGACGGGGCGAAGAGCGAGACGCCGTCGTAGCCCCAGTTGCGCTCGCCCGGGAAGTCGGCGACGGGCATGATTTCGATGGCGGTCACGCCGAGGTCAGCGATCTCCTCGAGGCGTGCCATCGCCGACGCGTACGTGCCCTCGGGGGTGAACGTCCCGATGTGCATCTCGTAGATGACAACGGCGTCGGGATCGAGACCGGTCCAGTCGCTGTCGGTCCACTCGAACGACGGATCGATGACCTCGGAGCGCTCGTGGACGCCATCGGGTTGGAAGCGCGAGGCCGGATCCGGCAGCGCGGGACTCCCCGCACCGCCGAGGCGGTAGCCGTATCGCGCCCCGGTCCCGATGCCCTCAACGAGGGTCGAGGCGTACCCGTCGGCGTCACGCTCGAGCTCGATCTCGTGGTCATCGACGACGAGCGTCACGCTCGCCGCGGACGGCGCCCACAGGCGGAATCGGACGCCGTCGCCCTCGATCCACGCGCCGAGTCGTGGCTGCCAGGGTTCCGTCATTTCGCGGCCTCCGAGGACAGACTGAGGGTGACGGTGGGAGAGAATTCGTCGCCGGGCTCGAGGCTGACGGGCCACGAGAGCAGCACAGCGATCTGTTGCGGGGTCCGTTCGAAGCCAGCCTCGGAGCGTGAGACCGTCTCGATCGCGCGCACGTCGACATCTGCCGGCGGGGACACACTGATCTCTGCGCTGACATCGATGTCGTCCATCGACAGGCTGAGGGACTCCGCGCCCTTCGTAGCCCCGCCCCGAGGAAGCGCGAAGTCGCGGTTGGCGATCCGCACACTGCCTCGCGCTCGCTCGCGGAACAGCATCGCGAGGTTCAACTCCACCGCGAACCGGGCCTCGATCGTGCCGTCCATCGAGGTCAGGCGGTACGTGGCGGTGATCTCGGCCGCGTCGCTGCCGACCTCGATGGTCTTGCGGATGGCGGTCGTGCCTCCCGGCGCTGCCGCCTGGCGCTCCAGTTGAACCTCCATGGTGCCGCCGCGCTTCCGGCTCTTCACGGCGTACGGGAGGCCAGAGAACTCGCCGAGGTCTTCGACGAGGGTGCTGCGCGCGGGTGGACGTCCAGAGGCCAGGAAGCGGTCGACGAAGATCCCGCGCCGCCCTCGGTCATACGGGTACGGGGGATCCTCGGGATCGTGGTACGACTCCTCGCGGAGCGCGAGCGTGTCGCCGAGGTTGGTGCTCGACGGTCGGTGCGACAGTTCGACGACCGCACCCTCCGAGGGGTCAACAACCACCACGAGGTCGGGCGTCGTGACGACGACCTCATCCTCGCCGTCGGCGTCGAGATCGAAGCGACGCAACATGCGCTCGGGGCCTCGTTCGCGCTCCAGGGCCTCTTCGGCGCGAAGGAGGTGGTACCAGAGCCGTTGCCGGATGTGCGGGAGGTAGGTGCCGCCGAACATGCCGTGCCAGTACGCGCAGTTCGCCTGGGCTCGCCAGAGTTCGCGCACGGCCTCGGGAAGGTCGTCGGGATCCCACGAGCGGGTGCCTCGGAGCAGACGCTCGCAACGCCGGCTCACGTCCAGCATGCGCTTGTGGAGGTGGTTCACCTCCGGGTACTTCGCGAGGAACTGGAAGTAGAGCCCGCTCCGCATGTGCGGGTTCACCGTGTCGAGGAGCCCCACCTCGGACAGTGCGCCGCGGATCTGCGAGAGCGCTCGCTGCGCTGCTGCCGTGAGCGTCCACTCGAGCATCTCCGGGTACGAGCCGTCGGGGATGTAGACCCGTCCTGCCACGGGCGATCGCTCGACCGCCTCGCCGAGGGGTACGACGTCGATGTCGTCCGGGAGTGCGAGGAGGCCATCGAAGAACCGCGCGAGCCAGCCGCTCCGGATCACGGAGCGGTAGGTGCCGGGCCACATGCCGAACTTCTCGGTGTCATCGCCGTAGACGAGGATCGAGGTACCCGCCTCGGCGCGACGCTTGATGACGTTCAGCGCCTCGTCCACGGTGGCCCATGGGATCGCGGCACGCATGTCGTTGCCGCCGGGCGCGACGAGCATCGGCGCGCCCTGGTGCTCCGTGAGGTAAGGGGCCCCGAGGTCCGACTCGGCTAGCCCAGCGGACATGAAGTGCCGGTCGTCGAGCGTGACTGTGGTGATGCCGCCCTCGACGAGGTCGGAGACGAGCGAGGGCTCCCACACGCGCTCCGTGAGCCAACCGACCGTGGCGTCGACGCCAAAGAGCCGTTGAAGATAGGCGCGGTGTGCGCGGAGTTGTCCGACGCGGTCACGCCGAGGCAGGAGCAACAGCACCGGTTCGTACATCCCCGCCGCCACAAGCTCGACCTGTCCTCCTTCGACGAGGCCTCGGATCTGGTCGATGCGTTCCGGCGCGTGACTCTCCATCCACTCGAGGAGCGGTCCTGACCAGTGCATCGAGAGCCGGAGCGCGGGGCGCTCCTCGATCAAGTCGAGCACCGGCCCGTAGCACGTCTTCATCCCATGCTCGAAGACCGAGTCGAAGTTCCCTGGCGGTTGATGTGCGTGCAGCACGAGGCTGAGGTTCATGCCCCGTGGCTCCCGGCACCCGTCGCCATGGCCCTTGCTTCGGGCACCAGCATCAGCGTGGCGAGCGGAGGGATGGTCAGGTCGATCGAGTGAGATCGACCGTGTGCAGCGGTGTCCTGCGCGAGGTAGTCGGTTGCCGTCGCATAGCCCGAACCGCCGAACTGCGTAGCGTCGCTGTTGAGGCCCACCACCCAGCGGCCCTCGGCCGGGACGCCAAGCCGGTAGCCCTCACGGGGGACGGGCGTGAGGTTCGAGACGACCAGCACGAAGTCATCGGCGTTGCGTCCGTGTCGGACGAACGAGATCACGACGTTGGCGTTGTCGGAGGCGTCGATCCACTCGAAGCCCTCGGGCTGGAAGTCCTGCTGCCACAGTGCGGAGTGGGCCTGGTAGAAGGCGTTGAGTTCGCGGACCCAGCGTTGGAGGCCCTGGTGGGGGCCGTACTGGAGCAGGTGCCAGTCGAGGCTTGTGACGGCGTTCCACTCTGACCACTGGCCAAACTCGCAGCCCATGAACATGAGCTGCTTCCCCGGATGGCCGTACATGTAACCGTAGAGGGCTCGGAGGTTCGCGAACTTCTGCCAGTCGTCGCCCGGCATCTTCTGGAGCATCGAGCCCTTGAGGTGCACGACCTCGTCGTGGGAGAAGGGGAGCACGAAGTTCTCGGTGAATGCGTAGAGCAGTCCGAAGGTCAACTCGTTCAGGTGGTGGCCGCGATAGATGGGGTCATACTGGATGAACTGCAACGTGTCGTGCATCCAGCCCATGTTCCACTTGTAGCCAAAGCCGAGGCCTCCGGCCTTCGTGGGGCGCGAGACCATCGGCCACGATGTCGACTCCTCAGCGAGGGTCATCGCGTCCGGGAAGCGCTCGTAGACGGCCTCGTTCAGCCGCCGCAGGAACCCGATCGCCTCGACGTTCTCGCGGCCGCCGTACTCGTTCGGCAGCCACTCGCCTTCCTTGCGCGAGTAGTCCCGGTAGAGCATGGAGGCGACGGCATCTACGCGGATGCCATCGATGTGGTAGCGGTCCAGCCAGAACAGTGCGTTCGCGATGAGGAAGTTGGAGACCTCGCGGCGGCCGTAGTTGAAGACGTAGGTGCCCCAGTCCGGGTGCTCGCCCAGCCGAGGATCGGCGTGCTCGTAGAGGTGCGAGCCGTCGAACCGCCCGAGGCCGTGCGCGTCCTTCGGGAAGTGCGCCGGCACCCAGTCGAGGATCACCCCGATCCCTTCCTGGTGGAGCGAATCGACGAGGTACATGAAGTCCTGTGGGGTGCCGAACCGGGCCGTCGGCGCGAAGTACGACGAGGTGAGGTAGCCCCACGACTCGTCGAGCGCGTGCTCTGCGACGGGGAGCAGTTCGACGTGGGTGTAGCCCATCCGCTTCACGTAGTTCGTGAGCCGCGTCGCCAGTTCACGATAGGTCAGCCAGCGGTTGCTCTCCTCGGGCGAACGCGCCCAGGATCCGAGGTGCACCTCGTAGATCGAAATGGGCGCGTCGAGGCCGTTGAGCCGGACGCGGGCCTGCATCCAGTCGGAGTCACCCCAGTCGTATCCCTCGAGGTCCCAGACGACCGAGGCCGTGTGAGGACGCAGTTCGGCGTAGAAGGCGTACGGGTCTGCCTTCTCGAAGCGCACATCGCTGTCTCGGGGAAGGACGCTGAACTTGTACCGCTCGCCGGAGCGGAGCCCGGGGATGAACCCCTCCCAGGTCCCGGCGCCGTGCCGCACCTCCAGCGGGTCCGCGAGGTGGTTCCAACCGTTGAAGTCACCGATGACCGAGACACCTCGGGCATCCGGCGCCCACACGGCGAAGTCAACGCCCGACGTCCCGTCTCGCTCGGTGGGATGGGCGCCGAGGCGGTCGTACGCGTCGAGGTGGGTCCCCTCCGCGAGGAGGTGTACGTCGTAATCGCTGAGCACGAGCGTCACGATGAGCCTCCGATCCGAGCGGCGATCGTCGCGAGACCCTCGAGCGGGATGAAGGCCCACTCGGGGCGGTACTCCATCTCGTAGTGCAACTCGTGGAGCGCTTTGTCGAGCAGGTAGACGTCGAGCACCAGTTGGCCCTCGGGGCCGGGGTCCGGGAGGAACGACTCGCCCGCCGCCTCTTCGAGGTAGGCCGCGAGGAACGTCACGATGGCGCGCTCCTCCCACCAGGCGACCCAACCCGAGATCCGCTCGAAGGGGACTTCGCCCTCGGGCATGGTGAGCAGGCGGGATGCGCGGGCCGTGAGCCCGGCGTAGCTGAACGAGCGGATCATGCCGCCAACATCCGCGAACACAGACGCCTTGCGGCGGCGCTCTTCGAGCGACAGCCCGACCTCGCCCCCGAAGTCGATGATGGCGAAGCGCCCATCGACATCGAGCACCTGCCCGAGGTGGTAGTCGCCGTGGATGCGGATGCGATCCATCGTGCCCGCGGCGCTCCGCGTCTCGCGGAGCCACGGCCCGAGGCGCTTCTCCGCGTCGAGGACGGTGCGGGCTAGTTGGGCAGCATGCGCGTCGTCGCCGTCGGCGGTGCGACGCAGCCAGCGTCGGGCACCTCGGAAGCGCTCGCGGATGCGCGACGCCACTGCGTCGATGTCACGCTGCGTCAGCGGTTCCGGCTCGAATGCGGGATCGCCACGGCTGTCGGCGAGCTCCCGATGCAACTCCGCCGTCGCCTTTCCGAGGAGTCCGACGTGCTCGCTGTACTCGGGCGGGCCGTAATCCGCCTGAGTCGAGGCGGGGGCCAGGGTGGGGTCGAGTCGCTCGCGCAGTTCATCGCGCGCGGCGAGTAGCGGCGGCCGGTTCGACCTCGGCGGTGGCTCATCCACCCCGTGCTCATCGAGGAAGCGGAGGCAGGACGAGACCATGAGGTCCCAGCCCTCCTGGCGGCTCCACATGAACTCGTGCACGATGGCGACGGGTGCGAGTCCCTCGGAGGTATCGAGTCGCAACGCGCCGAGCATGCGGGCGGTCGGCCCCGGGTGATCGGCGAGGTGCCGACCGATCTCGGTCTCCGGGTGCGGCTCCGGTTCGAACCGACGGAGCACCTTCAGCATCATCTGCTGGCCGACGCGAACTGAGGTGTTGCTCTGCTCGCCGCTGATGCGGCTCACCGCCGGTGGGTGGTCGAGCGCCTCGTACAGCGGTCGGAAGGCCCCGAACGTCTCGGGCACGAGTCGTGCACCGGTGCCGGACACGGTGCGTCCACGGGCCATCACGTCGAGCACCTCCTGTACGAGGTGCTCCGAGGCCATCGCCTCGTACAGCAGCCCACCGCCGCGCTCGGATCGCAACTCCGCGATGGCCGCTTCCGGGTGGTCCTCCATGAGTTGCCTCTGCCCCCGACCGGAGGTGACTGCGAGCGCGAGCACGTAGGTGGAGGTGTCCGAGGCTCGCTGGGCGTCAGCGAGCGTGATCCACGCGGGAGCGGCACTCCCGTCACGGAGCGCCACTGTCTCCCGGAGGCGCACCCGCTTCACGGGCTCCTCAGTGCGGGCAAACCAGCGTTGCCGCTCGAGGTAGGCCGGGAGGACTTCTCGCTCGAGTTGGTCGAGGGCGTCACCCTCCAGCAGCCGTCGCCAGTCACCGCCCTTGATCGCAACGGTCGGCCCGGCTTCTTCGGGGGTGGGTGTCGCTTCCACAGGCTGCGGGACGAGGTCGAACCAGTAGAAGCCGTGGGGGCCCGTGGTGAGTACGTAGGGAGCGTCCGTGACCGGTGGGAACGACTGCTGGCCGATGACCTCGACCGGCTGCGTGCCGGCGTACTCCGAGAGGTCGAGCTCCACCGCCTGCGCGAACCTCGAGAGGTTGGCGACGACGAGCGTCGGCACGCCGTCCTCGTGGATCCGCAGGAACGCAAAGATGGCGCGGTTCTCTGGGTGCAGCATGATCAGGTCGCCACGCCCGAGGGCGGGCCGCCGCGAGCGGAGCGCGACCATGCGGCGCATCCAGTTGAGCAGGGAGGACGCGCTGCGCTCCTGCGCCTCCACGTTCACGGCCTGATAGCCGTAGAGCGGATCCTGGATCACGGGGAGGTAGAGCGACGCTGGGTCAGCCCTCGAGAAGCCGGCGTTGCGGTCGCCGTTCCATTGCATCGGCGTGCGAACGCCATCGCGGTCGCCGAGGAAGACGTTGTCGCCCATCCCGAGCTCGTCGCCGTAGTAGAGGATCGGGGTGCCAGGGAGCGAGAACAGCAGCGCGTTGAGCAGTTCGATCGCGCGCCGACTGTTGTCGAGCAGTGGCGCGAGGCGGCGACGGATGCCGACGTTCACGCGCATCCGCGGGTCCTGCGCGTAGATCGAGTACATGTAGTCGCGTTCCTCGTCCGTCACCATCTCGAGCGTGAGCTCGTCGTGGTTCCGGAGGAACAGCGCCCACTGGGAGGTCTCGGGGATCGGCGGCGTGCGCTGGAGGATGTCGACGATCGGTCGTCGGTCCTCCTGCCTCAGCCCCATGAAGAGCCGAGGCATGACCGGGAAGTGGAAGGCCATGTGGCACTCGTCGCCGTCGCCGAAGTAGGCGCGGACGTCGTCCGGCCACTGGTTCGCCTCCGCGAGGAGCATCTTGTCCTCGTAGCGTTCGTCGACGAAGGCACGCCACTCCTTGATGACGTCGTGCGTCTCGGGGAGGTTCTCGTTGTTCGTGCCCTCGCGCTCCACGAGGTAGGGCGTGGCGTCGAGGCGCATGCCGTCGACGCCCTTGTCGAACCAGAACTGCATGACGCGCAGGATCGCGCGCCGCACCTGCGGGTTGTCGTAGTTCAGGTCGGGCTGGTGGCTGAAGAAGCGGTGCCAGTAGTACTGCCCGGCGACCGGATCCCACGCCCAGTTCGAGGTCTCCGTGTCGGTGAAGATGATGCGCGTGCCGCTGTACGCCGTGTCCGTATCGCTCCACACGTACCAGTTGCGGGCGGCGGAGCCCTTGGGTGCTCGGCGGGCGCGCTGGAACCAGGGGTGCTGGTCTGACGTGTGGTTGACCACCAGCTCGGTGATGACGCGCATGCCGCGTGCGTGTGCCTCGCGCACGAACGTCGTGAAGTCGCGCATCGTCCCGTAGTCCGGGTTGATCGAGGTGTAGTCCGACGTGTCGTAACCGCCATCCCGGAGCGGCGACGGGTAGAACGGCAGCAGCCAGATCGCGTTCACGCCCAGTTGCTGGAGGTAGTCGAGGCGGTCGGTCAGCCCGCGGAAGTCGCCGATCCCGTCAGCGTTCGAGTCCGAGAAGGCACGGACGTGGATCTCATAGATGATCGCGTCCTTGTACCAGAGTGGATCCGGCGGCAGCTGGGTGGAGGCGTTGGTCATGGGAGCACGATCCCTCCCGGATCTTCATCGCTGAGCGGGCCTTCGAACGCGAATACCTGGGCGGGCTGCTCGGGGGTGAGGCTGATCGAGTTCCACTCGCCGGTCCACGTGTAGCGCTGGTCGGTGAGCAACTCGCGGACGGCATAGGCGGAAGCGTCCCGGAGGCCGAGGGCATCTAGCGGCACTCCCACCCACCCGGACTGTGGCCCGGACGGGTCGAGGCTCACGACGGTGAGGATGTGCCCGCTTGGGCGCTGGCCGGCGGCCCCGCCCCCGCCGTCCGAGTCGACGCTCGTCGGGTCAGACTTGATGTACGCGATGACCTGGTCGTTCTGGATCGGCAGGAACCACAACTCGTGGTTGTGCTGGAGCGCCGGGTATTGCCGCCGCAACTCGTTGAGGCGGGTGATCTCGGCCTTGATGTTCCCGGGCGCATCCCAATCCCGAGGCCGAAGTTGGAACTTCTCGGAGTCCAGATACTCCTCGGAACCCTCGGCGACGGGCGTGCGCTCGATGAGCTCGTAGCCGCTGTAGATGCCGTACGACGGCCCGAGGGTCGCCGCGAGCGCGAGGCGCGTGAGGAATGCCGCGCGGCCGCCCTGCTGCAGGTATTCGTGGAGGATGTCCGGCGTGTTTGCGAAGAAGTTCGCGCGCATCACGTCCGACAGCGGGGGGCGCGTCAGCTCGCCGAGGTACTCCGTGAGCTCCTGCTTCGTGTTTCGCCAGGTGAAGTAGGAGTAGGACTGCGAGAAGCCGAGCTTTGCGAGCCCGGCCATCCGCTTCGGTCGCGTGAACGCCTCTGCGAGGAAGATCACGTCCGGGTAGTTCGCGTGCACCGAGCGGATGAGCCACTCCCAGAACGGGAATGGCTTCGTGTGTGGATTGTCGACGCGGAAGATCTTCACACCGCGCTCGACCCAGAACAGCGTCACACGGAGCAGTTCGCTCCAGAGCGCCTTCCAGTCAGGCGTCTCGAAGTTGATCGGATAGATGTCCTGGTACTGCTTGGGCGGGTTCTCCGCGAAGCGGATCGATCCGTCCGGGCGGTGCCGGAACCACTCAGGGTGCTCGGTCACCCAGGGGTGGTCGGGCGAGCACTGGAAGGCGAGGTCGAGCGCCACCTCCAGTCCGTGGCCGTTCGCACGACGCAGGAACCACTTGAAGTCGTCGATCGTGCCGAGGTCGGGGTGCACCGCCATGTGCCCGCCCTCGGACGAGCCGATCGCCCAGGGGCTGCCGGGTTCGCCCGGCTGCGGGTTGAGCGTGTTGTTCGCGCCCTTGCGGTCGGTGGTGCCGATGGGGTGGATCGGCGGCAGGTAGACCACGTCAAAGCCCATCGCTTCGAGGTCAGGCAGCCGCTCGGCTGCCTCGCGAAGGGTGGCGCTCCGTCCGGGGTCGGGCGTCGCGGAGCGAGGGAACATCTCGTACCAGGTGCTGAAACGCGCCTTCTCGCGGTCGACCCAAAGCGGGAGTGCGCGCCAGTAGGCCGTGTCGACGCTGCGGTCTCGCGCGGCGGTGGCCGCGGCATGGATCTCCGGGTCACGCGCCACCTCGAGGCGTTGCTCGAGGCTCAGGTCCGAGTCCTCGAGCCAGGCGGCGGCGCCACGAAGTGCTACGCGCTGGTTGTGATCCTCGGCGCGCTCGCCCGCCGTACGGAGGAGCGCGGCGCCCTCCTGCAGTTCGGGCGTGATGTCCCACCCGGCCTCCACGCGCTTCTCGAGGTCCGCGAGCCACGAGGCGAAGTGGTCGATCCACCCGATGACGGTGTACTCGTGCGCACCGATGTCGTCGGCGCGGAACTCTCCGCTCCACTCGTCGTTGCCCTCGGCGGTCATCAGTGTCCGCCGCCACTCCTCGTCACCCGAGGGGCGGTATTGCAGCTCGACCTGCAGGAGGTCGTGCCCGTCCGCGTAGGCGTGGGCGGTCACGCGGAACCGCTCGCCTACCGTGGTCTTCGCCGGGTATCGCCCGGAGTCCACCTCGGGGCGGACGGCGTCAATCACCACGCGAGGGGGCGGCGGCTCGGGCCGTCCGTTCTGGCTCATCGCCCGCGTCCCTTCTGCCGCAGGATGACGGCGGAGTGCGCGGCCAGGAGGAAGCTGGTGGGGCTGGGCCAGCGCCCACGGCGCGACGCGGCCGTGTCGATCAGCAACTGCCATCCGCGGGCTGGACGCGCCGACGGCAGACTGAACTCCTCGTCCTCCTCGCCAGCGTTGAACAGCACGAGGATCGTATCGCCCACGATCGGCCGGCCCGCGGGGTCGACTTCCTCGATGGCATCGCCAGCCAGGCGCAGTCCGAAGCAGCGCCGCCAAGCCTCATCCCACTGCTCGTCGCGGATCTCCTCGCCGTCCGGGAGGAACCACGAAACGTCCCGCGCCTCGCTGCCGATCACGCGTCGCCCCTGCAGGAAGCGACGGCGACGGAAGACGGGTTGCTCCTGGAACAGCCGGATCATCGCGCCGGTGAAACGGAGCAGTTCGCGCTGCCAGGGGAGGAGCTCCCAGTCGAGCCAGGAGATCTCGTTGTCCTGTGCGTAGGCGTTGTTGTTGCCACGCTGCGTGCGCCCAACCTCGTCGCCTGCGAGCAGCATTGGCACGCCCTGTGAGACAAACAGCGTCAGGATGAAGTTCTTCATCTGCTGGTGTCGCACCTGGTTGATCGCGGCATCGGTGGTTTCGCCCTCGACGCCGTGGTTGCGACTCAGGTTGTCGTTGTGTCCGTCCTGGTTGTTTTCGCCGTTCGCCTCGTTTTGCTTCTCCTCGTAGGTCACCAGGTCGCGAAGCGTGAAGCCATCATGCGCCGTGACGAAGTTGATGCTGGCGTATGGCGTGCGGCCGCTGGCCTCGTAGAGGTCGGCGCTCCCGGCCATTCGAGTCGCCATCTGGGCAATCTGGGCCTCGTCGCCGCGCCAGAAACGTCGGACGGTGTCGCGGTACTCGGCGTTCCATTCCGCCCAGCCCACGGGGAAGTTGCCAACCTGGTAGCCCCCCGGGCCGACGTCCCACGGTTCCGCGATCAGCTTCACGCCGGCGAGCACGGGGTCCTGCGCGATGATCTCGAAGAAGGAGCTCAACCGGTTCACGTCGTACAACTCACGCGCGAGGGTGCTCGCGAGGTCGAACCGGAAGCCGTCGACGTGCATGTCCAGCACCCAATAGCGCAGGCTGTCGACCACCATCTGCAGGACGCGCGGGTTCGCAAGGTTCAGCGTGTTCCCCGTGCCAGTGAAGTCCATGTAGTACCGAGGGTCGTCCGGCACGGTGCGGTAGTACGCGAGGTTGTCGATCCCGCGCCACGACAGCGTCGGACCGAGGTGGTTCCCCTCGGCGGTGTGGTTGTAGACGACGTCGAGGATCACCTCGATGCCCGCGGCGTGGAGCGCGCGGACCATCGTCTTGAACTCGTTCACCGCCGAGAGGCCGTCTCCCTGCGTGGAGTAGCGGACGTCTGGTGCGAAGAACGAGAGGGTGTTGTAGCCCCAGTAGTTGGATAGCCCGCGATCCACCAGGTGCCGGTCATCGGCGCGGTGGTGGACGGGCATCAACTCGATCGCGGTGATCCCCAGGGACTGCAGGTGGTCAAGTACCGGCTGAGTCGCGAGTGCGCCGTACGTGCCTCGGAGGTGCTCGGGGACGTCGGGGTGAAGCTGGGTGAGGCCCTTCACGTGCGCCTCATAGATGACGCTGCGCTCCCAGCGGTGCCGAGGAGGGCGGTCGTCTCCCCAGGTGAATGCGCCGTCGACGACCGCTGCGAACGGGGCATAGGGCGCGCTGTCCTTCGAATCCTGCGTGAGGTCGTCACCCTCGGACACGGGGTAGGCGAAGAGGCTGTCGTCCCAGTGGAGCGGACGGCCGATCGCCTTCGCGTAGGGATCGAGGAGCAACTTCCGTGGGTTGAAGCGGTGGCCCGCCTCCGGCTCCCACGGGCCGTAGACGCGGTATCCGTAGAGTTGCCCCGGGCGCGCCTCGGGGAGGTAGCAGTGCCAGATCAGCCCGTCGCGCTCATCGAGGACGATGCGGGCCGACTCACTGGTAGCCTCGGGTGAATCGAAGAGACATAACTCAACAGCGCTCGCGTGCTCTGAGTGGAGCGCGAAGTTCACGCCGACACCGTCCCATGTGGCGCCGAGCGGGTAGGGGGTGCCGGGAAGGACACGGGCCGCCGCGGTCACGGCCATGCGGCGTCCCGCCTGGGCGGGTGATTCGAACGAGGTCGAGCGGCACCCATGTGTTCTCCCGGTCCGCGAATCAGCGGCTCACGCGCGTGCGCAGCGAGCCACGGCCTGACATCGAACGTAGCGGAGAAGCCGTGTCGCTCGGGTTTCAGGAGCATGACTAGCGTTGCGACGGTGCAACGTGACCGGCGTTGTCGGAGTAGGCACGACTACGCCCACCTGACGGTGGGCGTAGTCGCTCCAAGGGCGTCGGTGAGGGTTGCTAGACCGCCAGGTGCTCCCGAAGGCGCTCTCCGTTGAGTTCGGACGGTGGCCCGCTCAGTACCACCTCGCCCGCGCCGAGGACGTAGCACTGGTCCGCGTTGCTCAGCGCGAAGTCGAGGAACTGCTCCACCAGCACGATCGTCATCTTGCCTCGGAGGGATCCGATGGCTGCCTGGATCTGCTCCACGATGTTCGGTTGGATGCCCTCGGTCGGCTCGTCGAGGAGCAACAGGCGCGGCCGGCCCATGAGTGCCCGGCCGATGGCGAGCTGCTGCTGCTGGCCGCCGCTGAGGACGCCGGCCGTGCGTCCGCTCATCTCCTTGAGGACCGGGAAGAGGCTGTAGACCTCCTCGAGTTGTCCGGTGTCCTTGTTGCCCTGGGACGCCAATCCGACGAGGAGGTTCTCGAGCACGGTGAGGCTCCCGAAGATGCGGCGCCCCTGCGGCACGAGGCCCATCCCGGCGCGCACGCGCTCGTAGGACGAGTGGCGGGAGGCCTCACCGCCGTCCAGGAAGATCGTCTTTCGGGCCGACGGCATGATCCCGACGATGCTGTGGATCAACGTCGTCTTCCCCGCGCCGTTCCGCCCGAGGATGCAGACCACCTCGCCCGGCTTTGCCTCCAGGGTGACGTCCCGTACGACCACGCTGCTCCCGTAGGCCGCGGACAGGCCGCGCACCTCGAGGTGTCCGCCCCGAGGATCCGGCGCGTCCGGTGGGAACTCGCCGGCGCGGAGCCGTTCGCCGGGCAGTTGGGTCAGCGACATGGAGCCTCCCGTGGGTGCTAGTGCGCCGAGCGGCCGAGGTAGACCTCGACGACTTCGGGATTCGACTGGATATCGGCGACTTCGCCCTCGGCAAGGAGTCGCCCCTGATGGAGCACGGTGACGGTTCGGGAGAACTGGCGGACGAAGTCCATGTCGTGCTCCGTGATGAGGATCGAGTGCTTCCCCTCGAGCCGGTGCAGCAGCTCGCCCGTCGTCTCCCGCTCCTGCCGCGTCATGCCAGCGACCGGCTCGTCGAGGAGCAGCACGGAGGGCTCCTGGACCAGGAGCATCGCGATCTCAAGCCACTGCAACTGCCCGTGTGAGAGCGATCCGGCGAGGACATGCGCGCGGTCGGACAACCCCACGACCTCGAGCGTCTCGTGGATCCGCTCTCGTTCGTCCCGCCCGAGGCGTCGGAGAAGCGACGGCAGCAGCGCCCGGAAGCCGAGGGCGACCTCGAGGTTCTCGAAGCACGTCAGGCTCCGGAACACGGACGGCGTTTGGAACTTTCTCGCGAGGCCGAGCCGCACGAGTTCGTGCTCCTGGTGCCTCGCGATGTCGACCTCACGAAGTCGGTCGCCCTGGCGCGTGCGGAGGGTGACGCGGCCCTCGGTTGGCTTCACCTTGCCACTCACAAGGTCCATGAGCGTGGTCTTCCCGGCGCCGTTCGGGCCGATTAGGAAGCGCAGTTCGCCTTCGCTGAGCGAGAAGTCGAGGTGGTCGATCACGACGAAGCCATCGAACGCGACCACGACCTGCTCGACGCCGATCACGGAGACGGCTGCCTCCGGTGTGCTAGTCGCCATCGGAGCCTCCTTCGCGTGCGAGTGCCTCGGCCCCTCGCGGCGTGCCCTCGCCGAGTGCGACTGCCGGTCCGGGCTCGCCGGTACGCCGAACCGCGTTCCGCGAGAAGCGCCACGGCGAGCGGCCGGCGAGGCGCTCGATCAGTGGGCCGGCCGAGCCCACGACGCCCTTCGGGACGAAGACGACCGAGGCGACGAACATCGCGCCCAGCAGGTAGAGCCAGGTCTCCGGGTACGCCTCGGAGAACGTGCTGCGCATCCACGAGACGGCGAGGGCGCCGATCACCGCGCCCGCGAGCGTGCCGCGGCCGCCGATCGCGACCCAGAGCACCATCTCGATCGAGGGCACTACGCCGAGGTTCGCCGGCGAGATGATGCCGACCTGCGGGACGAACAGCGCGCCTCCGATCCCCGCGAGCCCACCAGCGACCGCGAACACCGAGGCCTTCACCAGCGCCACGTTGTAGCCGGTGAAGCGTGCGCGGTCCTCGTCGTCGCGGACCGCGATCATCACGCGCCCCAGCCGCGAGCCTGTGACCACGCGCGCGAAGGCGTAGGTGATGACGAGCACGAAGACCGTGACGAAGTAGAGGAGTTGGCGCGTGTCCGCGCTGCGGAGCGTGGCGCCGAAGAGGTCGGTGTAGTTCGTGAGGCCGTTCGTGCCTCCGGTGTACGCCTGCTGTCCCACGAGGAACACGCTGAGGATCAGCGCTAGCGCCTGCGTGACGATCGAGAAGTAGACGCCCGTCACCCGACTCCGGAAGAGCGCGTAGCCGAAGAGGAACGCGAGGATCCCTGGGCCGATCACGGCGATCGGCAGTGCGAACCACGGGGATCGGAACGGTTCCCAGAACCAGGGCAGCGAGGTCACACCGCTCCACCCCATGAAGTCAGGCAGCGCGTCGCCGGAGGCGTGCAACTTCAGGTACATCGCCATCGCGTAGCCACCGAGGCCAAAGAACACGCCCTGCCCGAGGCTCAGCATCCCCGTGTAGCCCCAGAGCAGGTCGATCCCGATCGCGACGATGGCGAACGTGAGGAACTTCCCCATCTGGTTCAGGCGGAAGTCGGACAGGAACAGCGGTGCCAGGAGCAGCAGCGCGAGGCCGAGCAGGAGCAGCCCGATCTCCATCTGGAGCCGGCGATTCTGCATGAAGCCGACCGGCTCCCGGGTCGCGATCGATGCGGGGGCCCTCGTCATCGTCCGCGCCTCGCGATGATGCCGGCGGGGCGCCATTGCAGGAAGAGGATGACGAGCAGGAACACGAGCACCTTCCCGAGGGAGGCACTGGTCTGGTACTCGATCGCCGCGGTCGAGACGCCGATGCCGACCGCGGCGGCGACGGTGCCGAGCAGTTGGCCGACGCCCCCGAGGACGACGACGAGGAACGCGTCCACGATGTAGAACGTGCCCAGCGACGGCCCAATAGGCCCGAGCAGCGCGAGGGCGCACCCGGCCACGCCGGCGAGCCCGGACGCGAGCGCGAACGTCGACACATCAATCTGCGAGGTCTTCACACCGAGCGCGCCCGCCATCTGGCGGTCCTGCATGACCGCGCGGATCAGCCGTCCTCGATAGGTGCGGAACAGGTACACGTACACGCCCACGAGGCACGTGATCGCCAGCGCGAGGATGAACAGCCGGGGGTAGGGCAGCGTCAGGCCACTCGTGATCTCGAGTCCACCTCGGAGCCACGAGGGTGCGACCACCTGCACGTTCGGCGCGCCGAAGATCGAGCGTGCCGCTTGCTGGAGGAACAGACTCACGCCCCACGTCGCGAGGAGCGTGTCGAGTGGCCGCCCGTAGAGGCGCCTGATCAGCACGCGCTCCAGCACGATCCCGATCAGCGCTGCCATCAGGAACGCGAGCACCAGGGCCACGGGGAGATAGAGGTCGTTCCCCAGGTCGCCGATGACGGTCGGGAGCCAACTCTGCATCACGTATGCGGAGTAGGCCCCAACCATGATCAGTTCGCCGTGCGCCATGTTGATGACGCCCATCAGGCCGAACGAGAACGCCAGTCCAATCGCTACGAGTAGCAAGATCGAACCCACGCTCAGGCCGTTGAATACCTGAGACAGGAATAACTCCATGAATCTCCCCGTGGTCCCGGTCCGAGCGGCCTCGATCCACCGGAGGATCGAGGCCGCATGACTCGCCTTCTCCGGACTACGTCCGGTGGAACTCCGAAGCCCACTCGTACGTCTCGAGGTACGGGTCGGGCTCCACGGGTGCCGGGGTCTCCCAGATCGAGTCGATCAGGCCGTCCTCGCGGATCTGGCCGATGCGCACGGTCTTGGAGATGTGGTGGTTCTCGCCGTTGACGGTGACCAGGCCCTCGGGCGCCTGGTACTCCAGGCCCGCCATCGCTTCCTTCACGGCCTCGACCTCGGTGGTGCCGGCCTTCTCGACCGCCATCGCCCAGAGCTTGACGCCGATGTAGGCCGCCTCGTGCGGGTCGGCCGTCACGCGCTCCTCACCGAACATCGCCTTGAACGAGGCGACGAAGGTCTCGTTCTCGGGCGTGTCGACCGTCTGGTAGTAGTTCCAGGCGGTGAGGTGCCCCACCATCACGTCCGCGCCGATGCCGCGGACTTCCTCCTCGGCGACGGAGACGGACAGGGTCGTGAGGTCCTCGGCGGTGATGCCGGCGGCCTGCAACTGCTTGAAGAAGGCGACGTTGGAGTCACCGTTCAGGGTGTTGTAGACGACATCCGGCTGCGCGGCCTGGATCTTCGAGATGACCGTCGAGTACTCCGTGTGACCCAGGGGCGTGTACTCCTCGGCGACGGTCTCTGCGCCGGCGGCCTCGAGCTGGGCCTTGATGATCGTGTTCGCAGTCCGGGGGAACACGTAGTCCGACCCCAGCAGGAAGAACTTGGTCTTGCCTTCCTCGAGCAGGTACTCGATCGAGGGGACGATCTGCTGGTTGGTCGTCGCACCCATGTAGTAGATGTAGGGCGACGACTCGAGGCCCTCGTACTGCACTGGGTAGAACAGCAGCGCCTTCTCGCCCTCGTACACCGGGAGGACGGCCTTGCGGCTGGCGGACGTCCAGCAGCCGAAGGTCACGGCGACGCCGTCGCTGGAGATCAGCTTCTGGGCCTTCTCGGCGAAGGTCGGCCAGTCGGATGCGCCGTCCTCGATGACCGTCTCGAGCTGCTTGCCCAGGACACCACCGGCCTTGTTGATCTCGTCGATCGCCATCTTCTCGGCGTCGGCCACCGACACCTCGGACACGGCCATGGTGCCGCTGAAGGAGTGCAGGATGCCGACCTTGATGGTGTCTCCGGACGCGTCGCCCGCCGCAGCCGTCGTGCCGGCCGCGGTGGTGGCCGCGGAGTCAGCGGTGTCCTCGTCGTCCGAGCACGCAGCCAGCAGGCCACCGAAGGCGGGGAGCATGGCGACGCCGGCACCGGCACGCAGGATGCGCCGGCGCGACCAGCGCTGGTTCATGCCCTGCGTCAGTGAACTCAGCAAGCGATCCGAGTCGTTACTACCCAAAGAGATTCCCTCTCTCTATCGCGCGTCAAAGAGCCGCAGACGCGCTTCGCGATTGAGTGAGAGTGAGGGCGAGCCGTTACTCCGGGATTGCTCTGTTGAGAACGTTGAGTTGCCGGGTTGTATCTGCATTCTGTCTGTACGGATGTAACCCAGAGACATGACCGATCCAGGAACGACATCACGGGCGAGGGGACGCGAAACACAACGTTCTTCAAGCGGACATGGCTCGGCAACAGCCGCCGAGGACATTGCACGCCTGCCTGATGCGTCCTGACGCGTAGGAGAGGTGACGGGCGAACTGTGGACCGAGAGGCTGTGGCATGCGTCTGACCCCGCGCGAGCAGGACGCGATGATGATCTTCGTGGCCGCCGATGTCGCCCGGCGGCGGCGCGAGCGCGGCGTGAAGCTCAACTACCCCGAGGCTGTCGCGCTGATCTCCGAAGCGATGATCGAGGCCGCTCGCGACGGCCGCTCCGTCCCCGAGGCAGCCGAGATCGGCGCCGCCGTCCTCTCCGAGGCGGACGTCATGGCCGGCATCAGCGACATGATCCCCATGGTGCAGGTGGAGGCGACGTTCCCGGACGGGACGAAGCTCGTCTCCTGCCACCACCCCATCCGCCCGAGCGCGGGCTAGACAGGACGCTCCCATGGCTGGTGGCAACTCGTCCTACCTCGTCGAGGACGGGGACATCGAGATCAATGCAGGGCGCGCGACAGCCGAGGTGCTGGTCGCGAACACCGGCGACCGGCCGATCCAGGTGGGGTCGCACGCGCACTTCTTCGAGGTGAACCGGGCACTCGGGTTCGACCGTGCTGCCACGTTTGGAATGCGCCTCGATATCCCGGCTGGTACGGCCGTGCGCTTCGAGCCCGGCCAGGCGCAGACGGTCGCCCTCGTCGCGTTCGGCGGTGCACGTCTTGCCTTCGGGATGAACGCCCTCGTCGAGGGCGACACGACGGACGAGGCAGTCCGCTTAGCGGCACTGAGCACTGCTGCTGAGCGCGGGTTCACCAGCTCGGAAGGGCAGTCATGAGCCGCATCTCCCGCGACCGCTACGCCTCGCTCTACGGGCCGACGACCGGCGATCGCTTCAAGCTGGCTGACACGAACCTCGTGTGCCGGGTGGACTACGACTACGCGGTACCGGGTGAGGAGGCCGTCTTCGGCGGGGGCAAGACGATCCGAGATGGCATGGCCCAGTCGCCGAGCATGACCTCAGCGGGTGGGGCGCCGGACACCGTGATCACGAGCGTGCTGATCCTCGACCCGGTGCTCGGCGTCATCAAGGGCGACATCGGCATCAAGGACGGGCGCATCGCTGCCATCGGCAAGGCGGGCAACCCGGACATCATGGACGGCGTCCACCCGCAGCTCGTCATCGGCGCGGGTACCGAGGTCATCGCCGGCGAGCACATGATCGCAACGCCGGGGGGCGTCGATTCGCACATCCACATGATTGCGCCACAGCAGGCGTGGGCTGCCATCTCGAACGGCATTACCACCATGCTCGGCGGCGGTACCGGCCCGGCCGACGGCTCGCGCGCGACGACCGCTACACCTGGCCCGTGGCACATCGAGCGGATGCTCGAGGCAGCGGACATCCTCCCGGTGAACTGGGGCGTGTTCGCGAAGGCGAACTCCTCGCAGGAGGCGGTGATCCGTGAGCAGGTCGAGGCCGGGGCGTGCGCCCTCAAGGTCCACGAGGACTGGGGGGCGACTCCGGCTGTGATCGACGCCGCGCTCCGCGTCGCGGACGCCTACGACGTGCAGATGGCGATCCACACCGACACCCTCAACGAGGGCGGGTTCGTCGAGGACACGATTGCGGCCATCGCCGGACGCACGATCCACACGTTCCACACCGAGGGTGCGGGAGGTGGCCACGCGCCGGACATCATGCGGCTGGCAGGCGAGCGAAACGTCCTGCCATCCTCGACCAACCCGACGCGCCCGTACACGGTGAACACGCTGGCCGAGCACATGGACATGCTCATGGTCTGCCACCACCTCAACCCGCAGGTGGCGGAGGACGTCGCGTTCGCTGACAGCCGCATCCGACCCGAGACGATGGCCGCCGAGGATGTCCTGCACGACATGGGCATCATCAGCATGTACTCCTCCGACTCGCAGGCGATGGGTCGTGTTGGCGAAAACTTCACGCGACTGATCCAGACGGCGCACAAGATGAAGGACGTCCGCGGCCCGCTCCCCGAGGACCGCGAGGGCGACGACAACGAGCGGGTGCTGCGATACATCGCGAAACTCACGATCAACCCGGCCCGCGCGAGCGGCATCGGGCACGTGGTCGGCAGCCTCGAGCCGGGCAAGCTCGCCGACATCGTGCTGTGGCCCGTGCAGTTCTTCGGCGTGAAGCCGGCGCTCGTGGTGAAGGGCGGCGCGATCGCCTGGTCGATCATGGGCGAGGCCAACGCCTCGATCCCAACGGTCGAGCCCGTGCTCCACCGCCCGATGTTCGGCGCGCACCCCTCGGTCATCGCGAAGACCTGCATCACGTTCGTCAGTGGCGCGGCTGCATACGGCGGCGTGAAGGAGCGCCTGAACCTCGGTCGCCTCGTCGAGCCCGTCCGAGGCACCCGGGACATTTCGAAGGCAGACATGCTCCGCAACGACGCCCTCCCCACCGTCGAGGTCGACCCCGAGTCGTACGAGGTCCGCGTGGATGGGGAACTGGTGACCGCGCCCGCGGCGCAGTCGCTTCCCCTCGCCCAGCGGTACTTCCTGATCTGAGGGCGCGATGACCACATCGAACGTCGCGTCGAGTCTGCTACTGCTCCAGTTGATGGACTCATCGTTCCCCGTCGGCACCTTCGCGCACTCGTACGGCCTCGAGCAGTCCGTACGGGACAAGCGCGTGACGGACGCCGGGGGCGTCGAGGGCTTCGTGCAGTCGGTGCTCTCGATGCAGGTCGCGACGACTGACGCCCGAGCGCTCACGGGATCGCATGAGGCTGCTGGACTCGCCGACATCGGGGAGGTCGTGCGCCTCGACCGTGAGCTCTATGCCACGAAGGGCACCAGCGAGCTCCGGGACGCCTCGACTTCGACGGGACGACGTCTCCTGCAGGAGGTGCTGGTCCACCCCGAGGTCTCTCACGGTCTGATCGCGACTTACCTCGATACGGTCGAACGTGACGACGCGCCGGGGACGCACGCCGTCGCACTCGGCGTCGTCGGAGCGGCCCTCGAGGTGCCTGCCACGGAGCTCGTCGCCGCGATGCTGTTCTCGACGGCGAATACGCTCCACCAGGCCGCGATGCGCCTGCTGCCGGTGTCACACCGCGACGCGCAGGCCGCTCTCCACCGCCACCGCGCCGAGATCCCCGCACTCGCCGAGGACGCGATCAGCGAAGGCGGTACCGACTTCGCCTCCTTCCTCCCGATGCAGGAGATCGCGTCGATGCGACACGAGGGCGCCACCGTCCGCTTCTTCGCCTCGTGAGGGAGTCGCTTACCGCACGCTTCACCCCCGCCGGCCGAGGTGTCGCGCTCCGCGCCACCTCGACGTCGGCGCTCGAGATGCGCGGCCCGTTCCCTGCGTTCGCTGGCGCGCTCCCCCGCTACTTCCTCCGGAACGTGACGGCGGGGATGCTCGATGGCGACGAGTACGCGATCAGCGTCCATCTCGCCGAGGGCACCCGGGTCGCGGTGGCGCCCACCTCGGCGGCCAAGGTCTTCGTGTCGCGTGGCGCGGGCGCACTGCTCGCTACGACGATCGAAGTCGAGCGGAGCGCCATCCTCGACTACGACGCGGGCCTCACCATCCCGCACGCCGGCGCCGTCGCGCGGCAGGCGACCGCAATCGTCCTCCACGAGGGCGCGCGCATCGCCTACGCGGATACGTTCGCCTTCGGACGGATCGCGCACGGCGAGCGGTTCGCCTTCGATCGGTTCGAATCGAGCCTGCGCGTCACGACGCAGGCCAGCCTCGTGAGGTACTCCCGCCGGAGCGTGCTCGTGTCTAGCGAGCAGCGGGGTCTCCTTGATGCAGCGGTAGGCACGGCGGG
>Ga0209024_1001356_pt1 | contig 21712 bp, 20 predicted proteins | sample AutmiccommunBRH5_FD_187380 | JGI IMG/M metagenome (GOLD analysis project Ga0209024, IMG submission 187380) | Deep subsurface microbial communities from Mt. Terri, Switzerland - Autotrophic microbial communities BRH/5 (SPAdes) (version 2) | ecosystem: Environmental > Aquatic > Deep subsurface >...
TGGCAAACAGGTTCGGGCTTCAACACCCAAATCATCAGCAGAAATATTGATTACACGGCTTAACCACTCATTGTCAGCCTGCTTGCCTGCAGACCAGATTTGCTCAGGCGCGCCCGACCACAACAGGGCCAGTTTGGCTTGGCGAACCACCGAGGGACCTTCACCGGCCTGCGCCAAGTGGTTGATTCGATAACGATAACGCAACCAGCAGTACACAGCCTCGGCCACCATAGGGCGGTCACGCCCACCCAGCTCAGGGTGATCTTTGAAAAAGCGGGAAATTGCGGCATCCGCAGGGCCTTCAAACTGGGCCAACAAGTCAATCAACTGCGCCACAGTGCTTACCAGGCCATAACGGGACTGCGCGCCTTGGCGCTCTACCTTGCTTTCGCGGCGGGTGTTGGGCTTGCGAAATGGGGTTTTTTTAGTTGACCCGACCATATTGAATATCCTGTTTTATTGAATTGCGTGAACCAGGGCTGTGGCCAAAGTGCCATCCAGTTGCCCGTTCACCATTTTAATTTGCCCGCTGGCCAATGCCGCCAGTGCCCGGGGATAGATTTCATGCTCCAGCGCCAACACGCGGGTGGCCAGGGTTTCTGCGGTATCACCCGGCAGCACCTGCAACAGCGCTTGGTCCACAATGGGGCCATGGTCCAGCTTGGGGGTAACCAAGTGCACGGTAACCCCATGCACACGTACACCAGCATCCAGCGCCTGCTGGTGAGTTTTAAGGCCCGGGAAGGCGGGCAGCAGCGAGGGGTGGATATTCACCAGGCGCCCCAAATAGCGGTTCACAAAACCGTCTGTAAGCACCCGCATGAAGCCGGCCAGCACAACCCAATCAGGCTGATACTGGTCGATCAAACCGGCCAGCGCGGCATCAAAGGCCTCGCGGCTTTCATATTCGGTGTGATCCAGAATGGCCGTATCCAGCCCGGCCGATTGCGCCAAAGCCAAGCCAGCCGCTGCTGGGCGGTTGGAAATGACTGCACGAATTTGGTAGGCCCCGGTCTGTTTGGCGTGATCGATCAGGGCATTCAAGTTTGAACCCCGCCCCGAGATCAAAATGACGACGGAAGGTGTGGAATTTTGCATGGCGCGAGTTTATCACTGTGCGGGCAAAAAAGCCCTATTTTTCACCATTCAGGCCTTATAATGATCGGTTGTTTTGCAACCGCTCAAGAGCCGACACAATCGGTATGAAAATCATTCGCCGCCCCCGGCCACATACATTTGCCAAGGGCACTGCGCTCACCATAGGAAACTTCGACGGCGTTCACTCCGGCCATGCCGAGTTGTTCCGCCGCGTGGTGGCCGCTGCACGCGCGCAGGGATTGGTGCCCACGGTGGTGACCCTGCACCCGCACCCCAAGGAGTTTTTCAGTTCCAGCTTCAAGCTCGACAGAATTTCCACCCTGCGGGATCGAATCATTGAGATGAAGCGCTGCGGCATTGAACAGGTGTGCGTGCTGCCATTTGACAAGGCCATGGCTGCCCTCAGCCCGCAAGCCTTTGTGCAGGAAGTGCTGTTGAACCAGCTCAATGCCAAACAGGTGTGGGTGGGCGACGACTTCCGTTTTGGCGCAAAACGCGCGGGCGACTTCGCCTTGCTGCAAGCCTTGGGCAACGCACATGAATTTGTGGTCAACGACCTTGCCGAGGTTCAGCGAAATGGCGCGCGGGTTTCCAGCTCCAATATTCGGGAAGCCCTGAAGGCGGGCGATGTGCCCCATGCCACCGACATGCTGGGCCACCCCTTGGTGTATTCCGGCCACATTGTTCATGGCAAAAAACTGGGCCGCACGCTGGGCTTTCCCACCATGAATCTGCGAATTGCCGGGCGGGCCAGTGCGCTGACCGGTATTCTTGCTGTGTGGGTTCATGGACTGGAAACAGCAGGACAGGAACAAAAACCACTGCCCGCTGTGGCCAGCATGGGCGTGCGCCCCACGGTAGAACATTCAGATCAAATCTTGCTGGAAACATTCATTCCAGACTGGCAAGGCAATGCGTATGGCAAGTTACTGCGTATCGAAGTGCTTGCGCACATTCGCCCGGAACAACACTTCGATTCGCTCGACATCATGGTGACCCAGATGCACAAAGACACCGAAAAAGCCATGGCCCTGCTGGCCGCCAACAAACCCCGGATTTCAAATACAGGCTGTTAACCCGACATGGATTACAAGAACACACTGAACCTGCCAGACACACCCTTTCCGATGCGCGGCAACTTGCCCGCGCGTGAACCCGACTGGGTTGAAAAGTGGTGCAAGGAAGACTTGTACAAAGCCATTCGCAACGCCAAAGCGGGCAAGCCCAAGTTTGTACTGCATGATGGCCCACCCTATGCCAACGGCGACATTCACATTGGCCATGCGGTCAACAAAATCCTGAAAGACATCATCGTGAAGTGCCGCTGCCTGGCGGGTTACGATGCACGTTATGTACCGGGCTGGGACTGCCACGGCATGCCCATTGAAATTCAAATTGAAAAAACCCACGGCAAGGGTCGCCCCACACTGGAAGTGCAGGAAAAAAGCCGCGCCTACGCCGCCGAGCAAATTGAACGCCAGAAAAAAGACTTCATTCGCCTGGGCGTGCTCGCCGACTGGGAGAACCCCTACAAAACCATGAACTTTGGCAACGAGGCGGATGAACTTCGCGCCTTGGGAAAAATCCTGGAAAAAGGCTACGTATTTCGTGGGCTAAAACCCGTGAACTGGTGCTTCGATTGCGGTTCCGCCTTGGCTGAAGCCGAGGTTGAATACAAAGACAAACAAGACATTGCGGTGGATGTAGGCTTCGCATTCAACGAAGCAAATCTGGACAAACTGGCCGCCGCATTCAATGTGCCACTGGCCACCTTGCAGGCCAAACCAGGCCAACTGGTTATCTGGACCACAACACCGTGGACCCTTCCCGCCAACCAAGCGCTGAACATGCACCCGGAACTGGTGTACAGCCTGGTCGATGTAGGCAGCAAACACTTGCTGCTGGCACAAGAACGTGTGAAGCCTTGCCTTGACAGCTATGAACTGGAAGGAACTGAAGTTGCCACCACCAAGGGCGCGACCTTGCAAGGCATCGCATTTCATCATCCATTTTATGACCGCCTAAGCCCTGTGTATTTGGCAGATTATGTCAGCACCGACACGGGCACAGGCATTGTGCATTGCTCGCCCGCCTACGGCGTCGACGACTTTTTGACCAGCAAAGCCTATGGCATGAAAGACGCCGACATCATCAACCCGGTGATGGGCAATGGTGTGTACGCCGACTCCCTGCTCTTCTTCGGCGGCCTGCACATCTGGAAAGCCAATCCGCTGATTGTTGAAAAAATGGTCGAGGTGGGCGCACTCATCAAACAGGTGAAATTTGGCCACAGCTACATGCACTGCTGGCGCCACAAAACCCCCATCATTTACCGCGCCACATCGCAGTGGTTCGCAGGTATGGATGTGGAATCCAATGACGGTTCCGGCAGCCTGCGCGAGAAAGCACTGGCCGGCGTGGAAGCCACCGAGTTTTTCCCCGCATGGGGCAAGGCACGGCTGCACGCCATGATCGCCAACCGCCCGGACTGGACCCTGTCGCGCCAACGCCAATGGGGCGTGCCCATGGCATTTTTGGTCCACCGTGAAACCGGTGAGCTGCACCCACGCACGCCTGAACTGATCGAAACCATTGCCCAGATGATCGAGAAAAAAGGCATCGAGGCATGGCAACATGTTTCGGTTGAAGAACTGATCGGCGATGAAGCGAAAGACTATGTAAAAAACCCCGACACGCTGGATGTGTGGTTCGATTCCGGCACCACCCACGAAACTGTTTTGCGTGGCAGCCATGCCGACGAAAGCCACTTCCCGGCTGACCTGTACCTTGAAGGTTCCGACCAGCACCGCGGCTGGTTCCATTCAAGCCTGTTGACCAGTTGCATGATCAACGGCGTGCCCCCATACAAAGCCCTGCTCACCCACGGTTTTGTGGTCGACGGTCAGGGCCGAAAGATGAGCAAGTCAGTGGGCAATGTCATTGCGCCGCAGCAGGTTTCAGACAAAATGGGCTCCGAAATTTTGCGCCTGTGGGTTGCCAGCACCGACTATTCCGGCGAGCTGACCATCTCTGACGAAATTTTGAAACGTGTGGTGGAAAGCTACCGTCGCATTCGCAATACGCTGCGCTTTTTGCTCGCCAACATTTCCGATTTTGATTATGCAACGCAGGCCGTACCCACTGAAGAACTGCTCGAGGTGGACCAGTACGCGCTGACTCTGATCAGCAAATTGCAAAGCGAGTGCGAAGCACACTACCTGAAGTACGAATTCCACCCGATTGTCAGCAAACTGCAAATCTTCTGCTCCGAAGATTTGGGGGCGTTCTACCTTGATGTATTGAAAGACCGCCTGTACACCACGGGCGTGAACTCAACATCACGCCGCAGCGCCCAAACCGCGCTGTATCACATCACGCACGCACTGCTTCGCCTGATGGCCCCAGTGCTCAGCTTCACCGCAGAGGAAGCGTGTGAAGTGATGGGCAATGTGGAAGCATCCGTGTTCTGCAATGAATTTTACAAGGTACCCAAGGTGGCCAATGCAGAAACACTGGGCAGCAAGTGGGCCGAATTGCTGGCCCTGCGCGCACGTGTGGTGAAAGAACTGGAAAGCCTGCGCACAGCAGGCAAAATTGGTTCATCCCTGCAAGGCGCAGTTGCCCTGCAACTACCAGCCGATCTGTATTCAGCAGCCGAAAGCCTGGGTGACGACCTGAAATTTCTCTTTATTGTGTCCAGCCTGACAATTGCAAAAGCCAGCGAAGAGAACATTGAAGTGGGCATTGCAGAAGGCGAGAAATGCGAGCGCTGCTGGCATGTACGCCCCGACACCGGCGCCGACCCGGAACACCCCGGAGTCTGTGGCCGTTGTGTCAGCAACCTGTTTGGCGAAGGCGAGGTGCGCAATCATGTCTAAGGTAACCAAAGCATTAAAGCCACCAAAAAAATCAATCCTGCCCTGGATTGGTTTCTCATTGCTGCTGATTCTGGTTGATCAAATTACCAAATTGTGGGTTCAAGCCCGGCTCGACCTTGGCACCGTGGTTGAAATCACCAGCTTCTTTAATCTGGTGTATGTGTTGAACCCCGGCGCGGCATTCAGCTTTCTGGCTGACCAAGAGGGCTGGCAAAAGCACTTCCTCGCCGGCGTGGCTGTGGTGGCGTCCATCGTGATTATTTTCATGATGCGCTCATCCAGCCACCGCAAATTTGCAATGTTCTGCCTGGCCTGTATTTTGGGTGGCGCAATCGGGAACCTGATTGACCGCGTAGCACATGGGGCGGTCATCGACTTTCTTGATTTCTACATTCAAAACTATCACTGGCCAGCTTTCAATGTGGCTGACATTGCGATTACCATGGGTGCAATTGGCTTGATTGTTGACGAATTGTTTTTCAACAAAGAACACAAAGCCCAACCCGTCAAAAACCAATAAGGTTTAAACGCATGCGCCCAGTTGAATTGCCACAGCTTCCCGGTTTGAACCAACTGCGTGTGGCGCTGGGTGTGTGCGGTGGCATTGCTGCCTACAAATCTGCAGAACTGGTTCGCCTGTTAACAAAACAGGGCTGCGAGGTGCAAGTGGTCATGACTGAGTCGGCCACCCGGTTCATCGCACCACTAACATTCCAGGCGCTATCAGGTAAGCCGGTGCACGTGTCGCAATGGCCCACAGGGGCGAGCGACCGCGGCATGCCGCACATCGACATCAGCCGCCAGGCCGACTTCCTGCTTGTTGCGCCCTGCACTGCCAATTCACTGGCCAAATACGCCCACGGCTTTGCCGACAATTTGCTCGACAATCTTGTGCTGGCCCGCAACTGCCCCATGGCTGTTGCACCGGCCATGAACGTGGAGATGTGGAACAACCCCGCCACCCATCGCAACCTGGAACAACTACAGGCCGATGGTGTGCACGTGTTTGGCCCTGCTGCCGGCGAGCAGGCCTGTGGTGAAGTGGGCAGTGGTCGCATGCTTGAACCATACGAGATCGTTCTGGAACTAGCCCGCGCAGTGAACCCCAAGCCACTGGCAGGGAAAAGCGTGTTACTGACTGCAGGCCCCACATTTGAAGCCATCGACCCGGTGCGCGGCATTACCAACCGGTCAAGCGGCAAAATGGGCTACGCCCTTGCACAGGCCGCGTGGTTTATGGGTGCTGAAGTGCACCTGGTCAGCGGCCCCACTGCATTGCCTGCACCTTATGGCGCACACGTGTTGAACGTGCAATCGGCCAAACAAATGCACGCCGCGGTGTTCAGTCAGATTGAGCACTGCGACCTGTTTTTTGGTGTCGCTGCGGTGGCAGATTACGGCATCAAAAATCCAAGCAATCAAAAGCAGAAAAAGCAGGCTGATCAACCCGCAGGCCTGCACATGGAATTCGAATTGAACCCCGACATTCTCGCCGAAGTGGGTGAGCTGGCCGCGCAACGACAAAAGCCACTAACCGTGGTTGGCTTTGCGGCAGAAACCGAACAGCTTGATGAATACGCAAACCGAAAACTGACCGGCAAAAAAGCCCACTTCATCATTGGCAATTTGGCGCAAGACGCCTTGGGCGCAGACCTGACCGAACTTAGCCTGTACAGCCACAAAATGCCTGCCGTGCACCTGCCGAAATCCAGCAAGCTGCAAGCTGCACAATCTGTACTGGCATTCATTACCGAACATTCTTAAAACACTGGCAACCATGAAAATTCAAGTAGAACTGAAAGTACTCGACACCCGCATGCAAGAACAATTGCCAGCCTATGGCACACCCGGCAGTGCTGGAATTGACCTGCGCGCCTGCCTGGTTGAGCCCTTGACCCTGCAACCCGGCCAGGCCGAACTGGTGCCCACAGGCTTGTCAATGTACATTGGCGACCCCAACTACTGCGCAACCATTTTGCCGCGCTCGGGTTTGGGCCACAAAAAAGGTTTGGTACTGGGCAATTTGGTGGGCTTGATTGATTCCGATTACCAAGGCCCGCTCATGGTATCGGCCTGGAACCGCAGCCAGACCACCGTCACGATTGAACCCATGGAGCGCATTGCGCAGTTGGTCATCCTGCCAGTTGCCCACGCCGACTTCAAGGTAGTCAGCGACTTCACGCCCAGTACACGGGGTGAAGGCGGCTTTGGCAGCACAGGCACCTGCTAGGGGAACCTATTGCGCATTCCCGACCACTGAATTGCATTGTAAATACATCAAGGAATGCAATGAACTCAGGGGTTGGCGAGCCACATGTGCCCGCAAGGTATGCTCTGCGGAAGTATTTGCTCACGCAGATTCGCCCCTGTCCTGAAAAAACCCTTCGCTATTTCTGGGTGGGCCTTTGTGCCATGTTGGCGCTGGTCGCGGTGTTTAACTACAATCAGGCACTTCAGATTCAAGGTGATATGGCCAAAAGGCGTTTGCTGGAAGTGTCCCTGCAAGACCTCATTGTACAAAGCACCGCGCTGCGCCACTTGGGCAATCAGCACGCATACGAAACAAAACTGGGCCTCGAAACCCGAGGCTACAGCTCCCCCCAGGAACTGCTGAACCAGCTTGCAGCGCGATTGGCCGTGATTGAAGCCATCAATGAACCCGGCAACATGGTTGAACACGCACGTGCCTTGCGCAAGCATTTAATTGCGATTGATGAGCTGATCAACAATCCACGGCAGGCTGACCCGAGAACCATGGATCAATGGTTTATTGAATTGAGTTTGCTCAACAGCGCGATGAAAAACAGTGCATTGGCCGCTGACGAAAAAGTCAACACCCTTCAGCGCAACAACCTGATCCTGACGCTGATTGTCCTGTTTTTTTCCGTTGGTTTTGTCAGCTTGACCCTTTGGCGCCAATCCAGGCTGCGGCAGCGATTTGCCAATGAATTGCTTCACCTTGGCAATCAGGCCAGAACTGATACACTCACAGGCCTTCTGAACCTGCGGGGCTGGCAAGACATGACAGGCTCTTACTTGCGAAAAATGCAGCGCCAAAACAATTTACAAGGCAGTGTGGCGATGATCGACATTGATTACTTCAAGCAGTACAACGACACCTATGGTCACGAGGCCGGTGATGTCCGCCTGCGCGAATTCGCTGAGACACTGAGAACAAATTTTCGGCCAGGCGATTTGATTGCCCGAATTGGGGGCGAGGAATTTGCGGTGTTATTGCCCAACTGCACGGCCCACGATGCACAACGCATCGTGGATCGAATTCGGCTGGCCAACACCTGCCAGGTTGGGTTTTCAGCAGGTATCTGCAACATCACACACACGGAGAGCATTGACCGCACCATGGCCATTGCAGACCAGGCGCTGTATCAAGCCAAGCACAATGGACGAAACCGAAGTTGCCTGGGAAGTGTTGGCGCTTAATTTGGTGCTTAATCAACCGCCACTTCGGTACCGCTTTCAGACTCTTGCCCTGTGACGCCATCGTCAAAGGTCAAGGTCACCTCAGTTTTCTCAGCATCAAGATCCACAGTCACCTTGCCACCATTGACCAATTTGCCAAACAGCAACTCATCAGCCAAAGCCTTGCGAATGGTGTCTTGAATCAGGCGTTGCATTGGGCGCGCGCCCATCAGAGGATCAAAACCTTTTTTGGCCAAGTGCTGGCGCAAATCGTCTGTGAACACGGCATCAACCTTCTTCTGGTGCAACTGCTCTTCAAGTTCCATCAGGAACTTGTCGACCACACGCAGAATAATTTCTTCATCCAGCGCACGGAAGGAAATCACTGAATCCAGACGGTTGCGGAATTCGGGGCTAAACATGCGCTTGATGTCTTCCATCTCGTCGCCCTGCACCTTCGACTCCATGAAGCCTATACCACGCTTGGTCAAGGCCTCTGCACCCGCGTTGGTGGTCATGATGATGATCACGTTGCGGAAATCAGCTTTGCGGCCGTTGTTGTCGGTCAGCGTGCCATTGTCCATCACCTGCAACAGAATATTGAATACATCCGGGTGCGCCTTTTCAATCTCGTCAAGCAGCAGCACACAATGTGGCTTTTTGGTAATGGCCTCGGTCAGTAAACCGCCCTGGTCAAAACCCACATACCCGGGGGGCGCGCCAATCAGACGAGACACAGCATGGCGCTCCATGTATTCCGACATGTCAAAGCGCAGCATTTCAATGCCCAGAACAAAGGCCAACTGCTTGGCCACCTCGGTTTTGCCAACACCCGTGGGGCCGCTGAACAGGAATGAACCAATCGGCTTGTCGGCCTTGCCCAAACCCGCACGGGACATTTTGATCGCGTTGGCCAGTGCATCAATGGCCGGGTCTTGACCAAACACAGTGGCTTTCAGATCGCGGTCTAGCGTGGCCAGCTTGTTTCGGTCATCGGTGTTGACCGACTGAGGCGGAATACGGGCAATCTTCGAGACGATGTCTTCAATGTCGCCTTTGGTAATGGTTTTGCGCTGTTTGCTTTTCGGCAAAATGCGCTGCGCAGCACCGGCTTCGTCGATTACGTCGATGGCCTTGTCTGGCAAATGGCGGTCGTTGATGAACTTGGCTGACAATTCCGCAGCAGCAGAAATCGCTGCGCTGGAATATTTCACGCCATGGTGGTCTTCAAAGCGGCTTTTCAGGCCGCGCAGAATTTCAATGGTTTGTTCCACTGTAGGCTCAGACACATCAATTTTCTGGAATCGGCGGGAAAGCGCATGGTCTTTCTCGAAAATGCCACGGTATTCCGTGAAGGTGGTTGCACCAATGCATTTCAACTGACCCGAGGACAAAGCAGGCTTCAGCAAATTGGATGCATCCAGCGTGCCGCCCGAAGCCGAGCCCGCACCAATCAAAGTGTGGATTTCATCAATAAACAACACAGAATCGGGATTGGCTTTAAGCTGCTTCAGCACAGCTTTCAAGCGTTGTTCAAAATCACCGCGGTACTTGGTACCAGCCAGCAAGGCGCCCATGTCCAGAGAATGCACTTGGGCCGAGCTCAAGATTTCGGGCACATCGCCTTGCACAATCCGCCAGGCCAGGCCTTCAGCAATTGCGGTTTTTCCCACGCCAGCTTCACCCACCAACAGCGGGTTGTTCTTGCGGCGGCGGCACAGCACCTGAATAACGCGCTCAACTTCCTGTTCGCGACCAATCAGGGGATCAATTTTGCCTTCCTTGGCCAGGACATTCAGGTTTTGGGTGTACTGATCCAAAGGCGACTGCTTGTCGCCGACAGCTTGTGCGGTCTCCGCTTCCTGTTCCGGACTCTCATTCTGAGCATTGTCGGGCTTTGGTGCGGGCGCCTGTGGTGTTTTGGTAATACCGTGGGAGATGTAATTCACCACGTCCAGGCGTGTAATACCCTGCTGGTGCAGGTAATACACAGCATGGGAATCCTTTTCGCCGAAAATCGCAACCAGCACGTTCGCACCGGTCACTTCCTTTTTGCCATTCGAAGTGCTTTGCACGTGCATGATGGCGCGCTGAATCACGCGCTGGAAACCTAGCGTGGGCTGCGTATCCACTTCATCCTGACCCGACACCACAGGGGTGTTGTCTTTAATGAAGTTTTGCAAGTTCTTGCGAATCTCTTCGACATCGCAGGAACAGGAACGCAACACTTCAGCCGCCGACGGATTGTCCAGCAAGGCCAGTAGCAAATGCTCTACAGTGATGAATTCATGCTTTTGCTGACGTGCGTCAACAAATGCCATGTGCAAACTTACTTCCAATTCTTGCGCAATCATGTTTCCTCCATCACGCACTGCAGCGGGTGTTGATGCTGCTTTGCGAAACCGCATACCATTTCGACCTTTGTCGAGGCGATGTCTTTGGGATATACCCCACAGACCCCTTTTCCTTCACGATGCACTTTCAGCATGATCTGGGTGGCCTGTTCCCTTCCCTTTCCAAAAAACTTCTGCAAAACAATCACGACGAACTCCATGGGGGTGTAGTCATCGTTCAAAAGTACGACTTGATACATCGGGGGCAGCTTCGCTTTTTGCGCCTGCGACTCTACAACTGTTGATGGACTGTTTTGCGAACTCATGACTTCATTGTAATCACTTCCAAGGGGCACGCAACAAGGATAAGAGAGCAATACACCGCCTTTATTCAAGGCTAGAAATTTTTCCTGAAAATTCAATCAATCCCGGCCTTAAAATTGTGCAAACCCAACGAGCAATTTGCAATTGATTCAAGCCCGGGTCAATCACCCGAAAAGCCTGAATATTCCAGATATGGACAAACATCGCCTATCACAAGGGGTAAACCCTGAAAAAATGTATCTATTGTATGGTTGACCACAACCCAAACAGGCCAAAGAATAGTAGTTAAGCTGGTTACGACCGGTGAGTTGTCGGAAAGTTCTTGCGTTCCGATCGAAGTATCGTTTTTTGAAGGAGGTTTCGCGATGGCGACCGGCACCGTAAAATGGTTCAATGATGCAAAGGGTTTTGGTTTTATCACGCCTGATGAAGGAAGTGATGAACTGTTTGCCCACTTTTCAGCAATCCAGGCATCTGGATTCCGCACACTTAAAGAAGGACAGAAAGTGACCTTTGAAGTGGTGGATGGACCAAAAGGTAAGCAGGCTCAGAACATATCTGTGATGGACGCAACCAGCGCCGCCTGACAAGTAAAATAATCAAACCACCGATTAAGAAAAAAGCCGGCCCCAAGCCGGCTTTTTTCTTGCCTGTCACTTAAACCGGTTTACATGTGCTCGATCATCACCTGACCAAATCCGGAACAGCTAACCTGCGTTGCGCCATCCATCAGGCGTGCGAAGTCGTAAGTGACCTTCTTCGACGTGATGGATTTCTCCATCGAACTGATGATCAGGTCAGCCGCTTCAATCCAGCCCATGTGGCGCAGCATCATTTCCGCGGACAAAATTTGCGAACCGGGGTTCACGTAATCCTTGCCTGCGTACTTGGGTGCTGTTCCGTGCGTTGCTTCAAACATGGCGATTGAATCGGACAGGTTTGCGCCCGGGGCAATACCGATACCACCAACCTGTGCAGCCAGTGCGTCGGAAATGTAATCGCCGTTCAGGTTCATGGTTGCAATCACACTGTATTCTGCGGGGCGCAACAAAATTTGCTGCAGGAAGGCATCCGCAATCACGTCTTTGATCACGATGTCACCGTGCGGGGCCTTGATTTTCATCCACGGGCCACCGTCCAGCGGTTCAGCACCGAATTCATTCTTGGCCAAGGCATAAGACCAGGCCGCAAACGCGCCTTCGGTGTACTTCATGATGTTGCCCTTGTGAACAATGGTCACGGAAGGCTTTTTGTTGTCGATGGCGTACTGAATGGCTTTGCGGAACAGGCGTTCGGTGCCCTCTTTGGAAATCGGCTTGATACCAATACCTGAAGTTTCCGGGAAGCGGATTTTGCTCACGCCCATTTCTTCACGCAAAAACTTGATCAGTTTCTTGGCTTTGTCGGTTTCTGCTTCGTATTCAATACCGGCGTAAATGTCTTCCGAGTTTTCACGGAAGATCACCATGTCGGTTTTGTGGGGCTCTTTCACGGGGCTGGGCACACCGGCGAAGTAACGCACGGGGCGCAAACACACATACAGGTCAAGCTGCTGGCGCAGAGCCACGTTGATGGAACGAATACCACCGCCCACAGGCGTGGTCAGCGGGCCTTTCACAGACACCACATAGTCTTTCAACACTTGCAGGGTTTCTTCAGGCAACCACACGTCAGGACCATATACCTTGGTGGACTTTTCGCCAGCGTAAATTTCCATCCAGCTGATTTTGCGCTTGCCGCCGTAGGCTTTGGCCACGGCTGCGTCGACCACATCGATCATGACAGGTGTAATGTCGAAGCCTGTGCCATCGCCTTCGATGTACGGAATAATGGGTTGATCGGGTACATTCAATGAGTAATCACTGTTGACCGTAATTTTTTCACCGACTGATGGGACTTTGATGTGTTGGTACATGGTCTCTCCGCTGCTTCTCTGGTGTGTTAGAGGGAACATTCTAGTGTATTCCCCCAATACGAAAATCTCAATTATTTCGCAATATGAAATCACGTTCCTTATTGCGCCAAGCCGTATAATAACGCCATCTTCTTTCAGATCTCTGACAGGACTTTGATTTCATGCACTTTCATCGTATCAAAAATTCTATCTCCACACTGACCGTCAGTGTGCTCGGCGCCACGCTGGGCTTGGCAGCGTGCGCATCCAGTGCAGCTGATCCGGCGCAGGCCGAACTGCCCAAAATCGAAATTCAGCTGGAGGCCACGCGAGTAATCGCCGAGGTGGCCAATACAGACACAAGCCGGCAGATCGGGATGATGAACCGCGAAAGTTTGGGAAAAGACGATGGCATGCTGTTTGTATTCAAGCGCAGCGAAACCCAGTGCATGTGGATGAAAAACACGCTGATTGACCTGGACGTGGCTTTTGCGGATGAATCGGGGAAAATTTTGAATGTGGCACAGATGAAAGCAGGCACAGCAGACATTCATTGCTCCAAAGGCAATGCTAAGCTGGCGCTAGAGATGAACCTGAACTGGTTTGCAAGGCGTGGCCTTGGTGAAGGCCATGTGATGCGCGTGCCTGAGTCAACCCTGCAGGCGCAGCAATAAAAAAACCGACCCTTTGATGCACACAGTGCGCAAATTGGGGTCGGTTTTTTTACTTAAACCAGAAAGCGATCAGCCTTCGAAGTTTGACGATGCAAATGACCAGTTCACCAGGTTCCAGAAAGTTTCGAGGTACTTGGGGCGGGCATTGCGGTAATCAATGTAGTAGGCATGTTCCCACAGGTCGCAGGTCAACAGTGGCTTGTCCTGGGTGGTCAATGGCGTTGCTGCATTGCTGGTGTTCGCGATGTCAACTGAACCATCGGACTTCTTGACCAGCCATGTCCAGCTGGAGCCGAAGTTGCCAATTGCGCTTTTCGTGAATGCGTCTTTAAATGCATCAAAGCTACCGAACTTGGCATTGATTGCCTCGGCCAACTTACCAGTGGGTTCACCACCGCCATTGGGAGACAGGCTGTTCCAGTAAAAAGTGTGGTTCCAGATCTGGGCCGCGTTGTTGAACACGCCGCCAGTGGACTTCTTGACAATCTCTTCCAGGCTTGAGTTTTCGAACTCGGTGCCCTTGATCAAATTGTTCAGGTTGGTCACGTAGGTTGCATGGTGCTTGCCGTAGTGGTATTCCAGTGTTTCCTGGGAAATGTGTGGAGCCAGGGCGTCCATGGCGTATGGCAATTCGGGCAGTGTGTGTTGCATTTGATTATCCTCTCTCACTCAATCATCACGAAAACTGTAGCTGAGGCCAAACCCCAGCAATTCAACCCTTCAATTCTATCTTGATTTGCTGTCGTCCATGTTGGCAAGCCCGTGCACGCTTGTTTTCTCACGAACATTCATCAAAATTTCACCGTCGGCCAATGTGGCACGAACACCATCACCCGGCTGAACCTGCTGCACGGAACGAATCACGGCATCGCCGCCGTGCCCGGGTTGTAAAAAAGCATAGCCACGTTCCAGCGTGCGCTGGGGAGACACCGCTTCAATCACAGAACCCAACCGCTGCAAATTTCCATCAACACTCGACATGCGCCTGGATTGTGCTGCCTGCAAGCCTTGCCCCAACAACTGGACAGTCCGGTTTGCCTGGGTTTGGGCCGCCCCCAGGTCGTCGATCAAATGCTGCCCCAGCCTGGCAAGCCCATCTGTCTGTTGAGCAATATGTCGCCGAGCCACACCCGGCAGTCGAATAACCGCGTGGGTCAATCTTGCCTGAAGCGAATTGACGTAGGCGGTTGGCGTGATCAAACCCAACTCAGCCCGGTCAAGCTGTTGCACAAGGGACTGGGCACGGTGACGCAAGGCGCGGCGCAAATCGCTGTGCAAGCCATGAATATCAGCCAGCAGTTCACGGGTTGGCCTGCTGATCAGTTCTGCCGCTGCGGTGGGTGTAGCAGCCCTCAAATCGGCCGCGAATTCGGCCAAAGTAACATCGGATTCATGCCCTACGCCCACCACAATCGGCGTTTTACAAGCCGCAACCGCCCTGACCACCGCTTCAATATTAAAGCTCCACAGGTCTTCCAGGCTACCGCCGCCGCGACACAAAACAATGGCCTCGTGCCCAGCCTCATCGGCTTTGCGCAGGGCCTCAATAATTTGGGCCGCAGCTTGCACGCCCTGCACGGCCGTGTGGTAAACGGTGTACTGAACATGGGGCGCTCGCCGGGCCAATGCCTGCTTTACATCGGCCAGGGCTGCGGCCTGCAGGGAAGTTACAACGCCAAGATTGAACACCACTGAGGGCAGCGCCTTCTTGCGGACCAAATCAAACAGTCCTTCCTGGGCCAGCTTCGCCTTCAACTGCAAATACTGCTCGTGAAGATTGCCCTGCCCCGCTTTTTTAATCACGTCGACAATTAACTGTAGCTCGCCGCGCTGTTCGTACATGGCGAGCTGGGCCAGCACCTCGACTTTGTCACCCACAGCAGGCAAAAAACCAGCCAAAACATTGCGTTGGCGAAACATGACCGCCTTCAACTGGGCTGACTCATCTTTCAAAGCCAAGTACCAATGCCCAGAGGATGCCTTGGTGAAAGCGGCCACTTCACCCTGAATTCGCATGGCGCTGAACTGGGTTCGAAAGTGATCATTCAGCAAGCGAGCGAACTGGCTTACAGAAAAAACTGTTTTGAAGTCAATCATTTATGACCTACACCGGGGGATTTCTTGACACATTTCCACAGCAACCAACAAAAATCCAACTTCGGCACAACAAGCCCGAAACACAGGAAAATTCAAACAACCACATGATTTTATTGAGAAAAAATACAAAAATACACAACATAAAAAGTTCATTATTCAAAAAACTTGTTGATTCCTGAATAAAACAAGGGCTTTTTCCCCAAAGTTATCCACAATGACCGCAAGCCGCACAAAGAAAGCAATTTGTGTAATGTTGATTTTTTCGCTAGAGTCCGTGTCTTGTTCAATAGGAGTCTACTGTGTGGTCGATCATTTCCGCTGCGGGCTGGCCAATTTGGCCTTTGATTTTTGGCTCGGTGGTTGCATTAGCCATCGTATTTGAACGCATTTGGGCACTTCGAAAAAATCAACTGTTACCAGGCAACCTGGTGGCCGATGTGTGCAAAACCCTGCCCCAGTTCAAAGACCGGCAAAACATTGCCCGGCTTGAATCGCACAGCGCGCTGGGCGGGCTGATGGCCGCCGGCCTTGCAGCCTTCTACAAAAACGAAGACTTCGAGCATGCCATGCAAGACAAGTCGATTGGCGTGCAAAACACGCTGGAGAAGCACCTGGACGTGCTGTCGATGATTGCAAGTGCTGCCCCCTTGATGGGACTATTGGGCACAGTGATCGGCATGATCGAAATTTTCGCAGTTCAAGGATCAAGCGCCCAAACGCCGGAGGCCATTGCTGCTGGCATTGCCGTTGCACTGTACAACACTGCTTTTGGTTTGATTGTGGCCATTCCGGCAATGGTGGCCTACCGATTGTTCAAAATCAGAATCAGCAACATTCTGGACGACATGGGAGAAGCCTTGAAACCTTTCGAAGATTTGCTGAAACAACACGTCACCAATAACCACAAGGCTGGTTGAGGAACATTGCCTTGAGAATCAAACGCACCAGCGCCTCAGAGGCACCCGACATCAATCTGATTCCCCTGATTGACGTGTTGTTGGTTATCGTGATTTTTCTGGTGGTGTCCACCACCTTCATGCAGCCAAGCCAGCTTGAAGTAGACCTGCCCGGCACGCAAAGCGCCAAAGAAGACGACACACCACCAGAGGCACTACGCATACGCATTGGCCGCGATGGGAACTATGCCCTTGGTTCACAGGGCATCTTGAACGAAACCCAATTGCGCCGCGAATTAAGCAAGGTTATTTCGGCTGGCAACGCCCGTGAAGAAAAACGTGCCATTGTTGAAGCAGACGCGGCAGCCACGCATCAATCTGTTGTCGTGGTCATGGACATGCTGGCTTCGCTGGGCGTGGCACGGGTATCCATTGCCACAGCGGGTGGCAGGGCAAAATGAACCGCCCCGACCGCAAAGCCAGGCTTGAAACGGCATTGCTGAAAATTTGGTATGGCGGCTACAAACCTGGCTGGCCAACGCACACCATCCTGAACATTCTGGAACATGTTTACAAAGGCTTGCGCCTGTTGAGTCGACAAAACGCCAAAACCCTTTCCAGCAAAAGAAATACCAATCCACCAGTCCTGGTGGTGGGCAACTTGATTGCGGGCGGTGCCGGCAAAACCCCGATCGTGATGGCTGTCTGCCAGCATCTTTCTGCAGTGGGCAAGAAGGTGGGCATTGTCAGCCGCGGCTATGGTCGCAAAGGCAATCGCGCCGTATTGATCGACCCAGGCAAACCTTTGCCACAGGCCAGCGAGGTGGGCGATGAACCCCTTTTTCTATGTGCAGAAACACACTGCCCAGTGGCTGTTTGCACGGATCGGGCTAAAGCGTTGGACACGTTGCTCAGCGCCTTCCCTGACCTGGACCTGGTTGTTTCAGACGATGGTCTGCAACACCACCGCCTTGTGCGCCAACTGGAATGGGTCGTGTTCGATGAACGCGCCAAAGGCAACGGCAGGCTGCTGCCTGCAGGGCCCCTGCGAGAACCTTTGTCACGCCTGAACACGGTGGATGCAGTATTGGCTTCCAACATCGGAATTGAACAATTAAGTGCCGCTTTGCACATTCCTTCACAAAACAACTGGCATGCGGCGTGCGTTCTGCTACAAGGTTTTCGCCACCTGCAAACCGGGCAATTCATGTCAGCCAATCAAGCAACTGCCGCCTGGAAAGACACGCCACTGCTGGCTTTTACAGGCATTGCAAACCCGGACAAACTGTTCAAGGCGATCCAGGCCACAGGCATTGAATTGCAAGAAAAACGCGGGCTGCCAGACCATTACAATTACCCAATCGACTTTTGCGCACAGTTCGATCAGCCAATTCTGATCACAAGCGGCAAAGATGCCGTAAAATTAAACGCATCGAACCCCAAGGTGTGGGTGGCCGAAATCAACGTTGAATTGCCACCTGCCTTGACCCAAGCCCTAGAGGACTGCATTGGATCCACAATTGATTGACATTCTGGTTTGCCCCATCTGCAAAGGTCCGCTTGAAAAGCGCCCTGCTGATGGTTTTTTGGTGTGCAAGGCCGACAAACTGGCCTTCCCCGTACGCGACGGCATACCCATCATGCTGGTTGAGCAGGCGGAACCCACAACAACACCCAACAGCTAAATCCATATGTTTAAAGCCGTTATTCCAGCCCGCCATGCATCCATGCGCCTGCCTGGCAAACCACTGTTGGACATTGCGGGCAAACCCATGGTGGTGCGTGTGGCAGAACAGGCCATGCAATCAGGGGCAGACGAAGTGCTTGTTGCCACCGACCATGCGGACATTGAAGCCGCCTGTAAAGCCCACGGCCTGCAGGTGTTGATGACGCGCGGCGACTGGCCCACGGGCACGGATCGAATTGCCGAGGTGGTTCATCAAAAGGGCTGGGCCGACGACACCGTGGTGGTGAATGTACAGGGTGACGAACCGTTGATTGACCCTGCCTTGATCAATCTGGTGGCGAATACCCTGCTGACAGGCGAGCAAGACATTGCGACCTGCGGCCATGCAATTGACAACTGGGAAGAATTCAAAAACCCGAATGTCGTAAAAATTGCAATGCGCGAAGACGGGGAAGCGTTGTACTTTTCCCGCGCACCCATTCCTTTTCCCCGAGATGCGTACACCACGGAAAGCTGGCCTGCCAGTGCACCTGCCGGTCAACTGGGCATTCGCCACATTGGCTTGTATGCCTACCGCGCCCGCTTTCTGAAAAAGTACCAAACCCTGCCCCCAGCGGCCATTGAGGTGCTTGAATCACTTGAACAACTCCGGGCGCTGGCCAATGGCTTTCGCATAAAAGTGTGTATGATTCAGGATGCTCCGCTTCCCGGGGTAGACACCGTGCAGGATCTGGAAAAAGTCAGGTCACTGTTCATGTCTCGTTTGGGCTAAACGACTACAAAATAAATGTTCGGGCCTGTGATTGGGTAAGTTTGCTGCAAGTTGACACTTCTACAATCGCAAAGGCCTCGAATAATAAAAACGGCCAAAAATATCGCCTGTTGTAATCAACGCATCTTGTACAACAGGCCAGCAGATTAAAAACTCTTGAGGCGACTATGCGTTTAATTCTATTGGGAGCGCCCGGTGCTGGCAAAGGCACGCAGGCGACATTCATCAAGGAAAAATTTGGCATTCCCCAAATTTCAACCGGCGACATGCTTCGCGCTGCTGTGAAAGCAGGTACACCATTGGGCATTGAAGCGAAAAAAGTCATGGACAGCGGTGGCTTGGTTTCCGACGACATCATTATTAATTTGGTGAAAGAGCGTCTAAAGGAATCCGACTGCGCCAACGGCTATCTGTTCGACGGGTTTCCACGCACCATTCCCCAAGCTGAGGCGATGAAGGAAGCGGGCGTGAAAATCGATTTCGTGCTGGAAATTGATGTACCCCACGACGCGATTATCGACCGCATGAGCGGACGCCGCACACACCCCGCTTCTGGCCGCACCTACCACGTCAAATTCAACCCGCCCAAACAGGAAGGAATTGATGACATCACCGGTGAACCACTGGTTCAGCGTGATGACGACAAGGAAGAAACAGTCAAGAAACGCCTGGACGTGTATGAAAAACAAACACGCCCCTTGGTGGACTACTACGGGAAGTGGGCAACCACTGGTGATGCAAACGCGCCGCAATACCGCAAAATTGCGGGTGTTGGCAGCGTGGAAGAAATCAAGGCACGCGCCTTTGATGCATTGAAGTAAGGAAAGCAGGCGAAGTCCCCCCGCTCAATCGGCGCGGGGAACCGACCTTACAGAACGAGCCTCACATCGCAGGCTTTCGGATCAGCCTTTTCGGGTTCAAACCCAACAAAGCCAACACCGCAAAGTACACTGCGCCACATGCGGCAATAACACCCAGAACAAGCCCAATACGAATGGCTGGCGTTGACGCCATTGCAAGCCAGTCAAACTGCCGGTTCATTGCCCACAGGGCTGCCCCCATAACCACAGCGGCCAGCAACACTTTCATGAAGTACAAACCCCAGCCCGCAGACGGCGTATAAAGCCCACGCCTGCGCAAACCCCAATACAACACCCCCGCATTCAGCAAAGCCCCCACACTGACACTGAGCGGCAAACCGGCATGGCCCAGCATAGGCACAGTGACAAGGTTCATGAGCTGGGTTGAGAGCACCACCACAATGCCGATTTTTACTGGGGTGCGTATGTCTTGCTTGGCATAAAAGCCCGGGGCCAGAATTTTTACAAGCACCAAACCAGCCAAGCCAAGGCTGTAGGCCATCACGGCCTGGCTGGTCATAGCAACATCATTGGCATCGAAACGGCCATAATGAAACAACAAGGCCACCAGCGCATCTGAAAACAGCCCCATGCCCACCGCTGCTGGCAATACAAACACAACGGTCAGGCGCAGCCCCCAATCCATCAGGCGCGAATATTCTTCGTGACTGCGGGTAGCTGCCGCCGAAAGAGAGGGCAACAGCACCGTGCCCAAGGCAACCCCCAGCAAGGCGGTGGGAAATTCCATCAAGCGATCGCCATACGAAATCCAGGACACACTGCCCTTGTCCAAATGCGATGCAATATTGGTGTTGATGATCAAACTGATTTGAGCCACAGAGACTGCCAGCGTGGCTGGCACCATGTTTTTCAACACACGGCGCACGCGCTCATCCTGCCAGGCAGATTTTATGGATCCAAATCCTGCAAACGGGTTGATCAGGCAACCCGTGCGGGCCAAGCCATACCAAAGCACGGCCACCTGCAACACACCACCCACCATGACAGAAATTGCAAAGGCCTTCACGGCCTGATCAAAATACGGGGCAAGCAGCAAGGCACCGGCGATAAAACTGATGTTCAGCAACACGGGGGCGAATGCAGGCAGGGCGAATGAACGGAAAGTGTTCAACAGGCCCGACGCCAATGCCACCATTGAGATTAAAAGAATATATGGAAACATCCACTGGGTAAGCAGCACGGTCAGCTCAAACTGATCGCTGCCCTGCTCCAGACCGCTGGCCATGCCCATGACCACCCAACTGCCACCAAGCACACCCAGCACAACAATCAACAGCAAACTGAGAAACAGGAGCGAACTGACCCGCCGTGCAAGATCGACAGCAGCCAGCTTGCCTTCGGTGGCATTGGTTTGAGACAGAATGGGAATGAAGGACTGGGAAAAAGCACCCTCGGCAAACAAGCGGCGCAGCAAATTGGGAATTCGAAAGGCGATGAAAAAGGCATCGGATTCAGCCCCCGCCCCCAAAAGGCGCGCGGTGATTGTCTCTCGAATCAAACCGGTGATTCTGGAGAGCATGGTCATGGCACTGACCGCGGCAGCCGACTTCAATAAATTCATATAGTGATTGTTAAAAGGCTAGTATTTTGTTAAAATTGCGGGTTTTCGAATTCTACACCCTGGAACACAAGCAATATGGCCAATTCAGCACAGGCGCGCAAGCGCGCAAAACAAGCCGCCAAAGCAAATGCGCACAATTCTGCCATTCGCTCGGCGATGAGAACTGCGGTTAAAAAAGTACGCGCTGCCGTTGAAGC
>Ga0209024_1001359_pt1 | contig 21652 bp, 17 predicted proteins | sample AutmiccommunBRH5_FD_187380 | JGI IMG/M metagenome (GOLD analysis project Ga0209024, IMG submission 187380) | Deep subsurface microbial communities from Mt. Terri, Switzerland - Autotrophic microbial communities BRH/5 (SPAdes) (version 2) | ecosystem: Environmental > Aquatic > Deep subsurface >...
GAAACCCAGTTCCACAACAGCTACAACATCAACTTCAAGATGTCGGGCGAAACCGATACCGGCCTGTCGTTCGGCGCCACCTACCGCCTCGACGCCGACGGTTCGTCGGAAGAGAACCAGAACCCGGCCGGCGACAACGGCACCGTGTTCCTGTCGGGCGCTTTCGGCAAGCTGACCCTCGGTGACACCGATGGCGCGCTCGACTGGGCGATGACCGAAACCGCGATGGGCACCGCCATCACCGACGAGGGCACCACCCACGTTGGCTACAACGGCAACTCCACCGGTGACGGCCTGAACGACGACCAGGTTCTGCGCTACGAATACGCCTTCGGCGACTTCGGCGTTGCCCTGTCGGTCGAGCAGGACGATGGCAACCTGACCGCCATCAACAACAACGGGACCCCGCTTGTCCCCGGCGATGACTTCACCGTGTCGACCGGTGACGGCGACCCGATCATCGCTATCGGCGGCAAGTACAAGACCGAGTTCAGCGGCGTGACCCTCGGCTTCGGCCTCGGCTACCAGGCTGGTGAAGTTCGTGGTTTCTCCGGCACTGGCGCCGGTCTTACCGATGCCTACGCAGGCTTTGACGCCTACGGCGCCAGCGTTTCGGCTGGCATGGACAACGGTTTCTCGGCAGTCCTGAACTACTCGACCTTCGACTTCGACGACTCCGACGTTGCTGACTACGACCACTTCGGCATCGGCCTGGGCTACGAAATGGGCGCGCTGCTGCTGCACGCGAACTACGGCAAGTACGACATCGACGGCGCGGATGACGTTGACGGCTACGGCCTGATCGCCAACTACGACCTGGGCGGCGGCGCCATCCTGGCTGCTGGCTACGCTTCGGACGTTTCGCTCGACGACGGCGACCAGAACCAGTTCTCGCTGGGCATGTCGCTCTCGTTCTGATCCCACGGATCAAGACGGACTATGGAAGAGCGGGCCTTGTGCCCGCTCTTTCTTTTTGTGCGCCCTTCGCATCCGGCCGCTCCCTCGACAGTGCCCGCCCCCGCCGGTATGGTCCGGCCCGAACCAAGGGCAGATGGATAGCGGCAGGTCATGGCGACACTCAGCGAAGCGCGACTGAAGCAGCTCTACGATCAGGCGATGAAGCTGCAGGCGGCCAGGCGGCATGAAGAGGCGCTGGCCTGCTACGAGCAGATGATCGCCGCCAATCCCCGCATCGCCGAAGTGCATTACCAGGTGGCGCGGATCTTCACTGAGGCCGGCAAGCCCGCCCGCGCGCTGCCGCACCTGCAAGCCGCCGCCACGCTGCGCCCGGCCGAGCCAGCGATCTGGCAGCTCTGGGCCGCCGCCGTCGCCCTGACCGCCGAGCCGGAGGCGGAGGCGACGTTCCTTGCCGCCCTCAAGGGCTCCACCCTGCCGCCCGAGCTGAAGCTGCGCCTGCAGGATCGTTTCACCCCCGGCCATACCTATGTCCCCGTGCTGCCGCCCGCGCTGCGCGCCGAGGTCCGCAAGGTGGTGCCGCTGATGAAGGCCGGGCGCTTTGCCGAGGCGGAACTGCTCGCTGCCTCGCTGCTCTCGCGCCACCCCCGCTGCGCCGCCGCCGCGAACCTTCTGGCCACCGCGCAGGCGAAACAGGGCAAGACCGACGCCGCCGTAGCCAATTACAGCAAGGCCGCCGCGCTCGACCCCGAGGATGCCGAACCGCTGAACAACCTCGGCCAGGTGCTGATGGAGGCCGGCCGCCTGCCCGAGGCGATCGAGGCGTTCCGCGGCGCCATCATCACCGCGCCGTGCCGGGTGCCGGCGCTGGCCAATCTGGCGATGGCGATGCAGCGCAGCGGCAAGGTCGCGGCGGCGCTGCCCTTCGCGCAGCGCGCCCCGCGGCTGGACCCGAAAGACCCGGTGCCGCTGATCACGCTGGCCAACCTGCACACCCTGCTGCGCGACCCCGAGTCTGCCGCGGCCGTGCTGCGCCGCGCGCTGGCGCTGGCTCCGGGCCGCGCCGATGCGCAGGCGCTGATGGGGCAGGCCCTGTCGCGGCTTGGCGACGACGATGCGGCGATGCATCACTACGACCGCGCGCTGGACCTGCAGCCGGACCTGCCGCTGGCGATCAGCGGCAAGGCCTCGCTGCTGCAGACGCTTGGCCGCTTTGAGGAGGCAGAGGCCTGGTTCCGCCGCGCCTTCGCGCTCGACCCCGCGAATGGCGAGCATTACAGCACCTTCCTTGTCTCGCATAAGGTCAAGCCCGGCGACCCGATCCTGGACGAGATGATCGCCCGGTTCGAGGACCCGAAGACCAGCGATGCGAGCCGCATCAGCTTTGGCTTCGGCATCGCCAAGGCGCTGGAGGACCTGAAGGAGTACGACCGGGTGTTCCCCTACCTGCGGGCCGCAAACGACCTGACCCGCAAGGCGCATCCCTATGACATCGATCTGCGTCGCAAGCGCGTGGCGGCGCTGCTGCAAAGCCTGGGCAGCCGCGACTGGCCGGGGGCGCCGGTGCCGGGCAGCAGCGACTTCGCCCCGATCTTCGTGACCGGGATGCCGCGGTCGGGCACGACGCTGGTCGAACAGATCATCGCAAGCCACTCCACCGTCACCGGCGCGGGCGAGCTCAACATCCTCGCCGATCTCGCCGCGAAGCTGCTGTTCCCGGGCCGCGACGCGGTTGCCATGGCGGACCTGCCGCCCGGCGCCATCGCCGGTCTGGGCGCGGACTATCTGGCGGCGCTGCGCCAGCGCCACCCCGAGGCAGCGCGGATCACCGACAAGTCGATCCAGAGCTACATGTATATCGGCCTGATCAAGCTGGCGATGCCGAACGCCCGCATCGTCGTGGTCCGCCGCGACCCGCGCGACAACCTGCTGTCGATCTACAAGAACAAGTTCACCGACGGCACCCACCTCTATTCCAACAACCTGCGCGACCTGGGGGAGTATTATCGCAGCTTCCACGAGGTCATCGAGTTCTGGCGCGCCCGGACCCCGGACTGGTTCCATGAGGTGCAGTATGAGGATCTGGTCGCGAACCCCGAGGCCGAGACCCGCAAGCTGATCGCCGCCTGCGGGCTGGACTGGGAGGATGCTTGCCTCAGCTCGCACCAGAACACCCGCAAGGTCGATACGCTGTCGGTCTTCCAGGTGCGCCAGCCGATCAGCAAGGCCTCGCTGAACGCCTGGCAGCGCTATGAATCGCATCTGGGCGAGATGTTCGAGGCCTTGGGCGACCTGCTGCCGGAGGAGAGCCATGCCCCTGTCTGACATCCGTGCCCGCATCGCCGCGGCAGAACTTGCCGCCGGCCGCGCCCCCGGCTCGGTGCAGCTGATCGCCGTGTCGAAGCTGCAACCGGCGGAGCGGGTGCGCGCCGTGCTGGACGAGGGCCAGCGCCTGTTCGGCGAGAATTACGTGCAGGAGGCCGCGCATAAATGGCCCGCCTGGCGCGAGGCCTATCAGGGGACCGAGGTCCACATGATCGGCCCCTTGCAGACCAACAAGGCCAGGCAGGCGGTGGAGCTGTTCGAATGCATCCACACGCTCGACCGCCCCAGCCTTGCCGAGCGGCTGGCAAGGATGGCGCAGGCGCGCGGGGTCAGCCCCACGATGTTCGTGCAGGTGAATACCGGGGCCGAGCCGCAGAAGGCCGGCATTCTGCCCGACATGGCCGACGATTTCATCGCCGCCTGCAAGATGATGGACCTGCCACTGGCGGGCGTGATGTGCATCCCCCCCGATGACGAGGACCCTGCCCCGCATTTCGCGCTGCTGCGCGAGATCGGTGCGCGGAACGGGCTCGCCGGCCTGTCGATGGGGATGAGCAGCGATTTCGAGATCGCGGTGGCGCAGGGGGCGACGCATATCCGCGTGGGCAGCGCGATCTTCGGGGATCGGGCGCCGCGGCCGGCCGGGTAGCGGGGGTTTCACACCCCCGCACCCCCGTGGGATATTTGGAAAAGGCAAAGGGGAAGGGGCGCTCAGGCGGGGAGGGCTGCCAGGGGCCGTTCGCGGACGGGCAGATGGACGATGGCCGAGAAGGCACCGACGCCGACGCCGATCCACCACACGGCGTTGTAGTTGCCATAGGCGTCATAGAGCCGCCCGCCCAGCCAGACGCCCATGAAGCTGCCGATCTGGTGGCTGAGGAACACGAAGCCGTAGAGCGTGCCCATGTAGCGCAGGCCGTAGATATGCGCGACGAGCCCCGAGGTCAGTGGCACCGTGGCGAGCCAAAGCGAGCCCATGACCACCGAGAACAGCAGCACCGAGGTCGGCGTGATCGGCATCAGGATGAACACTGCCGAGGCGACCGTGCGCCCCACATAGATCCAGGCCAGCAGGTATTTCTTGGTGTGCCGCCGCCCGAGCCAGCCCGCGGTGATGGTGCCGACGATATTGGCCAGCCCGATCACCGAGATGGCGATGGCCCCGAGCGCCGAGGTAGTGGAGACGCCCAGCGAGGCGAGGGTGCCCGAGGGATCGATGGCCCCGCACATCTCGGTCACGAAGGCGGGGAAATGGGCGGTGATGAAGCCTAGCTGATAGCCGCAGGAGAAGAATCCCACGAAGATCAGGATGAAGGACGGATCGCGGAACGCCCGGTTCAGGACCGATCCGAGGCTTTCCTCCAGCTCTGCCCGGCTGGCGGGGGCGGGGGAGCGCATGAACGGCAGGGCGAAGATCACGCACAGGATCACGCCTGCGAAGATCACGAACACCGTCTGCCATGGGTAGATCGACAGCAGCGCCTCGGCCACCGGGGCGCCGAAGACCTGGCCGGCCGACCCCGCTGCGGTGGCGATGCCAAGGGCCAGCGAGCGGTTCTCGGCGCTGGAGGCGCGGCCGACCACGGCGAGGATCACGCCGAAGCCGGTGCCGGCGATGCCGAAGCCCACCAGGATCTCCAGCAACTGATGTTGCAGCGGTGTCACCGCCAGCGAGGACAGCAGCAACCCGGCGGCATAGAGGATTGCGCCAGCGACGATCGCGCGGCGGTCACCGAACTTTTCCGCCAGCGCGCCGAAGATCGGCTGGCCGATGCCCCAGGCGAGGTTCTGGATGGCGATGGCGAGCGAGAAATCGGCGCGGGGCCAGCCGAACTCGGTGGCGATGGGCAGCTGGAACACGCCGAAACTGGCGCGGACGGCGAAGCTGAGCATGATGACCACGCAGGCGGAAATCAGGACCGAGGTGATGAGCGGGGTGCGCGCCTGCATGGGGGTCTCCTTGTCGCAGGGCCTCAAGGTGCCGGAAATGGCGCCCGCGTCAAATTCCGTTTTGTGACGGGCACAATTGCGCCTCGTGCTGCGGCCGCGGCGGCTTCCCTTGCCCCGGCCTGCAGGCTATTTCGGGGAGCATGACAGAGACGCTGACCCAGATCTACGACCGGCTGTGCCGCGCGGGCACCCTGCGCCCCGACCCGGCGCAGCGCGCGGCCCTGCCGCTGCTGCAAGCGGTGCGCGAGGCGTTGGAGGCGGAGCCGCCCAAGCGCGGGCTGTTCGGCTTTTTGTCCAAGCCGCCGGCGCCGCCCAAGGGCCTCTACCTCTGGGGCGGGGTCGGGCGCGGCAAATCGATGCTGATGGACCTGTTCATGGAACATGTGGCGATCAGCGCCAAGCGCCGGGTGCATTTCCACGCCTTCATGCAGGAAATCCAGACCCGCCTGCATGAGGTGCGCAAGACCGGCGTGCAGGACGCGATCCGCCCGGTCGCGGTGGCCGTGGCCGAACAGGCGAAGCTGCTGTGCTTCGATGAGATGCAGATCACCGACATTGCCGATGCGATGATCGTCGGGCGACTGTTCCAGTACCTGTTCGAGATGGGGGTGGTCGTCGTTACCACCTCGAACCGGGTGCCACAGGATCTGTACAAGGATGGGCTGAACCGGCCGCTGTTCCTGCCCTTCATCGCGCTGATCGAAGACAACATGGCCGTGCATGAGCTGGAGAGCGAGACCGATTACCGCCAACACCGGCTGGCCGGGACGCCGGTCTATTTCTGCCCCGCCGATGCCAAGGCCGCCCGCGCCATCGAGGCGATCTGGCAGGAGCTGACGGGCGGGGGCGGCGCGGGGCCGCTGGTGCTGAAGGTCAAGGGCCGTGACGTGGTGCTGCCCGATGCGCGGTCGGGCGTGGCGCGGGCCAGCTTCTGGGACCTCTGTGCCAAGCCGCTTGGCCCGGCCGACTATCTGGCGATTGCCGAAGCCGTGCGGGTGCTGATCGTGGAGGGGGTGCCGCTGCTCTCCTCCTCGAATTTCAACGAGGCCAAGCGCTTCGTGACGCTGATCGACGCGCTCTATGAGGCGAAGGTGCGGCTGATCTGCTCGGCCGCGGCCAGCCCCGAGAACCTGTACATCGAGGGCGAGGGCAGCTTTGAATTTGTGCGCTCTGCCAGCCGGTTGCGCGAGATGCAGAGCGAGGGCTGGGGCGCGGATTGATCAGCCCCGCCGGGCCTTGCGCCAGGCATCGGGCGTCAGCCCTTCCGCCTCGCGGAACACCCGGATCAGGTGCGAGGCGTCGCAGAAGCCGGTTTGCAGCGCGATCTGGGTGATCGGCACATCCCCCCGCTCCAGCAGGTGCCGCGCCTGCGACAGCCGCATCCGCCGCGCCGACTCGGTCGGGGTCAGGTCCAGCGCGGCGGCGAAGTGCCGTTCCAGCTTGCGGCGGCTGACTCCCAGTTGCTCGGCCAGCCGCGCCACCGGCAGCGGCGTGTCCAGCGCCTGCTGGATGCGCAGCAGGGCGCGTTTCACCAGCGGATCGGCGGTGGTCAGCTCCAGCGGCAGGCCGGGCTGCGGGCGGTCGGCGGCCATCGCCTCATCGAAGATCATGATTGCAAGGCTTTTGCGCGCAGCGGCCGCGCCGATATGCCGGTCTACCAGAAATGCCGCCAGATGCGCCGAACTTGCGCCGCCCGAACAGGTGATGCGGTCGCGGTCCACCACGAAGATGCGGTCAGATACCGGGGTCAGCCCCTCGAATTCATCGCGGAAATCATCGTGGTGGAACCAGTTCACGCAGCAGCGATAGCCCTGCATCAGCCCGGCGCGGTGCAGGATGAAGGCGCCGGTGCAGATACCGATCAGCGGAACTTTCGCGGCCGCCGCCTGATGCAGGAAGCGTGTCAGGTCGGGATGCAGGGGCTTTTTTTCGTCGATCAGCCCACCGATCACCGCGATGTAGTCGAACTGGCGCGGGTCGCCCAGCCGTTCCTCGGGTTGCACGGTCAACCCGCAACTCGACTCGATGGGATCGGTCGACTGCGACAGCAGCTTCCAGCGGCACAGAATCGGGCGCGAGCGGTCGCCCTCATCGGCAGCAAGGCGCAGCACATCGACGAAATTGGCCAGCGCACACAGGGTGAAGCGGCGCGCGAGCACGATGCCGACACGCAGGCGGGGCTCTGGGGCGGGTTCGGGCGTGTGTTTCACGGGCGTGACGCAATCATGATGGTCGTGTGACGCATCCATACAGTGCGGCGCGGCGGATTTCGACAATCATTCTTGCTTCATCTCTTGCCCGGAGTGCCGCCATGACCAGCCACAGCCCGATCCGCGCCGCCAGCAAGGTCACCCCCCAACCGACCGGCGAGGCGCGATTTGCCTTCCTGCTGCTCGACGGCTTCACCCATCTGGCCTTCGCCTCGGCGCTGGAGCCGCTGCGGGTGGCGAATGAGGCGCTTGGCCGCCCCGCCTATGGCTGGCGGCTGCTGTCCGAGACGGGGGGGCCGGTCACCTGCTCCAACGGCATGACCATTCTGGCCGATGGCCCGATGCAGCCGATGGGCCGGGGGGAAACGCTGATCGTGGTCGGCGGGCGCGGCGCGCGCAGGCAGGCCAGCGACCGGCTGCTGGGGCAATTGCGGCGCGAGGCGGTGCGCGGCACCCGTATCGGCGCGCTGTGCATGGGCAGCTACATCCTTGCCCGCGCCGGCCTGCTGGAGGGCGAGGAGTGTGCGGTGCATTGGGAGCTTGCCGACGCCTTCGCCGAGGAGTTTCCGCGCATCAACGTCACCCGCGCCGCCTTTACCCTTGGCCGCCGGCCCACCGCCCCCGGCGGGGCTGTGGCGGCCGACATGATGCTGCACCTGATCGCCGCCGATCATGGCGCCGAGCTGCCGGCGCGCCTGGCCGATCTTATGGTCTGCAACGGCGTGCGCAGCCCGCAATCGGATCAGACGGTGTCGCTGCAATCACGCTACGGGATGCGCAACCCGCGGCTGGTCAAGGTGCTGCGCTTCATGGAGCAGACGCTGGAGCAGCCGCTGACCGCCGCCGAGATCGCCGAGGCGGCGGGCATGTCGATCCGCCAGACCGAACGGCTGTTCACCCGCTATGTGAAGATGACGCCGATGGCCTTCTACGCCCGGCTGCGGCTCGACAAGGCGCATAGCCTGCTGATGCAGACGGAACTGTCGATCACCGAGGTGGCGGTGGCCTGCGGCTTCCAGTCGTCCTCGCATTTCGCCAAGCGCTATCGCGCCGCCTTTGGCGTCAACCCGCGGCACATGCGGGTGGTGGGCGCCCCCGCCGCCGCGTGACGGCAGGGGCGTTTCGGCTCAGGCCAGCATGTCGCGGACCATCGGGATCACCTTGGTCCCGTAAAGCTCGATCCCGTCCAGCAGCACGCCCGGTTGCTGCGGACCCGCCGAATACTTCAGGTCGAAGCGCTGCACCCCCAGCTTGCGCACCGTGGCCGCGATCTTCTTCGCCACCGTCTCGGGGCTGCCGACATAGAGCGAGCCATGCTCGATCTCGCGCTCGAAATCCCGCATCTGCAGCGGGGCCCAACCCCGCGAGCCGCCGATCAGGTCATGCATCGCCTTGTAGCCCGGCCAGAACCGCGCGCGCGCCTCGGCATCGGTGGGGCCGACATGGCCGGGGGAGTGCACGCCGATGGGCAGGGCGGGGGTGCCCACCTGCTCCCAGGCCTGATGGTAGAGATCGACATAGGGTTTGAAGCGGCCCGTATCGCCGCCGATGATCGCCAGCATCATCGGCAAGCCGTGGCTGACCGCGCGCAGCACCGATTCCGGGCTGCCGCCGACGCCGATCCAGGCCTTCAACGGGCGTTCGGGGCGCGGATAGACTACCTGGCCCTTCAGTTCGGCGCGGGTGCGGCCATGCCAGCTGACCTTCTCATCGCGCAAGAGGCGGGTCAGCAGGTCCAGCTTCTCCTCGAACAGCACCTCGTAGTCGCGCATCGCAAAACCGAACAGCGGGAAGCTTTCGGTGAAGGAGCCGCGGCCCAGGATCAGCTCTGCCCGCCCGTCCGACAGCGCGTCGAGGGTGGAAAACCGCTGGAACAGCCGCACTGGATCATCCGAAGACAGCACGGTCACGGCGGTGCCGATACGCAGCCGCGTGGTCTTGGCCGCAATGGCCGCCATCACGATCTCGGGCGCGGACACGGCAAAGTCGGCGCGGTGATGTTCACCGATGCCGATGAAATCGACGCCGGTCTGGTCGGCCACGACGGCTTCAGCCACGACATTGCGCAGCGTCTCGGCATGGGATTGCAGCGAGCCATCCGGGTTGCCGGTGACATCGCCAAAGGTGTCGAGGCCGAGTTCGATCGGGGTGGTCATGGAAATGCCTCCTGTTCAGCGTTGCCGCGAACGTAAGGCGCCGGGGCCGTCCCCACAACGGCGCGGCCTGTGCGCCGGCGCCCGGACCCTGTGCGCTTGCGTCAGCCGTTCTCGCGCAGGATGCTGCCCGCAAGGTAGAGCGAGCCGCAGATCAGCACCCGCGCCCCTGCATCCGCCGCCACGATTCGCTGCACGGCCTCCAGCACCGAGGGCGCTGTGGTGGCCGCCAGCCCGGCGGCATGGGCGGCGGCCTCGGTCTCTTCCGCGCTCAGCGTATTCGCCTCGCCGGGGATCGACACGGCCGTCAGGCTGGCGGCATGGGCGGCCAGCGGGCGCAGATAGCCGCCGATATCCTTGGTGTTGAGCATCCCGACCACCAGATGCGTCGCCCGCCGCGGCATTGCCGCCAGCGTCTCCGCCAGCGCCTCGCCTGCCGCGGGGTTGTGGCCGCCGTCGAGCCACAGCTCGGCGTCGGGCGCCGCCAGTGGCAGCGGCCCCCGGCGCAGGCGCTGCATCCTTGCGGGCCAGTCGGCGCGGGTCACCGCCGCCTCGCAGGCCGCCTCATCGGCCCCCAGATGGCGCAAAGCGGCCAGCGCCGCCCCGGCATTGTGGATCTGGTGGGGGCCGGGCAGGTTCGGCAGCGGCAGGTCCAGCAGGCCCGTCTCGTCCTGATAGACCAGCCGCCCGCCCTCGGCCTGCACATGCCAATGCTGGCCATGCACCAGCAGCGGCGCGCCCAGCCTTGCCGCCCGCCGCTCGATCACCTCCAGCGCCGCCTCCTGCTGCGGGCCGACGATGCAGGGCACGCCGCGTTTCAGGATGCCGGCCTTCTCCCCGGCGATCTCGGCCAGCGTCTCGCCCAGATATTGCTGGTGGTCGATCGACACCGGCGTGATGACCGTCAGCCGCGGCGCCTCGATGACGTTGGTCGCATCCAGCCGCCCGCCAAGCCCAACCTCCAGCAGCGTCCAGTCGGCAGGGGTGCGGGCGAATCCCAGCAGCGCGGCGCAGGTGGTGATCTCGAAGAAGGTGATGTTCTGCCCGTCATTGGCGCGCCAGCACTCGTCCAGCAGCGCGGTCAGGTCGGCCTCGGGGATGGTCCGGCCGGCGATGCGGATGCGCTCATGGAACCAGGCCAGATGTGGCGAGGTATAGGCATGCACCCGCTCCCCCCGCGATTCGAGCCCCGCCCGGATCATCGCCTGCGTCGATCCCTTGCCGTTGGTCCCGGCGACATGGATCACCGGCGGCAGCCGCTGTTCGGGGTTGCCAAGCGCGGCCAGTAGCCGCCAGACCCTGTCCAGCGTCAGGTCGATGATCTTGGGATGCAGCGCCATCATCCGCGCAAGGATTGCATCCGATCCGGCGGGCGAGGTCACGGTTTGGCGGCGGGCTTGGGTTGTGCAGCCTTGGCGGGCTCTTGCACCGCGGCCGGGGCCGCCCCGGGCGCCGGTATCGCCACAACTTCGGGCTTGGGCGCGGGCAGGTCGCCCTTCACCGCGGGCGGCTGCCCCGTCAGCATCCGCAGCACCGTCACCAGTTCTTCGCGCAGCTTCTTGCGGTGGGTCACCCGGTCCAGCATCCCGTGGTCCAGCAGGTATTCGGCGCGCTGGAAGCCTTCGGGCAGCTTCTCGCGGATCGTCTGCTCGATCACCCGCGGCCCGGCAAAGCAGATCAGCGCGTTCGGCTCGGCGATATGCACATCGCCCAGCATCGCATAGCTGGCGGTCACGCCGCCGGTGGTCGGATGGGTCAGCACCACGATGTAAGGCAGCCCCGCCTCCTTCAGCATCTGCACCGCCACGGTCGTGCGCGGCATCTGCATCAGGCTCAGGATCCCCTCCTGCATCCGCGCGCCGCCCGCGGCGGAAAACAGCACCAGCGGCCGCTTCAGTGCCACGGCGCGCTGCGCGGCGGCGATGATCGCGTTGCCCACATACATGCCCATCGAGCCGGCCATGAAGCTGAAATCCTGCGCCGCCACGATCACCGGCGTGCGGGCAATCTCGCCCTCGGCCACCAGCATCGCCTCTTTCTCGCCCGTCGCCTTCTGCGCGCCGCGCATCCGGTCCGGGTACTTCTTCTGGTCGCGGAATTGCAGCGGGTCGATCACCGGTTCAGGCACCTTCACCTCGGTGAAGATCCCGCCATCGAACAGCGCGGCAAAGCGGGCGCGCGGCGTGATGCCCATGTGATGGTCGCAACTGGTGCAGACGTTCAGGTTGTCGGCCAGTTCGCGGTGGAACAGCATCGTCCCGCATTCGGGGCATTTGGTCCACAGGTTCTCGGGCACCTCGCGGCGCGAGAACAGCGAGTTGATCTTGGGTCGGACGTAGTTCGAGATCCAGTTCATCGCGCGCTCCCGGTCGGCCGCCAGTCCTTCATGCTGCGCCCGAAATAAGCGGCGGGGGCGGGAAATGCAATCGCGGGGTGGTGCGCAGGCGGGGGCAAATGCCGGCGCGCGGCCGCGCCTGGCCGCGCCTGGCCGCCCGGCGCGACATTTGTGCAAAGCCTGCAGGCCCGCTGCGGTATAATCCTGCCTTGCCCCCGCCCCCCCGGGACACTATTCCCTTGGCCCAGCCAATTCCGGGAGGACAGCCCCATGAAGAACACCCGTTTCGACAAGTCCCGGCTTCCCAGCCGCCACGTCACCGAAGGGCCGGAGCGCGCGCCGCACCGCAGCTACTTCTATGCGATGGGCATCACGGAAGAAGAGATTCACCAGCCCTGGGTCGGCGTTGCCACCTGCTGGAACGAGGCGGCGCCCTGCAACATCGCGCTGAACCGTCAGGCACAGTCGGTGAAGATGGGCGTGAAGAAGGGCGGCGGCACCCCGCGCGAGTTCACCACCATCACCGTCACCGACGGCATTGCCATGGGGCATGAAGGCATGCGCTCGTCCCTCGCCAGCCGCGACGCGATTGCGGATACGGTGGAACTGACCATGCGCGGCCATTGCTATGACGCCATCGTTGGGCTGGCGGGCTGCGACAAGTCGCTGCCCGGGATGATGATGGCGATGGTGCGGCTGAACACGCCGTCGGTCTTCATCTATGGCGGGTCGATCCTGCCGGGCCGGCTGAACGGCAAGGACGTCGTGGTGCAGGACGTGTTCGAGGCGGTCGGCCAGCACGCCGCCGGCAACATGACCGACGCGGAACTGGCAATTCTCGAGCGGGTGGCCTGCCCCTCGGCCGGGGCCTGCGGCGGGCAATACACCGCCAACACCATGGCCTGCGTGTCCGAAGCCATCGGCCTCGCGCTGCTGAACTCCTCGGGCGCGCCTGCGCCCTACGAGAGCCGCGACCAGTATGGCGATGCCTCGGGTCAGGCGATCATGCACCTGATCGAGAAGAACATCCGCGCCCGTGACATCGTCACGCTCAAGTCGCTGGAGAATGCCGCCCGCGTCGTGGCCTGCACCGGCGGGTCCACCAATGCCGGCCTGCACCTTCCCGCCATCGCGCATGAGGCCGGGATCGACTTCGACCTGTTCGACGTCTGCGACATCTTCCGTGACACGCCCTATTTCGTCTCGCTGCGCCCGGGTGGCGAGTATGTGGCGAAGGACCTGTATGAGGCTGGCGGCGTGCCGGTGGTGATGAAGGAACTGCGCAAGGCCGGGCTGCTGCATGAGGAGTGCATGACCGCAAGCGGCCGCGCCCTTGGTGAAGAGCTGGACCTGATCGAGCGTGAGGCGGATGGCAAGGTCATCTACCCGATCGCCACCCCGATCACCGCCACCGGCGGCGTCGTCGGCCTGCGCGGCAACCTCGCGCCCGACGGGGCCATCGTGAAGGTCGCCGGCATGGCGCCCGAACAGCAGGTCTTCACCGGCCCGGCCCGGGTGTTCGAATGCGAGGAAGAGGCGTTCGAGGCGGTGCAGAACCGCGGCTATGCCGAGGGCGACGTGATCGTCATCCGCAACGAAGGCCCCGCGGGCGGCCCGGGCATGCGCGAGATGCTGTCCACCACCGCCGCGCTCTCGGGGCAGGGCATGGGCAAGAAGGTGGCGCTGATCACCGATGGCCGCTTCTCGGGCGCGACCCGCGGCTTCTGCATCGGCCATGTCGGGCCCGAGGCGGCACATGGCGGGCCGATTGCCCTGCTGAAGACCGGCGACATGATTACCATCGACGCGATCAAGGGCGAGATTTCGGTCGCGCTCAGCGATGAGGAACTGGCGGCGCGCAAGGCCGTCTGGGCCGGCCCGCGCAAGAACGATTATGCCAGCGGCGCGCTGTGGAAATATGCGCAGCTGGTCGGCGTGGCCCGCTATGGCGCCGTGACTCATCCCGGCACCAAAGCGGAAACGCATGTCTATATGGACCAGTGACCGCCGCAGTCGCAGTCCCGGGGCCGTGCTGAAAGGCGCGGCCCTGTTGCTTGCGGCCCTGCTGGCCCTTGCGGCGCCCGCCTCGGCCCAAAGCGGCGCGCCCTTGCGGGTGACGGTCGATGGCCGTGCCGTCGTCGTCACCGGCCCCACCGGCTATTGCATCGACCGCAGCGCCTCACGCGAGGGGCCGGAGGGTGCCTTCGTGCTTCTGGGCAGCTGCGCCGCGCTTGGCGGCGGCCGGGCCGCGCCCAAGGATGCCCCCGCCGTGCTGATCGCCACCATCGCCCCCGGTGCCTCGGGCGAGGGCCTCGGCCCAGAGGGCTTCGCCGGGCTTGCCACCTTCTTCACCTCGCAACCCGGCCGCGCCGCGCTCAGCCGGGCGGGGGACGCGGCCAGCGTGCAGGTGCTCGAGGCGCTGTCGGTCGGCGACGTGCTCTACCTGCGCATCATCGACCGCGCCGCCGCCAAGGGGCAGGCGCTCGACCCCGAATACTGGCGCGCCATCCTGCCCCTGCGCGGGCGCATGGTCACCCTCTCGGTCCTGTCCGAGGCGGGCAGCCCCTTGCCACCGGGCGGCGCCCGCGCCGTGCTGGACACGTTCGTCGCCCGGATGCAGGCCGCCAACCCCTCCCGCGCTGCCAATCCGTGACCCCGTGCCGCATTGCAGCACGTGGGGGCTTTTCCTTTGTGGGTGAACGTGAAACGATCCACATTAACTGTTTCCATGTTAAGCGTTGTGCACGCCAGAGTGCGATTCCCTGCCGCCAAGCCACTGGCTGGATTGGAAAAATGAGCGACCAGATCGACTCCCTGTTCGACCGTCTCATGCATCGGCGCGTGCTGCGCCGCTGGGGCAGGGCCGCGTCCGAGGCGGAGACGGTCGACCTTGACAGCCTGCGCGCCCTGCGCGGCCGCGCCCGCCAGATCCGGCGAGAGCTGGACCGCCTTTTGCATGTCGCCGAAGGCCGGCTGACCCTGCCGCTGATCGGATCGAACGCCATCCGCAGCCCGCTTGGCACCGACTGGTCCTGGCGCCCCGAGCTGTGGTCCGGCCCGGTCAGCCCCGCCGGCCATGCCGGGGTGGAAACCCGCGCCCAGCTGGGCAGCGGCCTGACCATCTTCCACGATTGCAGCGACAGCGAGCTGACCCTGCGCCAGATCCGCAACACGCGCGAGGCCGACCTGGCCCCCTTCGGCCTGCGCATGGATGTGTTCCACTTCGACGGCTCGTTCCTCAGCCTGGTGATCGATCTGCCGGACGAGGCGGCACAGGGGCTGAAGCTGCGGCACCTGGTGCGGCTGGAGGCGGTGATCGAGACGGAAAAGCCGGTGGAGATCTTCGCGCGGCTGAACGTCAAGCACGGGCCCAACACCGAACAGGTGGTGCGGGAACTGGACCTGACCGCTCCGCATGTGATGGTCGAGTTCGACCTTGCCTATACCAAGCTGAACGAGAAACGGGTGGAGCGCGCTTGGGTGGACCTGATCTTCGAGGGCCCGCAGCAGAACCAGATCGTGCTGCGCGACATAACCTTCAGCCGCCGACCGCGGGCAGAGCTTTAAGAGGGCGCAATGGGCGAGATGATCCTGACCAAGACGCGCATCCACGGAGGCAAGTGGGAAGGCGTGCTCAAGGCCCCCGCGGCGGACGAGCAGCCGCGGCTGGCGGTCTGGCATCTGGAAAGCGCACTGCCGGGGGTGGAGTTGTCCTCGATCCCCGACCGCCCCGGCCGCTGGCGCGTCAGCGTGCCGATCCCGGCGGACCTCCTTTCGGACGGGGTGCAAAGCTTCGTGATCCGCGAAGAGGGCAGCGGCGACACGCTGGGGCATTTCACCATCGTCACCGGCGTGCCGCTGGAGGATGACATCCGCGCCGAGGTGGACCTGCTGCGGGCGGAACTCGACCTGCTGAAGAAGGCCTTCCGCCGCCATGTGGTGCAGACCGTCGGCTAGCCGTGACGCCGCGTTTGGCGTGACTTGCGCCGCCCGCCCGGCCATGCTGCCCCGGCACGCTTGGGAGGGCCAGCCATGACCGACTATCCGCACCTGTTCACCCCGCTGGACCTGGGCCATGTGGTGCTGCCGAACCGGGTGCTGATGGGCTCCATGCATACCGGGCTGGAAGAAACCGGCGACTGGAACCGCGTGGCAGAGTTCTACGCCGAACGCGCCCGCGGCGGCGTCGCGCTGATGGTCACCGGCGGCATGGCCCCCAACCGTGAAGGCGGCGTGTTCCCCGGCGCGGCCGGCCTCTTCACCCCCGAAGACATCGCCAACCACCGCATCGTCACGGGCCGGGTGCATGACGCGGGCGGGCGCATCGCCATGCAGATCCTCCATGCCGGGCGCTACGCCTATGGCAAGGACTGCGTGTCGGCCAGCGCGGTCAAGTCCCCGATCTCTCCCTTCCCGCCCGCCGCGCTGGACGAGGCCGGGATCGAGAAGCAGATCGCCGACATCGTCACCGCCGCCGTCCGCGCCCGCGAGGCGGGATATGACGGGGTGGAGGTGATGGGCAGCGAAGGCTACCTCCTGAACCAGTTCCTCGTCCGCCACACCAACCGGCGCGAGGATGCCTGGGGCGGCAGCTACGCCAACCGGATGCGCCTGCCGGTCGAGGTGGTGCGGCGGGTGCGCGCCGCGGTTGGCCCCGATTTCATCCTGATCTACCGCATTTCGCTGATCGACCTGATCCCCGACGGCTCCACCTGGGACGAGGTGGTGACACTCGCCCGCGCCATCGAGGCGGCGGGCGCCAGCATCCTCAACACCGGCATCGGCTGGCACGAGGCGCGGGTGCCGACCATCGCCACCTCCGTCCCCCGCGCCGCCTTTGCGCATCTGACCGGGCGGCTGCGGCCCGAGGTGGGGATCCCGGTCATCGCCTCGAACCGCATCAACCGCCCCGAGGTGGCCGAGGCGCTGCTGGCGGCAGGCACCGCCGACATGGTCAGCATGGCGCGGCCCTTCCTGGCGGATGCGGATTTCGTGGTGAAGGCCGCCACCGGCCGCGCGGACGAGATTGCGCCCTGCATCGCCTGCAATCAGGCCTGCCTCGACCATACCTTCAGCGGCAAGATCTCCAGCTGCCTGGTGAACCCGCGCGCCGGGCATGAGACGCAGCTGCGCTATGACCCGGCCCCGGTGCCCAAGCGCATCGCTGTCGTGGGCGCTGGCCCGGCCGGGATGACGGCGGCGATCATCGCGGCGCAGCGGGGGCATTCGGTGGCGCTGTTTGAGTCGGCAGACCGCATCGGCGGCCAGCTGAACATGGCGCGCGTGGTGCCCGGCAAGGAAGAGTTCCACGGGCTGGTGGACTGGTTCGCGGTGATGCTGGATCGCGCCGGCGTCGACCTGCGGCTGGGGCAGCGCGCCGATGTGGCGGCGCTGGCGGGGTATGACGAGGTGATCGTGGCCACCGGCGTGCGCCCGCGCGATCCGGGGATTCCGGTGGAGGGCGGGGCGCAGGTGATCTCCTATCTCGACCTGCTCACCGGGAAAGCCACCGCGGGCGACCGGGTGGCGGTGATTGGGGCCGGGGGCATCGGCTTCGACGTGTCGGAGTATCTGGTGGAGGGCGAGAGCCTGACCCTGCACCCCGATCAGTGGCGGCAGGAATGGGGCGTCGGCGATCCGGCCAACAGCCCCGGCGGTCTCGCCACGCCGCAGCCCTTGGCCCCTGCGCGGCAGGTGACGTTGCTGCAACGCAAGCCGGAAAAGCCCGGGCGGCGGCTCGGCAAGACCACCGGCTGGATCCACCGCGCCGCGCTGGCCGCCAAGGGCGTGACCATGCTCGGCGGCGTGAATTATGAGCGCATCACGCCCGAAGGCCTGTGGATCAGCTTCGGGGCAGCGCGAGAGCGGCCGGAACTGATCGCGGCCGATACCGTCGTGCTCTGCGCAGGACAAGACAGCGAGCGCGGGCTGCTCGATGAACTGGCGGCGGCCGGCATCACCGCCCATGTCATCGGCGGCGCCGATGTCGCGGCAGAGCTGGATGCCAAGCGGGCGATAGATCAGGCGGCGCGGTTGGCGGCGGTGATGTAATTTGTTAGCTTCGCCGCGCAAGATGCTGTAATGTAACAGAAACGCCCCGCAGCGCCGCCGCGCCCGCGCCCCCTGCACCGTTTCCACCCAATTAACGATCCGCCGCAATACCCGACATTTGCCGGACCCTCTCCGCATTCCTGCCTGATTTGGCACCGATAGATGCTGACACAAGCGAGTGTCTTGCAGAGGTGCACAATGGACCGATTGACCGAAATGGAGGCCTTCGCCACGGTGGTGGACCAGGGGGGGTTTACCGATGCGGCCAAAAAGATGGGGATCTCCAAATCCGCCGTGTCCAAGCATGTCTCGGCGCTGGAGGCGCGTCTTGGCGCCCGGTTGCTGAACCGCACCACCCGCCGCGTCAGCCCGACGGAGATCGGGCTGGCCTACTACGACCGCGCCCGGCGCGTGCTGAATGACGCCGGTGAGGCGGATGCGCTGGTCACCTCGATGCAATCGGCGCCCTCGGGCCTGCTGCGCATTTCGGTGGCGACCGACTTCGGGGTGAACCTGCTGTCGCCGGTTCTGGGCGATTTCCTGCAGGAATATCCGGACATTACCGTCAACATGGTGCTGAACAACCGCTATGTGGAGCTGATCTCCGAGGGCTTCGACATGGCGATCCGGATCGGCGAGCTGGAGGACAGCACGCTGCGCGCCCGCAAGCTGACCGACACCGCCAAGCGGATGATCGGCGCGCCGGAATATTTCCAGAAATACGGCCATCCGCAGAAGATCGACGATCTGAACGACCACAAGCTGCTGCATTACTCCAACCAGTCCAGCGCCAATGTCTGGCGTATCTCGGCCCCTTCGGGCGAGAAGCGGCAGGTCCGGACTGCGGGCTGGCTGACGGTGAATGACGGGCAATCGCTGTTGAACGCGGCGGTGTCGGGGCTGGGGATCGCCTACCTGCCGTCGTTCCTTTACGCCGAGGCGATGCGCAAGGGGCTGGTCGAAGATGCGATCCCGGAACTGCCGACAGAGACGCTGGGGATCTACGCGGTCTATCCGCCGGGGCGCTTTACCCAGCCCAAGGTGCGCGCCTTCATTGATTTCCTGACCCGGACCTTTGCCGACAAGGGCCCCGACAACTGGTGAGACTCAAACACTAATTCAACAAGGGCGGGGCGCCACGCGCGCCGTGAACCAACCTGGGCGCCGTGCGCCCGCGCGCCAGAAGGGCGCTACTGGGTCGGGGTCAACATGGCCTCGACCCTTCTGTTTCTGGCGCGGCCCTCTGGCGACAGGTTCGAAGCGCGCGGGGCCAGATAGCCCGCCCCCTCGGCCGCCAGCTGCGAAGGGTCCGCGCCGTGCAGCGACACCAGCCGGTCGCGCACCGAAGCGGCGCGGCTGCGCGACAGCGCGATATTCGCGTCGATGCTGCCCACGGCGTCGGTATGGCCGACAAGGGTGACGCGCTGTTCGGGATGCGCGGCCAGATACTCGGCCAGCGCGGCCAGCGAGGCATAGCTGCCCTGGCCTAGTTCCGAGGAGTTGGTGGCAAAGTCCAGATCGTCCAGCGCCACCACGCCTGCTGTTTGCAGGGCTCCGGCGATGTCGCTGGCGGGCGCGTCACTGAAGGGGCTCGGGGCTGCCGGGGCCTTGGCAGAGCCGGTCACCGCCAGCGGCGCGGCACCCGCGGGGCGGATATGGGTGATCTGCACGAAGCCATGCTCGCTGGACCGGCTGACCCACAGCTCCAGATACTCCACCGCCGCGCCCTCGCCCTTCTGCGCCGACACGAAGCGATAGTCGCCGAGGTCCACATGCATGTCAGGCTCTGGCAGCAGCTTGGCGGCATAGCGGAAGTCGAAGCCGCCGCAGATGTCATCCTCGCATTCATAAAGCGGGGTGAAGCCGGCGGCATCCAGCTGTTCGCGCAGCGGCGCCAGCAGTTGCAGCGTGGTGGCGCCGGGGGCGTGCAGGCGCCAGGCGCTTTGGCTGATCGCACCCTCGACCGGCTGCATCCGCACTCCGCCGTCCAGGTAGGGCCCAAGCGGCAGGGAATGGCTGCCAAGCGCCTCGATCCGTTCGCCGCGGCGCTCTGCCGCGGCCGGAAGAGCCAGCGGTGCGCCCTGGGCGGCGAGGGCCTGCGCGCCGGCGGCGAGCGGATGGGACAGCGCCAGTGTCAGCAGGGCGGCGCGGATCATCGGGTCGCGCCGTGGGGATTGAGGACCGAAGCGATGCCGTGCCATCCACGAAGCGCGAAATGCGCCTGCACGGGAAGCGGCTCGACCATCGGCAGGTCAAGCGCGGTGGGGCTTGGCGTTCGGTCCACTGCTCTGGCCTTTGCGGCTCATTTCATTCGATAGTGATACTGTCCCACGATTTGCATTCCCAAGGAAGCATAGAGCGCGCAGGCAGGCGCATTCTCGCGCGTGACCACCAAGGAGAGGTTAACCGCTCCGCGATCCCGCGCCCAGAAGGCGGCGGCGCGCATCATATGGGCGCCAAGGCCGTGGCGCTGCTGCTCGGGCAGGATGTGGAGGGCGTGGAGCATCGCCGTGTCGCCATGCAGGGCGACGAAGGCGCTGCCGGCCGCGCGGTCGTTGATGCGCCCCAGCAGCGAGGTCTGCTCGGCGGTGCGCGCCATTACCGCCAGCCGTTCCGGGCCGATGCCGCCCTCGGCCCAGATCTCGGTCTGGATCGCCAGCGGTGGCCAGATTGGGAAGACGCGGATGGGCGGGACCGGGACGGTGGTCAGCTGCGCGACGGGGGCGGCATAGGCGATGACGGGGTCGATGACGCGGTAGCCGCGGGCATCAAGCTCCGCGTCCAGCGCCTCCTCGCCCGCGCGCAGCAGGAACAAGGAGGGCTGGCCGAGGGAGGCCTGCATGGCCTCAGCCAGCGCGATGTCGGCGGGCTGCCACGGGGCCTCGGCGCTGGCGGCAGAGACGCGCTTGCCGCCGCCCTGCCCCTCGCGCACCAGCCAGGGGCCGGCGCGGTGCTGCGCGGCCGCGGGCCATGTCGCGTCCATCACGGCCGGCAGGTCGATCATTCCGGCGCGCCTGCGAAGGCGGCGGCCAGCGCCGCCATGGCCGCATCCACCTCGGCCGCCACAGGGCCCCGCACCACGAGGCTGGTGCCATAGCTGCCGTCCTGCGAGAACGGGTAGGAGCCGATGCTGACGCCGGGATGCGCCGCCGCGAGTGCGCCAAGCGCCTCGGCCACCGCACCTTCGGGGCGCATCAGCCGCAGCGATTGCGACAGCAGCGGCTGCCCGCCGGTCAGCGTGGGCAGGACCGAGGCGACCATCGCCTGAAAGACGTTCGGCACGCCCGCCATGACGTGCACATTGCCGATGGTGAAGCCCGGGGCAATCGACACCGGGTTCTCGATCAGGCTGGCGCCCTCGGGGATCCGCGCCATCCGCATCCGCGCGGCGTTGAACTCCACCCCCCGCGCCTCGTAATGCGCGGCCATCAGGGCGCGGGCATCCTCGCGCACGTCGATGGGCACGCCAAAGGCGGCGGCGACGGCATCGGCGGTGATGTCGTCATGGGTGGGGCCGATGCCGCCCGAGGTGAAGAGGTGGTCATGGGCGGCGCGCAGCGCATTCACGGCGGCGGCGATGCCTTCGTGATCGTCGGGCACCACCCGGATCTCGCGCAGGTCGATGCCGGCGCGGGTCAGTTCGCCCGCCAGATAATGGGCATTCCCCTCGCGGGTGCGGCCCGACAGGATCTCGTCTCCGATGACCAGGAAGA
>Ga0209024_1001361_pt1 | contig 21633 bp, 20 predicted proteins | sample AutmiccommunBRH5_FD_187380 | JGI IMG/M metagenome (GOLD analysis project Ga0209024, IMG submission 187380) | Deep subsurface microbial communities from Mt. Terri, Switzerland - Autotrophic microbial communities BRH/5 (SPAdes) (version 2) | ecosystem: Environmental > Aquatic > Deep subsurface >...
TGAGGTGTCTCTGAGGCGTCGAATCAGGGGGAACCCCAATGAGGAGCCGGGAGACTGCCGACGTTGACCCACAGAGGTCGCGACCGGGTTGGCAGCCCTCGTACGATGCGCGTTCATTTCTCACGGCCCCCCCGGCCCGAATCGCCTGGAGTCACGATGGAACCGCCGCCTGCGCCCGCCCACAATCAGCTCGGCCAGCCCATCGGCGCGGCCCTGCCTGACTGGACGCCACGGGCGTTCCCCGCGCGCGAGGGGATGCAGGGCCGCACCTGCCGCCTGGAGCCGCTCGACGTGGCAAGACATGCCGACGATCTGATCGCGGCGTTCGCCCGCGACGCGGAGGGGCGCACCTGGACCTATCTCCCGTACGGTCCCTTCGAGTCGCCCGAGGCACACCGAGCGTGGCTCCGCGAGGTGTCAGCGCAGCGCGACCCGCAGTTCTACGCGATCGTCGACGAGGCGAGCGGCAAGGCGGTGGGGCAGGCCTCGTACCTGCGGATCGCGCCGGAGCATGGGGTGATCGAGGTGGGACACCTCGCGTTCTCGCCGCTGCTGCAGCGCACGACCACCTCGACGGAGGCGATGTACCTGATGATGCGTCGCGCTTTTGAGGAGTACGGCTACCGACGCTACGAGTGGAAGTGCGACAGCCTCAACGCGCCCTCGTGGACCACGGCGGAACGCCTCGGCTTCACGTTCGAGGGGATCTTCCGGCAGGCCGTGGTGATGAAGCAGCGGAACCGCGACACCACCTGGCTCTCGATCACCGATGCTGAGTGGCCCGCGCTCCGCGATGCCCTCGAGGGGTGGCTCGCGCCCGACAACTTCGACGCGCAGGGTCAGCAGCGGCGCTCGCTCCTCGAGTTCCAGCGGGAGACCGGCGCGAGAGCGTAGCGGAGTGCTGAGGCAGGACGGGCGCTACTCGCCGACGAGCGAGGCGAGGTCGTGCTTCGCGTCCATGATGTGCTCCCACAGGTCGCCGACGCGCTCCACGCGCTCGTGGGCGTTGAGGATGGTGAACTCGGACGGGTAGATCTTGCCGAGTTCGCTCCACTTGAGGGGTACTGAGACCGGCGCGCCCGGCTTCGCCCTCGGCGAGTACGCGCAGGCGAGGTTCTTGTTGCGGGCGTTCTGGTTCGCGTCGAAGAAGACCTTGCCGCGCCGCTTCTCGCTTACCCACTCCATCGTGATCTGCTTCGGGTGCGACCGGACGAGGAACCCGCCCAGCGTGTGCGCCACCTCACGGATCGTCTCGTAGTCGTACTGGCGCAGCACCGGGACGTAGATGTGCAGCCCCGTGGCGCCCGAGGTCTTCACGAACGAGGACAGCGAGGCCGAGTCGAGCAGCTCCTTCAGCCACACGCCCAGCTCGCAGGTGGCCTCGAACGCCTTGCGGTTGAGTTCGGGCTCCTCGCCCTTCTTCTCGTCGCCTCGGTAGATGTAGGGGTCGAGGTCAAACAGGACGAAGTCGGGGTAGTTGAGGAGCGACTGCTCCACCTGCTCCTTCGAGCCGGCGAAGTCCCGCGAGTGCGCGTAGCCATCGGGCTCCGGGTCCACCCTCGCGAGGCTCGTGTGGATCGCGAGGTCGGCCATCTGCGCGAGCCAGACGAGGGTGGCGACGTTGTTCACCAGGAGGAACTGCTGGTCGCCACCCCCCGACTCCGTGTGCACCATGACCGAGTCGATGAACTCGGGCGGTTCGTCCACGTGCTTCTGGTAGAAGAACTTCCCATCGAGGCCGTTCGGGTACCTCGTCATCGTGAGTGGACGGTCGCGCACCTGGTTGATGAGGTACGGCGCCATTCTCGCGTAGTACGCGATGAGGTCGCGCTTGGTGAGGGCGCGCTGGCCGTCGTGCTCGGGCCACATCACCTTGTCGAGGTTCGACACCGGGATCTGGTGCCCGCCGACCTCGATCGTGCCCTGCTTCTTGAGTGAGTCGAGTTGTTCGAGGACGGCCGCGCCCTGGTCCTCGGTGCTGCCGCCGCCGCTGTTGGTCGCAGGTGGCGCGACGAGGGGGACCGACCGCACCGCGCCGGCGGGCTTGTCGTCGCGCAGCCGCACGAACACGGGTGCGCGCAGGTTTCCGTCGGAGGTCATCTGCGTGTATTCAACCTCGACCACGAGCTCCGGTCGGACGGGGGTCAGGTCCTTGCGCAGCTCACGAGGCAGGGTGAGCGCCGGCTCGTCGATCACCATCGCGTCGAGGCGCTTCCGGTACTGCTTGAGCGAGGCGTCATCGAACCCGGATCCGACGCGACCGACGGGCACGAGGTTGCCTTCGGTGTCCCGGGTCGCGATGGCGAGCGCGCCGAAGGTGCTCTCGCGCGCGTTCAGGCCCTTGGTGAAGCCGACGACGATGAACTCGTCAGTCAGGCGCTGCTTCACCTTCATCCACGACTGCGAGCGCGTCCCCGAGGTGTACGTCGAGCCGCGCTTCTTGGCGACGAGGCCCTCGAGGCCGAGGTCAACGACGGCCCGATACGCCTCGATCCCGTCCATCTCCAGCTGGTCGACGAGCTGGACGTTCGGCTGAGGCAGCAGCGTCTGCTGGAGGAGTCGCCGCCGTTCCTCGAGCGGTGCGCCCCGGAGGTCGACACCGTCGAGGTAGAGGAGGTCGAAGACGAAATAGACGACGGGGACGTCCTTCTCCGCCTGCCGGATTTCCACGGGGTTACTGAGGTTCATGCGCTGCTGGAGCCGCTCGAACGAGGGCACGCCGCGGTCATCGAACGCCACGATCTCGCCATCGAACACCGCGGAGTTTGCCGGCTGCCTGCTGACCGAGGCGGCGACGCCGGGGTATCCGGGCGTCACGTCGTTCCCTCGGCGCGTCACGAGGCGCACAGAACCCTCTGAGAGCGTTGCCACGGCCCGGATCCCGTCCAACTTGGGCTCGTACACCCATCCCGGGTTCGAGAACGGTTCTCGCGTCTGGTGCGCCTGCATCGGCTCTACCGACTTCGGGAGCGGGGAGCGCTTCGCGCCCTTCACCTCGTGGGCGAGAAGCGGCGGCGCGGTGGTCGCCGGCACCTTCCGACCGCCCTGCAGGTCAGCGATGGTCAGGCCGCTGAGGACCGAGTCGTCGTACTCCTCGGCGAGGTCGACGCCGGTGACGGCCTCGTCCTTGTGCTTCAGGAGAAGCCACGAGTTCTCGGACTGCTTCGTCTTCACGAGGGCCCACGAGCCCTTCATCCGATGCCCGCGCATGGTGACGGAGACCTTGCCGTTCTCGATCGCCTCGCGCATCCGCCGGTTGGCCTCGGCGCGGTCCTCGAAGACCAGCGGGCCGTCCTCGTCGGGGGAGTAAGTCCCGCGGTCCCAGACGATGACCTCGCCCGCGCCGTAGGAGCCCTTCGGGATGAGGCCCTCGAAGACCGCGTAGTCCATCGGGTGTGGCTCGGTCATCACCGCGAGGCGCTTCTCGCCCGTGATCGCCGCAGGCCCCTTCGGGACGGGCCACGAGGGCATCACACCGTCGACCTCCAGTCGGAGGTCGTAGTGCAGGCGCGTCGCGCGGTGCTTCTGCACGACGAACGTCAGGGGTGCGTGCGGGGCGCCGTCCGGGACGCCCTCCGACTTCGCGGAGCCCGAGGGCTCCGGCGTGCGCTCGAAGTCGCGCATCGACTCGTACTGTTCGAGCGCTTCTTCGGGCTTGCGGGCGGAGTCCTTCGCGCTGCTGTTCGTGTTGGGACGCCGACGCGCGGGCATGGTGGCGCCCGGTTAGCGGGCGGTGGTCTTCTTCCGGCTGCGGGTCGAGGTCGAGCTCTTGGCTGCCGCGCGCTTCCGCTTCGGCGCTTCCTTCGGCTCGTCTTCCTCGCCGTCGGAGTCTTCCGCCTCTTCGGCATCCTCGGACGTGTCGGCCTGGGCCGCGGCCTTCGAGGGTGCGCCACCCTTGCGAGACTTCGTCGCCTCGATCGAGGCGCGGAGCGCCGCCATGAGGTCGACGGTCTGCGCGGGGGCTTCCTCGGCGGAGGAGACGACGACTTCGCCGCCCTCGAGCTTCGTCGTGATCATGTTCATGAGGACGTCGCGGTACTCGTCCGAGTACTTCTCGGGGTCGAACGGCTCGTGGAGCATGTCGATGAGGGCGAACGCCATCTTCATCTCCTCCTTCGAGACGGCGACGTCGGAGACGTCGGTGCCCTCGTACGGCCGGACCTCGTCGGGGTAAAGCAGCATCTCGACGGTGAGGTGACCCTCCTGCGGTCGGATCGCGACGAGTTGCTCCTTCTGGCGCATCGCCAACTTGCCGATGGCGATCAGGCCCTTCTCCTCCATCGCGCGGAGCAGGAGGGTGTACGGCTTCGTGCCGGACTCGTCCGGATCGAGGTAGTACGGCTTCTCGAAGAAGACCGGGTCGATCTCGGACTGCTCGACGAACTGGGTGATGGCGATGGTGTGCTTGCTCGGTACGGGGAGGTTCTCGAAGTCCTCGTCCTCCAGGACGACGAACTGATCCTTCGCGTACTCGTAGCCCTTCTTGATCTCGCCGTACTGCACCTCGCGGTCCAGTGTGGGGGACCAGCGGAGGTACTTGATTGGCTTGAGGTCCTCCTCCGCGAGCTGGCGGAAGGAGACATCGTGGCTTTCAGTGGCCGAGTAGAGTTTCACGGGGATGGAGACCATCCCGAACGAGATGGCGCCGCGCCAGATTGCACGAGGCATGCCGCGCTCCTCTCCGAAGTCCGGGCGCTCCCTGGATTCGATGAGAGCGCGTCCCGCTCGCGCGGTAGTACGCGACGAGTTATTTCAGTATAGGTTGCGGGGGCACGTGGTCGGAGGGGCTTCTGCCACGCTTCAGTTATCACCTCGTCGCCACGGAGGAGTGGCCGGACGTCCGGTTTGGTGCCCGGTATCGCCCTCGATCGTTGGAGACCGAGGGGTTCATCCACTGCACCGATGGCCGCGACCGCGTCATCGAGACGGCGAATCGCTACTACGCGGATGACCGGCGCCCCTACCTCCTCGTCACGCTTGATCTACAGCGAGTGAGCGCCGAGTGGCGCTACGACGACGACGCCGAGGTGTACCCGCACATCTACGGGCCGCTGGAGATGGAGGCGGTCCGGGCCGTCGAGCAGCTACGGCGCGCCGAGGACGGCCGATTCTTGGACGTCCTCGATCCGGGTCCTCCGAAAGACACGGGCGATTAGCCCACCTGCCAGAACGTGATGATCACGCCGCCTGGCCGGCGGCGCCCCGATCCGATGAACAGGTGGTCGCTCAGCCAGCGGTGCTGTGGTGCGTCGGTCTCGAACCGCGCCGTCGTGCGGAAGTAGATCTGGCGCTGGTCGACATCCTCGCCGCGCTCGAGGGCGGCCAGCAGCTCGGGGTCGGCGCGACGGAACCCACTGTTCGTCACCGCGATCAACGCTCCGTCGTCCGCGCGGAGCGCGTACGTCGCCGTGAGCGTCACGAGGGCGTCCGAGTGCACGATCTGCCAGTCGGCGCCGCCAGGGACGACCTCTCCGCGAACGCGCGGCCCCTCGAACGTGCCGCCCGTGATCGGGATGATGCGCCGCTTCCCGTAGGGCCTATCCGCGATGTCAAGCGGTCGGGACACGTCGAAGGAGCCTTCGAACGCGAACTCGAGGCCGGGCGGCGTATGGCCGTCGGGCGGCCCCGGGGTGGGGTAGTCAGACAAGACTGGTTTCCCCCTTGGCGTTCAGCGCGTCGAGGTCGAAGCCGGCCACCTGCTTGTAGCGGGACGAGACCTCCTCGAGTTCGGCGGGGCTGATTACGTCGTCCAGCCGCTCGAAGCCCTCGGGAGCGCGATCTTCCACCATCTGCATCACCAACTCAGGCCCCTGCTGGCGGTTCGCGAGCACAATCTTCGAGGTCGGCGCGAGCCGCTCCCCCTCGTATCGCTGCAGGGCGGCCTCGATGTCGTCGACCTCGGCGATCGCCTGCGCGAGCGAAGCGGCGTCGAGGATCGCCTGGGACGCGCCGTTGGAGCCGATCGGGTACATCGGGTGGGCGGCATCGCCGAGGAGGGTGGTGCGACCGAACGACCAGCGCGCCACGGGGTCGCGGTCCGACATCGGGAATTCGTACACCGGGCCTGACTCCGCGATCAGCCGCGGTACGTCGAGCCAGTCGAACCGCCAGGAGGCGAACGCGGGAGCGAAGCGCTCACGGTCGACCTCGCGGTTCCAGTCGCGCGAGGGCTCCTCGTCGCCGCCGATCGTGAGCTCCGCGACCCAGTTGATGAGCGAGGCGCCCTCCGCCCGAGCGGTTGCCGAGATTGGGTAGGCGACGAACTTCTGGCTGGAGAAGCCGGCCATGATCATCGACTCGCCCGAGAGGAACGGCGCGGCGCGCGTCACGCTCCGCCAGAGCAGTCGCCCCGAGAACTTCGGCTCGCGCTCGTCCGGATAGAACGTCGCTCGCGCGGCAGAGTGGATGCCGTCGGCGCCCACGAGGATGTCGCCGCGTGCCGTCCCGACGACCTCGCCGTCGCGGCCGGCGAACGTCGCGTCCACCTGGCCCTCGCGCTCCTCGAAGGAGACGAGACGGTGGCCCTCGCGCACGGCTTCGTCGCCGAGGCGGTCGCGGACGGCCTGCAGGAGTAGCAACTGGAGCTCGCCCCGATGGATCGAGTACTGCGGCCAGCGGTACCCCGCGTGCCGCCCGCGTGCCTCGGCCCAGATCCGCTGGCCGTGCCGGGTGTAGTAGGCGAGCTCCCGCGTCTCGATGCCGGACGCGCCGAGGCCAGGCGCCAGCCCGAGGACGCTGAGGACGCGGGAGGAGTGCGGCAGGATGTTGATGCCGACGCCGAGCGGCCGGATCGCGGACGCCGCCTCGAACACCTGGCAGGGGATACCGAGCCGGTGCAGGCAGAGCGCGAGCGTGAGCCCGCCGATGCCGCCCCCGGCGATCAACACGGTGGGGCCGGAGCGAGGTGGGGCGATCGTGTCAGGCATCGGGCGGGAGTCTACCAGTGACTCCCCGGGGGTCGCAGGCGGCTACCGGCGGAACCCGAGCATCGACTCGATCGTGGCGATGGCGTCCCGCGCTTCCTCGTGCACCTCGATGTGGCCGAGGAGCATCGGGGCCAGGGCCTCGACGACCTGAGCGAGCTCGAGGTCGCTCTCGCAGAGCGCGTCGTGCGCCTCGTCCGGTGAGCGGCCGCCGGTCCAGTAGGGCGCGAGCGCCTCGATCACGAACGCGCTCGCGAGGGCGTGCAGACGCTCGTCCCGTGACAGGCGCGACTGGTCGAGCAGGGTATGGATGGCGTGCGCGAGTTCCTCGGGCGTGGAACGTCGGAGATCAGCGCGCAGCAGGTCGCGCTTCGTCGAGGTGGCACGGCGACGGGACGGCTGTTCCATGGTCGGACTCTCAACCCCGCCCGGGGTTACGCGAATGCTAGTCCATCAGTTGTCTGCTCAACTGAACAGTTCTGATGTTCTATCGAGACGTAACGATAGGCTGCGGCTGCAAGGCTGACAAGAGTCCAATGGAAGGACAGGTGGGTCAGGCCTTAGCCGCCCGCAATCGCCGGAAGCAGGAATATCTCGTCGCTGTCCTCGACGGGCTCGAGGCGGTCGTTCTCGGTCACGACCGAGTTGATCGCGACGGCCACCTCGCCGCGGAGTGCGCCCTCGTCCATCAGGACGCGCCGCATCTCCGGGTACGCCTCGCCGAGGGCGTCGATGACGGCGCCAAGCGAACGGCCGGGGACCTCAACAGTCGCCCGGCCGTCCGTCAGTTCACGCCAGTGTGCAGGGATGTGCACCGTGGCCATCGGTGGCTACGCGTCCTCGCGAGGCAGCGTCTCCTCCAGGATGCGACGCGGCGACATCGGGGTGGCGTAGAGCCGCACGCCGATGGCGTCGTAGATCGCGTTCCGGATCGCCGGCATCGGCGGGACGATGGGCACCTCGCCGACGCCTCGGACGCCGAAGGGGTGGCCCGGGTTCGGGACCTCGACGAGCTCGGTCTCGATCATGGGCAGGTCGTTGGCGACCGGCATCCGGTAGTCGAGCAGGGACGCGTTCACGACGTGCCCCTCGGCGTCGTAGTAGTACTCCTCGTTCAGGGCCATGCCGACGCCCTGCGCGGCTCCGCCCTGGATCTGCCCCTCGACGTACGAGGGGTGGATCGCGGTGCCAACGTCCTGGATCGCCGTGTAGCGCAGGATCGCGACCTTGCCGGTCTCGCGGTCGACCTTCAGGTCCACAATGTGCCCGGCGTACGCCGCGCCCTGCGTGTTCCGCCGTGAGGTCGCCGAGACGGCGATGAGGCCGCCCGTGCGCTGCAGCTGCTTCGCGATCTCCTTGAATGTCATGGAGCGCGGCTTGCCCTCGGCGTCGTCCGGGCCGGTGATCTTGCCATCCTCGTACGTCACCTGGTCGAGCTCGACGTCCCACATGCGCGCGGCACGGGCGGTGACCTGCTTCTTGATCTCCTCGCCGAGGTCGTAGGCGACCCATCCGCCGGCGAACGTGGTGCGGCTGCCCGCCGTCACGGCGTTCCACCCGACGCTGTCGGTGTCGACGAAGTGCGGGTTTACGTCGTCCATCGTGAGGCCGAGGGTCTCCGCGAGCTGCATCGCGAGCGAGGCGCGCGATCCGCCGATGTCCATCGAGCCGAGGATGAGACTGACCGTGCCGTCCGAGTTCACCGTGGCGCTGGAGGAGGACTCCATGCCGCCGTTGAACCAGAAGCCCAGCGCGACGCCGCGGCCGGTGTCGTCGCCGTGGAGCTCGCTGGTGTAGTGCGGGTGGTTCTTGACCGCCTGCATCACCGCCTCCGCGCCGATGCGCGGCCACGGCTGGCCGGCGGAGTTCGTGCCGCCCTCCTTCGCCGCGTTCTTGAGGCGGAGGTCCATCGGGTCCATGTTCAGCTGCTCGGCGATCTCGTCGAGCGTCGCCTCCACGGCGTGCTCCGAGGCCGGAGCCCCGGGCGCGCGATACGCCTGGGTCTTCGGGGTGTTGGTCACCACGTCGAACCCGTCGATGCGCTGGTTGGCGATGTCGTACGGGGCGAGGGCGCACTGAGCGCCAGCGCCAACCGGGGAGCCAGGGAAGGCACCCGCTGCGTAGGCCAGGTTGACCTCGGCGGCCGTGATCGTGCCGTCACGCTTCACGCCGATCTTGACGCGGTTGTGCGTGGCGGAGGTGGGACCGGTGGCCCGGATGATGTCCGCGCGCGGCATCCACATCTTCACCGGGCGGTTGGTCTTCTTCGAGAGGACCGCCGCGATCGGCTCAAGGTAGACCGTGAGCTTGCCGCCGAAGCCGCCGCCGATCTCCATCGGGACGACCTTGATGCGCGACTCCGGGATGCCGAGGAGCGTGGCGCACTGGTTCCGGATCGAGAACGTGCCCTGCGTGGAGCACCAGATCGTCAGGTGGCCGTCCCGGCTCCAGAAGGCAGTGCCGTTCTGCGGCTCGATGTAGCCCTGGTGCGCCTGCGAGGTCGTGTACTCGCGCTCGACGATGACGTCGGCTTCCTCGAAGCCCTGGGCGATGTCGCCCTTCTCGATGCGCATGTGTAGCGCAATGTTCGTCGGGACGTCCTTCGGAGTGTCTGCGCCCTTGGCGCGCACGTTGGTGCGCAGGTCGTCGAGGATGACCGGGGCGTTCGGCAGCATCGCCTCGCGCACGTCGATCACGTGCGGGAGCACCTCGTACTCGACCTCAATGAGAGCGAGCGCGTCTTCTGCGATGTGCTGGTCGATCGCAGCGACGGCCGCGACCGCGTGACCGTGGTACAGCGTCTTGGCGCCGGCCAGCACGTTCTCCACGAGCCAGACCGGGTTCGCGGACCCCTCGCCGAGGTCGAGCGAGCCGGTCTCCTGCTTCGGGAAGTCGTCGTGCGTCGCGATGGCCTTCACGCCCGGCAGGGCCTCGGCCTTCGAGGTGTCGATGCGCTTGATGCGGGCGTGGGCATGCGGGCTGCGGAGGACGGCGCCGTAGAGCACGTTCTCCAGCTTCACATCAGCGCCGAACTCGGCTCGCCCCGTGACCTTGTCCATGCCGTCCGGGCGGACCGGACGCGTACCGATGACCTTGTATTCGGGCTTCTCTGGGGTGGCGACCACGTGGGCCTCCTTTGTGTCGTGATGCTTGAGGACGGACTACCGCGCTTGGCAGCCTCGCGAGCGTTCAGGGTCTACCCCGGAGGTTACGACCGCATCTCCTCCGCGGCCTTTTCGACCGCGCGGATGATCTTGTCGTAGCCGGTGCAGCGGCAGAGGTTGCCCGCGAGCCAGAAGCGGATCTCCTCCTCGGAGGGGTCCGGCTTCCACTCGAGGAGCGCCTTCGAGGAGATGAGGAACCCCGGGGTGCAGATCCCGCACTGGAGCGCGGCCTCTTCGAGGAACGCGGTCTGCAGCGGGTGCAGCTCCTCGCCCTGGGCCATGCCCTCGATCGTGGTGATCTCGGCACCCTCGCACTCGGCTGCCATGACGAGGCAGGAGTTCACGAGGCGGCCGTTCATGATGACGGAGCAGGCGCCGCAGTTGCCGTTGTTGCAGCCCTCCTTCGCGCCCGTGAGGCCGAGGCGCTCGCGCAGGGCTTCCAGGAGGGAGTCGCGGCTAGAGGAGAGCCACTGGCGCTCCTCGCCGTTGATGGTGGATGTGACAACGATGCGCTCGTCAGTGGTCATATGTGCTCCTCGTTACTCTTCGCCGCGGGCTCGGGCGACGGCCTTGCGGATCATCCGCGTGACCAGGACACCCGTCAGATGCTTGCGCTGCTGCTCCGACCCACGCATGTCCGAGATCGGACGTGCGGCGTCGCGAGCGGCGGCCGCGGCCGCCTCGATCGTGTCGTCGGTGAGCGGCTTACCGATGAGGGCGTCGGCCGCTGCGGTGACGTTCAGGGGGGTGGGGGCGACGGCGCCGATGGAGATGCGTGCGTCCGTCACCGTGTCGCCGTCGAGGGCGATGTAGACGCCCGCGTTCGCGACGGCGATGTCCATCTCGTTGCGGGGGATGAACCGCTCCCAGGCGGAGCCGCTGTTGGCGGCCGGGTCCGGGAACGAGAGCGAGACGATGAACTCGCCCGTCTCCAGGACGTTGCGGCCGGGCGCGGTGCAGAACTCGGCGATCGACACGTCGCGCTTGCCGTTGGGGCCCGCGAGGTGCGCGACACCGCCGAGGGCGATCATCGCGGGGATACCGTCAGCCGCGGGCGACGAGTTCGCGAGGTTCCCGCCCAGCGAGGCTCGCCCCTGGATCGCCGTGCCGCCGATGACGTGCGACGCCTCGACGAGGGCGGCGTAGTGCGCCTTCACGTCCGCATGGTTGTAGACGTCGTACAGCGGCGTGGCTGCGCCGATGGAGAGCCCCTGGCCCGCGGTGAACGAGACGCCGATCAGGTCCGGGATGTGCTTCACGTCCACGAACAGGTCGATGTCGCGTCGGCGCTCCCGCGCCAGCACGATCACATCCGTCCCCCCGGCGAGGACGCGCGCGACGTCGCCTCCATCACGGAGCATCTGCACGGCCTCGTCCACAGACGTGGCGCGCGCATACTTCACTGCCTGCATCAGGCGTCCTCTCTGCATCGGGCGCGTTTCGCACGGTACCTGCGGCTACCCGCGTCGGTGACCTCGTGCGTTCCGGCGTTCCCGCTCTGGCCGGTGGGCGCCCGTCACCCGGTGCCACCTCCATCGCCCGCACGAATGTCGTAGGCGACGAGGGCGACCCGACGGGCCATCCGGGCGATTATGCCACGGCTGTGAACCGAATCCGAAGGACGTTCGTCTCAGGTTCGCGCTGGAGCCGCGACGCGGGGCAGGATACGCCCTATCGCTCCCTCGTGCGGAGCAGGGAGGACATGATCGCCGCGAGCCCCACGGCGATCGCGAAGATCGGCAGGAGCACCTCGAACCGGAGGTCGGCGACGTCCAGCGCTTGCAGCAGGAAGGCGACGCCGAGGGCAATGACAAACAGCCCCGCAAGGGCTGCCCCGAAGTCGTAGCGCATCAGCGGATCCTCCCCGAGCCAAACACGACCGACATATCGATAGAGATCCGCTCGGAGGCCTCCGAGTAGCCGGGCGACGTGTAGGTGCGACTCGTGGCGATGCCTTCCGTGTCGAACTCCTGCCCGTCGATGCTCCCGAAGACGCTGTCCGCCTCGATGCGGTACGGGACGCCCTCGGGCAGTGTCAGCAGCGCATCGCCGAACACCATGCTGATCTCGACGTTCGTCGTTCCCTCACCGGGATCGAAGTCGCTCAGATCGACGATGAGTGAGCCGAAGGCGTGCGAGTACTCCGACTCGAGTTCGCTCGGCTGCGTGATCACGTGGCGTGAGTCGCCGAACGCGCCGTCGACGGCGAAGTTGAAGTTGCTCACTGATGAGAGCCCGAGCAGCACCGTCAGGATGACCGCCATCGTGACGAGCCCCGCATTGAACCCATGGCGGGCCTCCACGAGCATCAGCACGCCCACGAGGATGAGCGCTGCCGAGAGGCCGACGTCCCAGGCGGGGAAGTTGATGTCCAGGTCGAGTTGCGCGAGCAGGAACAACGCGCCGGCGATGACGAGGATGCCACCCCAGAGGATCCCGCCCATGTCGCCTCGAGAACGGCGCGCCGTGGTTCCGCCGGCCTCGTCTGCCTCGGGAATGACGATCCACGCGACGATGTAGGCGATGATCGCGAACCCGCTGCTCAGGATCGCGGCGACGACGAAGGCGATACGCACGAGCGTGGGGTCGACGTCGAAGTACTCCGCGAGGCCGCCCGCCACGCCACCGAACCACTCGTCGTGCTTCGATCGGGTGAGGCGCTTCGGCCCGGCGCCTGGCTCCGCGGAGGGCGGAGGCGTCGAGGAGCCACCCGTGTTGGGGGCAGTGGCTGCACCGGGATCCGCATCAGGAGCGTCGTCGCGGCGTTCGGGTTCGTTCGTCATCGTGCCTCGCAAGTCGGGAGGCAGCGCAGCCCCCATTCCGGCGGATGCTAGCGCGGCAGCGGCCTGAGCGAGGGGGACCGAGGACTCGGCGCGTCGTGACCTTGGTCCCGGGGACTATCGAGCGGTTCGGGAGAGTTAGGCCCGCGCGAGCGCGTCGGTGGTCGCGCGCCGCTTCCGCATCTTCCGGAACGCCCGGTAGGCGGCCAGCCCCACGATGGTCACCGCTCCGCCCATCGCGCCGAGGATCCCGACGAGGACCGGGGTGATCGCCGCCCCGGCGAGCCCGAGGAACCCGGCCCCGATGCCGATCAGGATGGACTTGAACATGCGATCTCCGTCCGTTCAGGAGAGGATCGTAGTCCAGCGCGCGATGCCGAGTGATCAACGAGTGATCTCTGCGCATGTTCTGTAAGAACTACCGTCATGCCGCCTGTTCCAATGGAATGGCAGACGAAGGACACCCAGATGCCTCAGCGCAACCGATTGATGGACTCCCTGGCTGGACTGGCCGCCGCCGCGCTCGCCCTCGGCGTCGCCGAGTTGATTGCGGCGCTCGCCGGTACGTCCTCGCTCATCGTCGCGGTCGGTGACCAGGTCGTTGACCGCACGCCGGGGCCGGTCGTGAAGTGGGCGATTGACCTGCTCGGCACGAACGACAAGCCGGTGCTCCTGGCCACCGTGACGGGGATCTCCCTGGCGCTCGGGTTCGTCCTCGGACCGTTCGCGGGACAGCGGCGCGTTGTTGGGAAGGTCGCTTTCGCGTTCTTCGGGCTCCTCGGCGTCCTCGCCGGCTCAGCAGATCCGTTCACGGGCTACGGCGCCGCCTTCTGGGTCGCGGTTCCAGCGGCCTTCGCCGGCTGGCTGATGCTGAAGTACCTCCTCGCCCTCGCGACCCCCGAGGAGCCTGCCACCGTGTCGATGCCCGGCCCGGGCGTCGCGAACCGACGCAAGTTCCTCGCCTTTGCAGGCGCGGCTACGGGCGGCGCTGCACTCGCCGCGGTCGCCGGCCGCAGCCTGAGCAACCGCGTGGATGTGGAAGAACAGCGCGCCTCCGTCGCACTTCCGACGATCGAGGGCTCCGCGCCGCCCCAGAACATCGGCCTGAGCGTGGAGGGCGTCTCGCCCTACATCACGCCGAACTCGGACTTCTATCGGATCGACACGGCGCTCGTCGTCCCGCGCGTCGACGCCTCGACGTGGCGTCTGCGCATCCACGGGATGGTCGATGAGCCGTACGAGCTCACCTTCGCCGACCTCGCGGAGATGGCGAGCATCGAGGAGTCGGTGACGCTCGCCTGCGTCAGCAACGAGGTGGGCGGCCGCCTCGTGGGGAACGCGATCTGGCTGGGCGTCCCGCTCGCCGAGATCCTCGAGCGGGCCGGGGTGCAGGAGGGGGCCACGCAGATCGTGGGCCGATCCGTCGACGGCTTCACGGTCGGCTTCCCGACGGAGGTCGCCCTCGATGGTCGCTCCTCGATGGTGGCGATCGGGATGAACGGCGAGCCGCTGCCGGCGCAGCACGGCTTCCCGGCACGCCTCGTCATCCCCGGCCTGTACGGGTACGTCTCCGCCACGAAGTGGCTGAGCGACATCGAACTCACCCGCCTCGAGGACTTCGACGGCTACTGGATCCCGCGAGGGTGGGCGAAGGACGCGCCGATCAAGACGCAGTCCCGCATCGACGTCCCCCGTGGCACCACCATCGATCCCGGCCCGAACCCCATCGCCGGTATCGCGTGGGCCGGGGTTCGGAGCGTCGACAGGGTCGAGGTGCGCGTCACGCCCGTCGACCAGGACCGGGACGCCAACCAGGAGTGGATGGAAGCACGACTCTCCGAGGAGCTCACGGAGTCCTCGTGGCGGCAGTGGCTCGTGGAGTGGGACGCCCAGCCCGGCGACTACTTCGTCGAGGTGCGCGCGACCGACGGCGAGGGCGACACGCAGACCTCGGAGACCGCGCCACCGGCACCGGATGGGGCGACTGGCTGGCACATGAAGCGGATCAGTGTCCGCGAGGCGGGGGCGTAGGTTCGACTACGGGCCGGCGGTCGGTCGGATCGAATCGTAGACGTCCGTGTGTGGGTGGAATCCGTGCCAGCCGAACCAGTAGAGCAACTGGCCGAACAGGCGGGGTGCGACTTCGCCCGTGGGCGAGATGAGCGCCTCTTCCGTGACGTGCCACTCGTGTCCGTCCTGGTCGAGGACCGCGCCAGACCAGGGGCCCGGCTGGAACGTGACGCCCTCGGGGCGCTCGTAGGCGCGGATGGTGCCGCCGGCGAAGTAGCGCACCTCGCCATGTAGCGGCGTCTCGCCGTTCACGCGGATGCCACGCCCTCGGCCGTCCCCGACGACGACGACGTCGAGGTCCTCGATACGGTCGTTCACCACGCCCTCGTCGAAGACGGTGCGCAGAGGGTAGGCCTTCGCTCCGTCCCCCGAGGTCAGGCCGTAGACCCACGACTTCGTGAGTTCCTGGGGATCGCGGAACGAGACGGGGTAGCTCGTGTCCCCGGACCTGAAGTACTCGAGGTGAGGGAAGCCGAGGGTGTACGTCCGTCGGAAGCCCGTGTCCTGTGCCAGCACCAGCGTGTCCGGGTGCTGGTGGACCCACTCCTCCCAACGGGCGGTCACGATCGGCATCGCACTCAGCCAGCGGCCATCAGTGTCCGCAGCGGCCTCCACGAGGCTGCCGACGAGTGGGCGACCGAGGAGCCCGCTCCACAGCGATCCGGTCTCTCGGTCGAACATCAACCGGTTGCTCTCGTAGACGAAGCCTGATCCCGAGAATGTGTAGGTCTGTCCGTCCGGCGCGCGCCGGTCAAAGAGGGTGGCCGCTCCCGTGAGGGTGTCGTACGCGAGCGTGACGGGGACGCCTCCAACGACGTCGTTCGCGATCTCGTGGAGGTCCATGATCCGGTGCGGGTACGCGCGTGCCTCACCGTTCACGTACACGCCGAAGACCGGTTCGCCCGGATCGAGGTAGGCCGCCCCCGGCGCGTTCGCTGGGACGACGATCGGGTCGTTGAGCGCCGGCGGCATCGCATCCGGCATCATCCCGGACCAGACCAACTGCTCAATGCGAATATCGGCCGGCAGGTCGTCTCCGAAGTACGTGCGGTAGCGGTCGTCTAGCCGAGAGAGCAACTCGCCCTTCCATGAGGCGAAGCCCGGCGGTGGCTCCAGGTCGGACCGCCCGTACCACTCTGCCCAGCGGTCCCACGACTGTGAGTGCCGCCAGCCGGTCAGCCTCTGCAGGGCCTTCACGTGCAGGTCGCTCAATTCAGCGAGTTGCATTGGCCCAGCCCGCATCAACTCCACGAGCGGAGCGACGAAGCGCACGTCCCGGTGCAGCACGATCTCGTCCATCGCTGCCTTCAGGAGGGCGTCGACTGGATCCCGTTCGAGGAGGAGCGCCATGATCTCGGCGGTTCGGTCGTCAGGGAGGGCGCGCCCCATCTGCGGCGTCTGGGCCGGACGCGAATTCGCGAGCGGCACCGTCCGATGGGCGAACGTGACCGCGCTGGGGGTGGGCGTTGGGCTGGGAGTGCTGGCTGCCGGTGCGATGGGTGTCGACGTGCCGCGGGCGGCGCTCGCAGTTGCCTCGATGCTCCCGCACCCGACGAGGAGTAGCGCCACGAATGAGATGGCGAGAGTGGTTGTCGTCCGGCCTCGTGTGAGCACAGGTGCGATGCTCATCGTCGGAGGGTACGCCGGTGATGCACCCTCGAACGTGACGAAATGGCTACAGCTCTCGCGGCCGCACGCGTGCCGTCAGCGTCCGAGCACGTCTCCGCGCTAGCCGCCGCCCTGCCCTCGAGGGGTACCGTCGTTGATCGAAGGCCAGCCGTCCTCGCCCCAGTCGATGCGATCGATGAGGCCGGGGCGCACGTTCTGGAACAGCTCGCCCTCCCATGCGTGGTAGACGATGTAGTCATTGCCCTCGTGCGTCACGATCGAGTTGTGGCCGGGCCCCTGCCACTCCTCGCTCCCGCGGAGGATCGGCTCGCCGCGCTTCTCGAACCCCGAGGTCGGCGAGGTCGAGCGCGCCACGCCGACGGCGTAACTTCGCGAGTTGAACGCGCCGCCGCTGTAGAAGAGGTAGTAGAACTCGCCTCGCTTGACGATCGCGGGCGCCTCGATCAGTCGTTCTTCCCAGGCCAAGTCGTTGCGCGCGATCTCCCAGCGCTCGCCGATGACCTTGAGGCCGTCCGGGCGCAGTTCCTGCACGCAGATCGGGCCGCTGGGGTCGCCCGCTCCAGCGTCCGCCTTCCAGTACAGGTACTGCCGCCCGTCGTCGTCCCGGAAGAACGTGGAATCCAGCACCGTCACGGCCGTCGAGACCAGGGGACGCCCGATGTCGCGATAGGGGCCGATCGGGTCGCGGGCGACCGCCGCGCCGATGCAGAGCCGGCCCGTGAAGCGGGAGCGAGCCGTGTAGTAGACGACGTAGTACTCGCCGACCCGGTGCATCTCTGGCGCCCAGAAGTGCCCGGTGGCCCACTTCGGTCGGTTCGCCCTCGTGAAGACGGACACTCCCATCTCGTGCCAGTCCACGAGGTTGGTCGAAGCGCGGATGGGGAACGCCGGGAGGAGGTGGCTCGTGGAGACCATGTAGAAGGTTCCGTCCACGTTCAGCACGTGTGGATCGGGGCAGTTCTCCGCGACGATCGGATTGCTGTACATGACGGGGGCGCCGGGGATCTCGCTCGACGGGTCGATGACGGAGTTCGGGTACGGGCGGGGCGCCGCGAGGTCAGGCGACTCAGGGGCCACCGGCGGCGCCTGATCGACTCGGCTCGATCCACCCTCCTTGGTGGCCGCGTCTTCCCACGGACGGGAGCGGGCTTCGCCAATGCCAAGCGCGAAGGCCGGGACCCCTACCCCGAGCAGTTGGAGGAAGGCACGCCGTCGGATCCGTCGCGAGGACCGCATCTCCTCGGGTGGTTCGGGAGGCATGGCTGACCCTGCTAGCCCCATGGGACCGCTGCTGCGCCCCGCGTAGAAGCGCGAGGCGGACTGTGCTGTTGCAATCCCTCGGTCCGGCAGAAGGCACGCTCGGGGAGAGGCGCCGTGTCCGGTACGCACGGAACTCGCGATGGCTTGAACATCGCAATATCGCACTGAGAAGACTGTTGTCGTTGCAGGACAATAACAGTTTGCGAGTGCCTTGTGGCCCTCGATGAGGACTCGGCTTATCTAACTTCGACATAAGACGCGGCCTTCGCTCGGGATGCTCGTCGCCGCTCGACACGGGAGGCCCCGGTCAGGTAGACAACGCGAGCACGACCGAAAGGGGCCCACATGGTTGGCCAGACGAAACCTGCGAGGCCCATCCCGGCCGAGGCGCTCTACGACGCGGTGAAGGCGGCGGGGGTCACGGACATCGTGGCGGTCCCGGACACGCACGTCCGCAGCCTGATCAAGCTCATGCGCGAGCGCGACGAGATGCGGTTCATCCAGACCGCCACCGAGGACGAAGCGATCACCCTCGCGGCCGGCCTCGTGGTCGGTGGGCGACGGCCGCTGGTGCAGATCCAGCACGCGGGCCTCTTCGCCTGCGTGAACCACCTCCGAGGTGTCGCGATCGAGGGGCAGTTCCCGATGCTGTTCATGATCGGGCTGCTGAACCGCGACCCGGAGAAGGCGCCCCGAGACAACTTCGACTCCATGGTCCGTCACACCGAGCCGCTGCTCGACGTGTTCGATGTGCCGTACTACCTCCTCGACGGGCCCGAGGATGTCGGGAACATCGAGGTGGCGATGCAGCAGGCGCTCGACCGCAACGGCCCGGTCGCCGTGCTCATCGGCGACCAGACGGCATAGGAGACGACGAGATGCCAGACACGAAGCGAATGCCCCTCGATGGCGCCCTGGAAGTCCTCCACCGGCGCCGCGACGACCAGGTGGTCGTCTCCACCATGACCACGATCCTGCCGTGGCGCTCGAAGGACGTGACCGAGCGCGACCTGCGTTGCGTCGGGTTCATGGGCGGCGCGTCCACGTTCGGCCTCGGCGTCGCGCTCGCGAAGCCCGATGTGCCCGTGTGGGTGCTCGACGGCGACGGCTCGCTGGCCATGCAGCTCGGCTCGATGCTCACGATTGCGAACGCCGCGCCGAGGCGGTTTCTGCACATCGTGTTCCACAACGGCGTCTACGACACCAGCGGAAGTCAGCCCGTCCTGGCCGAGGGCAAGATGTCCTTCACCGGCCTTGCTGAGGGTGCGGGCTACGCGAAGGCGGTCCGGTTCGACGACGTCGAGTCGTTCGACGCCGCCCTCGACGACCTCATGGACGTGGACGGGCCGGTGCTCGTGGAGCTGATGACGGAGCCGCTGCGCAAGGACTACGTCCGCCCGACTCCGGCCCAGGAACGCCTCCCCGGCGCACTCGCGCAGGACTGGCCGACCGTGGCGGAGTCGCTCGCGAAGGCCTAACGACTCCCGCGACTACTCGCCGAGGATCGCCGCCCGCCGCTCGACGTACCGGGGCCACGCTTCGGGGTTGAGGATCCTCGGCGGGCGGTTGCCGCTCCAGATCTGCCGCCACTGCGCGACGGCGTACTCCGCCATCGTCACGCGCGCCTCGTAGGTCACGCCAGCGATGTGCGGTGTGGCGATCACGTTGTCCAGCGCGAGCAGCGGGTGGTCCAGCTCGGGCGGCTCGATGTCCCACACGTCGATCCCCGCCCCGGCCAGCCGCTTCTCGCGCAGCGCCTCGGCGAGCGCGTACTCGTCGAGGATGCCGCCGCGGGCGGTGTTGATGACGTAGGCCGTTGGTTGCATGCGCGCGAACTCGTCCGCGCCGAGCATCCACTCCGTCTCCGGCGTCCTCGGACAGTGCACGGAGACAAAGTCCGACTGCTCGAGGAGTTCTGGCAGCGTGACGCGCTCGACGCCGTGCGCCTCGAACGTCGCGTCCTCCACGTAGGGGTCGTGGCCGAGGACGCGCATCCCGAACGCCATCCGCGCGAGGTCCGCCACGCGCCGGCCGACCTTCCCGAGGCCGATGAGCCCGATCGTCTTCGCGGTCACGTCGTGCCCGGTGAAGTCGCCGCGCACCCATCCGCGTTCACGCCGCATGTGCAAGTCGGCCTCGACCGCGCGCTTCGAGAGCATCAGCATCAGGCCGATAGCGTGCTGCGCGACGGCTTCGAGGTTCCCGCCGGACTGGTTCACCGCGATCACCCCGGCGTTCGTGCACGCCTCAAGGTCGATCGTGTCGTAGCCAGCACCGTGGGTGGAGACGGCCAGCAGGTTCGGGGATCGCTCCAGCAGCCGGGCGTGCACCCGGAAGGGCTCGGGGATGTCGCCGCGCGTGGAGGAGAGCTGGTACCAGTGCGCGTCCAGGAACGCGGCCTCGGTGACATCGCCGGGATCGTCGCGGCTCACGCGACGGATCTCGACGGCGGTCTCACCCTCGAGGAGCTCTTCCGCCCTCGGGTTGATCCAGCGCTCGAAGTAGATCAGGTTCCCGGCGTGCCCCATCGATGCCCCCTCTCGGCGCTCGCATCCTAGCGGCCTCCGGCCCGCCGAGGGCGGTGCGTGCTACCAGGCGTGGTCGAGCAGCCGCAGCATCTCCTCGACCTGCCGAGGATCGCGCTCCCCCGGGTTGGCGTTGAAGTTCTTCTGCGTCGCAGCCGCGATCTCCTCGAAGTCCCCGCGCGGGACGTCGAGGTCGCGCAGCCGCATCGGCAGGCCGGCACCTGCGTACACCTCGGCGAGTCGCTCGGCGATCGCCTGGCCGGTCGCTAGGACGCCGAACTCCTCCGCCATCGGGCCGAGCACCTCGGAGTCGGGCGGGAACAGTTCGAGGACGGCGCGGGTCATGATCGCCGTCGCCTCGCCCTGTCCGATGTGGTGGTAGAGCAGGTGGAGCGCCGTCGCGAGGGCGTAGGCATGCCCTCGGACGCGCAGGCCGCCCGTCCCGGCGGCCACGTCACCGATGCGGTTCTGGAGGTAGGCGGCCGTCATGAGGTCCATGCGCGGCCCGGCACCGTCCTCGGCCGTGCCGAGTGCCGGATAGGAGCGCATCGCGAGGCGGAATGCCTGCAGGCGGTCGCCGTCCGCGAGGGGGTTGTGCCCCAACTCGCCGAGGCCCATCGCCGCGCCGGTGAAGAGCGTGGTCGCAGCCGAGCGATAGACATCGAGCGGTGTCGCTTCGATGAGCACGGTGTCCCAGATGAGGGAGGTCGGCCGCGTCTTCGGGTCGAAGTATTCCATCCGGTGGTCGAGGTCGTCGTTCTTGAGGCCCGTGCCGGCGCGGTTCATCGCAGTCGTCGGCGTGGTCGGCACGTTAATGATCGGCGGCTTGGGGGCCTCCAACCGTGGGCTGTAGGCGGGCTTCCCCTCCGGGTACTGCGTCATGAGGTCGAATGGCGACCCCGACTCGCCGAGGAAGATCGCGACCGCCCGCGCCGCGACGATGACACTGCCGCCGCCAATCGCGACGATCAGGTCAGCGCCGGCCTCACGCCCGGCCTCGGTGGCTGCGCTGACCGAGGTGTACGTGGAGTCCTTCTCGGCCTCGGCGTACCAGGCGGCGAGGCGGCTACCGAGGGATTCCTCGACGCGGCGTCGGACGCCCTCGTCGCGCCCCAGCGAGCGACCCGTGACGACGAGCACGCGCTCCGCGCGGAGCCGCTCCGCCTCCACCCCCAACCGCGCGAGGGCATCGTCGCCGGCGAACACGCGGTGGGCGGTCGTGACGTAGCGGAATGAGCTCACCGGGACTCCCTCGGGCGCGCCATGCCGAACGAGGCAGGCG
>Ga0209024_1001364_pt1 | contig 21598 bp, 15 predicted proteins | sample AutmiccommunBRH5_FD_187380 | JGI IMG/M metagenome (GOLD analysis project Ga0209024, IMG submission 187380) | Deep subsurface microbial communities from Mt. Terri, Switzerland - Autotrophic microbial communities BRH/5 (SPAdes) (version 2) | ecosystem: Environmental > Aquatic > Deep subsurface >...
TGATCATGAATGTCTATGCACGTCTATCTTATTTTAAATAAATCACCCCTTTTTAATCCTTATTAGTCTTTTGAAATTATGAGGGGATACCTCAGCCCTGGCCCCCCTTTTACAAAGGGGGGGATATTGATGTGTTAACAGGACGCAGAAAAAATCGTCTCTATTATTCCCCCCCTTTGTAAAAGGGGGGGCTAGGGGGGATTTAACGGAGCAACCACGTCATAACAAAACATCGGGTTAAATACTCAATTTTTGCCCCAATTTTTAAACCTCCAACATACTTTTTAAACCCGCCAAATGCGAGCGGGCCAGGGCTTTTGATTTCACCTCATCTCGCTCGCCTGACTTGCCAAACCACTCCAGGCTATCTTGTGGCAACTCCTCCAAAAACCGGCTGGGCAGGCAGTCCTGCATCTCCCCGGCACGGCGGCGTTGCCTTGCCAGGGTTAAACTGAGGCCTTTTTGCGCCCGGGTAATACCAACATACGCCAGTCGGCGCTCTTCATCTATCTGCTCATCTTCAATACTAACCCGGTGGGGCAATAATTCTTCCTCCATCCCCACCAAATACACGTAAGGAAACTCCAGGCCTTTTGAGGCATGCAGCGTCATTAATTGCACGCTGTCGTTATCTTTTTCATCGGCTTGCTCAAGAATATCAATCAAAATCAATTTGTTAATCACGTCAGCTAATTCACTGCCGGGGGATTTTTCAAGCATTCTTCCCACCCATTCCAACAACTCCCAAACATTTTCCATGCGTTTTTGCGCTTTAAGCGGCGTGTCGCATTGTTCATAAATATACGCTTCATACCCGCTGTCATCGACCATCTCACGCAAAACATCCACCACCGGCTCTTGCCGGCAACGCTGCTTAATCGTGTATAGCCATTGTTTAAATGCATACAAGGCAGCACGAGGTTTATCACTTAAATGTTCACTTAATGCCAAATGATCACAACAAGCATAAAGGCTTTGACCGCGTGCTTGTGCATAATTGCCTAAGGCCTGCAGGCTGGTTTCACCAATACCTCGTTTGGGCGTATTGATAATTCTTAAAAAAGCCGCGTCATCGGCTTCATTGCTCAATAATTTCAAGTAGGCAAACACGTCTTTTACTTCTGTGCGTGCAAACCATGATTGCCCGCCACTGATGTGGTAGGCAATGCCGTGATGACGCAAGACCGTTTCAAATACACGTGATTGGTGATTGCCCCGATATAAAATGGCATAATCGCCATACGTGGTGCGATGGCGTAATTTATGACTAATGAGATCGGCCACCACTTGTTCCGCCTCATTTTGCTCGTCTTTACAACATAAAACCCTGATCAAATCACCGTGCCCTAATTCACTCCACAATTTTTTACTGAACAAGTGCGGGTTATTCGCTATCAAGTGATTGGCGGCATGCAAAATTTGACCGGTTGAACGGTAATTTTGCTCCAGTTTCATGATTTCCAGCCGCGGGTAGTCTTGTTTTAATTGCGCAAGATTTTCAGGCCGCGCTCCGCGCCAGGCATAAATCGACTGATCATCATCACCCACTACGGTGAAATGGGCGCGCGTGCCCACCAGCAGCTTGACCAATGCATACTGACAAGTATTTGAATCCTGGTATTCATCAATCAATAAATGGCGTACTTTATTTTGCCAACGTGTGAGTACATCCGCATTCTGGTTAAGCAGACTGACGGGCAGGCGAATCAAATCATCAAAATCAACCGCATTGTACGCTTGTAAGGATTGCTGATAGCGTGGGTAAATGCTAGCCGCTTCTGCTGCATGCGGCGTGTCCAGCTTATGCGATGCAAGATCCTCAGGGGCGAGCATCTCATTTTTCCAGCGTGAAATGTGTTGTTGCAATTGACGCAAGTCATCACGCTCTGTCGCTCGGGCTGCAGGCATTAATCCGCGCAACAATTGCAAGCTGTCCTCGCTGTCGAAAATAGAAAATCCAGACTTTAAACCAAAGCTGGCAACGTCACGTTTGATAATGCTCAAGCCTAAAGTATGAAATGTCGCAATATTTAAACCCCGCCGTGTTTTGGAGGGCAACACAGAGGCCACACGCTCGCGCATTTCATTGGCGGCTTTATTAGTAAACGTCACTGCATAAACGCTGTTTGCGGCGTAACCACATTGCTCAATTAAATAAGCTATTTTTTGGGTGATAACACGGGTTTTACCACTGCCGGCACCAGCAAGAACCAACAAAGGCCCATCAATATATTTAACCGCAGCCATCTGTTGCGCATTGAGCATGTGCAGGTCTCGTTCAAAAAAAAAGCATTATGACATGGATACCTGTTGCGGAAAATGATTTACCAGCGATTGAAATGACAGGTTTTATGTTAAACTCTTTTTTTTCTTCAAAATACACTGTCATGAAAGAAACAGACACCCTGCAACGTTTTATGTTTGAACACGCCAGCATCCGGGGTGAAATTGCCCATCTCGATGAAACATATAAAATCATCATGGATCAACACCCTTACCCGGCAATGGTTAAAAACCTGCTAGGCGAGGCTTTGATATCCTGCCTGCTACTTGCCGGCAGCATTAAATTTGAGGGTGAAATCAGCCTGCAGTTTCATGGTGATAAACGCTTGCCACTGCTACTGGTGCAATGTGACAACCAATTACATGTCAGAGCGTTTGCCAAATACCAGCAAGATGGGAATAACATTGATTACAATAGCGCTTTTTTAGCAGGCAAAATGGTGCTAACGATTAATCAATATAACCAGACTCAGGCCTATCAGAGTGTAGTTCCCATCAACTCGACCGCCATGAGTGAAAACCTCATGCATTATTTTGCCCAATCAGAACAGATAGCCAGCCGAGTATGGCTTGCGGTAGGTGAGAAAAGTGCGGCAGGGATGCTGTTGCAACTGATGCCTGGTCAAGACACCCAGCAGCGTGAACAATTCTGGGAATATGCAGTCCAGCTCGGACAAACTATCAGTGATGCCGAACTATTAACCCTGGATAATCAAACCATTTTGCATCGCTTATACCATGAAACCGAATTGCGTCTTTATCGCGCCCGTCCGGTTAGCTTTCAGTGTCGATGCAATCCCGATAAAATGAAACAAGTACTTACGGTGTTGGGTGAGACGGAAATACAACAACTACTTGAAGAAAAAGGGCAGGTGGACATCAACTGTGATTTTTGCAATCGACACTTCACGTTTGATTCCATTGATATCGCCTTGCTTTTTCGACAATAATTGCCCTGCTGGGTGATTTAATGCATGGGTAAATCAGTGGCTGCCAGTATGGTGCTATTGGTTTCAGCAACTTGCAAATAATCGCCGCGCATTGCTTGCAGGATTTGCTTCATAGTCAAAAACTGCTCACTTAGCTGGAAGTACAAATTGGCTGACTGGTTTTCTTCCATCTCACCCACGGTTAAGTAAGCCGCCTGACCCATGTCGCTATAATAATCCAGCTTGAGATGCCGTCTGGACGCCATGCCTGGGAAAAGACCGCAAAGCAATAAACTCTTGTCACCCACATCACGCAATAATTCAACTTGCTGCCGGCCACCTTTTTGCATCGACTCAAGAAAATCAAGAGCAATGACGGATTCAAGAAATTGCGTCGATTGAGAGAAACGCATCAAGAGAAAAACCAAATAACTTTCCGTGTTTTCATTTAAGACCAGGCGCGTGGATGCTTGTGCTTCATTCACTAACGCATGCCATTGACTGGTATCGGTGGGATGCAAAATCAATTTTTTCATAATTAACCACCTTTTTTAACTACTTACATTTATAGTTTAGCAAAGCCCATGCCATATGTAAGGCTTTTCAATTAATCTTTATCACCAAAATATGGCCGTGGATGCCATATTCATTGTATAATGGTAAATACATGAACAAATATGTGCTTTATACTGCGCGCGGCCACAACACACGCAATATATATGTCTTGTTCGTTTTATAGCCCCATTTATTACCACAAAGGTACTTATGATAGAAAAAATTCGCAACATCGCCATCATCGCCCACGTCGATCATGGTAAAACAACATTGGTTGACAAGCTATTGCAACAAACCGGCACGCTGAATGAACGCGCGCCTAAAGTTGAGCGACTCATGGATTCTAATGCCCTGGAAAAAGAGCGCGGAATTACCATTCTTGCTAAAAATACTTGTGTGCATTGGCATGGTCATCAAATTAACATTGTTGATACTCCAGGACATGCTGATTTTGGTGGTGAGGTGGAGCGTATTTTATCCATGGTAGATAGTGTGCTGTTGCTGGTGGACGCCGTAGACGGGCCTATGCCTCAAACACGATTTGTCACCCAAAAAGCCTTTGCCCAGGGACTAAATCCTATTGTGGTCATTAATAAAATAGACCGCCCTGGTGCCAGACCTCATTGGGTCATGGATCAAGTATTTGATTTATTTGATAACCTGGGCGCCAATGATCAGCAACTGGATTTTCCTGTGGTCTATGCCTCTGCTTTAAATGGTTATGCCAAGCTTGACCTGGATGATGAAGCAACGGACATGGATGCGCTGCTGCAAACCATTATTGATCACGTCAACCCACCCGATGTTGATGCTGATGGTCCATTTCAGATGCAAATCAGTTCACTGGACTATTCTTCTTATGTTGGCACCATCGGCATCGGACGAGTCAGCCGCGGCCAGATTACAGCCAAATCAGCGGTTAAAATTATAGATAAAGATGGCAACGTACGTAATGGACGCTTGCTGCAACTGCTTGGATTTAAAGGCCTTGATCGCGTAGAGATAGAACAAGCGCGTGCAGGTGATATTATTGCCGTGACAGGCGTTGATCTGTTAAATATTTCCGATACGATCTGCGACCCCATACATGTTGAAGCATTGCCGCCATTATTAGTCGATGAGCCCACTATCAGCATGACATTCCAGGTCAATGACTCACCTTTTGCCGGCCAGGAAGGGAAGTATGTCACCAGTCGCAAGATCCGGGAAAGGCTGCAAACTGAACTGTTACACAATGTTGCCTTACGCGTTGAAGACACGGAAGATCCTGACAAATTCAGGGTATCTGGTCGTGGCGAATTGCATTTATCCATTCTGATTGAAAACATGCGACGCGAAGGCTATGAGCTTGCCATTTGCAAACCTGAAGTGATCATGCGTGAAGAAGAGGGCATGCAACTTGAACCTTATGAGCGCCTGACCGTTGATGTGGAAGAAAATAACCAGGGCACCATCATGGAAAAATTGGGTGAGCGCCGCGGTGAACTGCAAAACATGGTTCCAGATGGCAAGGGCCGTGTGCGCCTTGACTACGTAATCCCAACACGTGGACTGATTGGCTTTCATACCGAATTTTTATCCAGCACCTCAGGTACAGGTTTGATGTATCATGTGTATGATCATTATGGTCCTGCCATTCGCGGACGCATTGGCAAGCGCGCTAACGGCGTATTAATCTCCAACTGCCAAGGCACTGCCCGTGGGTTTGCTTTATTTAATTTGCAAGAGCGGGGCAAGTTATTCATTGATCCGCAAACACCTTGTTATGAAGGAATGATTGTAGGCCTCCATTCCCGTGATAATGATTTGGTTGTCAATGTCACGAAAGAGAAGCAATTGACCAACGTTCGGGCATCAGGCACTGATGAAAACATTGTCCTCACGCCATCAATTAAATTCTCTCTGGAGCAAGCGTTGGAGTTCATTGACAATGATGAACTGGTTGAAGTGACACCACAATCAATTCGTTTGCGGAAAAAAGAACTAAAGGAGCAAGAGCGCAAGCGTACCGCGCGTTCATCAAACAGCGACGAGTAAGGCATGAAAAAACCTACCTTTAAACGCGTCATCTTGTATGCAAGGCAACATCGCGCCAATCTTGGTGTCAGTGAAACCTTGCAACGCTTGATGGACTATTTGCAATCAAAACAAATAGATACCTACCAGGATATTGATACCGAGGCCAGTTTTGATCTAAAACTGGCTACCTTGCCCCGCGAGGCGATGGGAAAAAAACAGGATTTAATCATTGTAGTCGGTGGTGATGGCAGCCTGCTGTCTGCCGCGCGCATGGCGATCAAGGTAAATGTTCCTGTTATTGGTATCAACCGTGGGCGTCTGGGTTTTTTGACCGACATATCCCCACAGGATATTGAAAGTCAATTGGGCGAGGTACTAGCCGGCTCCTACTCACAAGAGCAGCGATTCTTACTGCAAATGCGGGTTCATGATGGCGAAACCACTTATTACCAATGCGATGCATTAAATGACGTGGTCTTAAGCCGTGGAAGAGAGACGCATTTGATTGAATTTGATGTCTGCATTGACCAGCAATTTGTCAGCCATTATCGCTCAGACGGTTTAATTCTTGCCACACCTACAGGTTCAACTGCTTACGCACTATCCGCTGGCGGACCAATTATGCATCCCCAGCTCAACGCCATGGTCATGGTGCCCATGTTTTCACACAGCTTGAATTCACGCCCACTGGTCATTGATGGCCAATCCCTGATTGATGTAAAAATAAGTGCCAGCAATGAACATGATCTGCAAGTCAGCTGCGATGGCCATGAATCAAGATTGGTTAAACCTGGTCAGATTATTACCATTGAAAAAAATGCCCAACGTCTACGACTATTGCATCCTGGTGAATATCACTATTATGATACCTTAAGAATAAAACTAGGCTGGGGAAGTAAACCTTAGGGATTAAACATGCTCACGTCTTTGCGTATTGAAAATTTCGCGATTGTCTCGCAGCTCGATCTAGAATTTCGTGTTGGCATGACTGCATTTACCGGGGAAACCGGGGCTGGCAAATCAATCATGATCGATGCCTTAATGTTAGCCCTTGGTGGACGTGCAGATGCCTCAGTTATTCGTGTTGGTGAAGAAAAATGTGATATTCAAGCCTGTTTTCATGTTGAATGTGACTCGTCACCGGCAAAATGGCTGGCTGAACATGAGATAGACGTTGAAGAAGGGGAGATTTTCCTGCGCCGCGTTATTCATCACGAAGGGCGCTCCAAATCCTATATTAATGGCCTGCCTTTTCCACTGCAAAAAATCAAAGAATTAAGCGAAATGCTGGTTGATATTCATGGCCAACATCAGCATCAAACCCTGTTGCAACACCCTACCCATCGCCAGCAATTAGATCAATTTGCCGATCACCAGCACTTGCTGGATGAGGTAGGCCAATTGTATCGCCAATGCCTGCATACCAAGCAAGCTTTACATGCATTACAAGTGCTGGAATCGTCACGCGAGCGCACCGATTTGCTCCAGTATCAATTGGATGAGTTAAGTAATTTAAATTTACAGGAAGGCGAGATGCAAGCCTTGCATGAAGAACACCAGCTGCTGCATCATGCGCGCGAATACCTGGAAAATACCCAACAAATCACCACCATACTTAATGCCGATGAGCAACCTAATATCAACCAAGGCTTAAATCAGATTCTGCAATTATTGGCCTCGTTGCCCCAGGAGCACCCCCAGATTAAAAATGCCTGGGAGCTGATTAACAGTGCCTTAATTCAATGTGATGAAGCACTGGATGAAATGGCTAAATTCTCAGATCAGGTCCAACTTGATCCAGAACGCCTACATGAAGTAGAGGAGCGCATCAGCGCACTGCACCAGGCAGCCAGGAAATACCATGTCGATGCCAGCCAATTACCAGGGCATCTTCTGGACTTGCAAACTGAGTTCGAGCGTTTGCAAAACTCAGACAGTGAACAAGCCAATCTGCAAGCACAGTATGAAAAGCAATGTAGCGCTTATGAAAACGCCGCCCTGACACTACGTGCCTCACGCCTGAACCATGCCGAGAAACTAGCCGCTGAAATCAGTTCAAGCATCCGCCAGCTTGGCATGCCCAAAGGGTTTATCAAGATTGATATTAGCCCATTAGAAAAAATGCAACCCCATGGCTTGGACAAAGTTGAATACAAAGTGTGCACAAACCCCGGGATGCTCCCAGACACGCTGGCCAAAGTGGCGTCCGGTGGTGAATTATCTCGCATCAGTCTTGCGATTCAAATGATTACCGCACAACGCGGTGCCACACCTACCTTGCTGTTTGATGAGGTTGATGTCGGTATTGGCGGAAGTACTGCGGCCCTGGTCGGTCAATTACTGAGGAAACTAGGCGAGCGGCTACAATTATTTTGTGTGACACACCAGCCGCAAGTCGCCTCTTGTGCGCATCATCATTTCGTCGTGGAAAAACACGCTGACAATGAACAAACTTTTTCACGTGTTATCCCACTGGCTGAGCATGAAAAAGTAGATGAAATTGCGCGCATGCTAGGCGGACTGACTATCACTGAACAAACCCGCTCGCACGCAAAAGAATTACTTATCCAAAGTCATTAAAATGCGATTTAACCATGTTTAAGCCCAATGCACGCTAATTACTGAACGCAACACGCCGCCTCGAAAGATCTATACTCGTGATCCTTCAAAATGCGTGGTTTTATGCGTCTTTATTTTTTGTTCTGCTATATTTTAAAAAGCGAGTAATGGCTATTTCCTTGCGAGTTTTTTAAAATATAGCAGGGCGAAAAAGAAAAAGCAGAAAACACGCATTTTGAAGGATCACGAGTATATACCCATTGGGCATGAAGAAGCTATTGCACCGAGCTTGAAAATCCCCCCCTAGCCCCTGAGGCATCCCCCTCATAAAATATCTCCCCCTTTGTAAAAGGGGGGGGATTTGTACCCATCTCGCACTAAAAAACAGCACCTTCATTCCCGAGGTATATACTCAAACCCGTTCGCCCTGAGGAGGCGCAAAATCAATTTTTTATCATCAAGCACTGGCGCTAGCGCGCCGTCTCGAAGGGTAACACGAAATTTATCCACAAATTGCTCTAAACCAAGACGACAAAAAAAAATATAATAAATTGTTTATATTCAACAACTTAAAAAAATGCTGTCAATTTATTTTTATATAACGCAATTTTATGAACAAAGTTATCCACAGTTATGCTCACCTGAATGAACCATTTACTCTTTATTCAGGTAAGTACGGCGCTCCTGCATGGTTTCAATACTGTTTACCACTGACTGATAACAAATCTCATGCATAATAGGAATTGAATTTAACGGCTGACCTGAGTGAATAGCGTAGGCTATCATAAAGCTATCCTGCCATGCTTTCTCATTTTTACGCGCTCTGGATTTGAGCCATAGGGTAATCCAGATAAAATGAAATCGCCACCTGTCACGGTGCAATTCCAGCTCCTGGGAAAAAACATCGGCTATCGCTTCCTCAAACCGGCAAACCTTGACCCCTTCGACAAAATGACAGCAACGATTCACTAGTTTGTCAATTTGAGCGTTTTCGACATACCAGGATTCGGTAAACCGTTTGTTTTTGGGCCATGATTTTGAGCGCTTTAATGAAGCCTGCATGGTGGCAGGGGTAAAAGGGCTAATCTGCACTGAAAGCTGTTCAATCAAGTGGTCTACATCGAGCTTTTGCGGGTGAAAATGCAAACCCAGCACGTCTTGTATTTCTAATAGATGCAAATCAGGCATGTTGCCCTGCGCTATCGCCAAGGCCAGGAAATGATTGGTCATCATCACTAAATATGAGTGGTCGACGGGGCGCAACATGACATTCTCATCAAACGACTCATCGTAATAACGGGCAACATCATCCGCTGGCATCACCGGCGTAATCCATACATCTTTGATCCCAAGTTCTTGTTTGAACAATAAACCGCACAAGCGATTTTCCTGACCTTGCTTTAGATGAATAAAAATACCCTGTGCGCCGCTGCCATCAACTTCACTGGCTTTAAGACGAATTGTCGGCGGCTTGCTTTCAGGCTGAAAAACAACCCCTTTTTTGCGTTGTGTTTTAATCCAGCGATTAAATTGCTCATGATATGCTGCAGGATACCAGTTTTTTATCGTTTGCAACCGCGACAAAGAAGCTGAACTTAACGTGACGTTATCCATCAATTGCTCAAGCGTTGACACCACCACATCGCGCACGTCCTGTTTGGGGTGCATCAAAGTGAGCAGCGCAATATCCTGTCCTTCTTCAATACTGTATAAATCCACCACCAGGTCGATAAAAAAATCAGCCGGCATTGCATAACTTTGAGCAAAGAAATTTTCGGCAATATCAAATACAGACAAATCAGATAATTCTTCAATTAGATCGCGAATTGAATTTAAATGCGAAATGTCCTCATCTGAAGTCAGGGTGTCATCTTCATTGGCAAGATCAAAATAGGCATTTTTCAAATCATCAGATAGCTCAACATGCACTTCATAAAACGCATTTAATATTGGCAGCCAAAAACTCAAAGAATGCTTGCCACTGGAAATAGCCAACGCCATACGTGACATGAGCTGATTCAGCGTCTTAGCCGCCAGCTTGTTATTTGATTCAATGCCTGCCTGCAATTGTGCTACACAAATATCCAGGGCAAAAATACAGGCTGAATAATAAGCACGATCTTCTTCAATCTGCACTTCATCCAGCGAATCAATTAAATCAACCAAATGCAAAGCCAGCGCTGGTTCCTGCAAAAAATACGTGTATTGATGTGGATCAGGGTTCTCGTTTGCTTCAATCAAAGACGCCATGTCCTTAACCCATTTTTTCAAACTGTCAATGTTATCCGTCATGCTGGTTTGGAAACCTGTCTCGGTTGGCCTTGATCATCTATGGCGACAAAAATAAACGTGCCCTCTGTCACACGGTATTTTATCCCTGTCGCCACAGGTTCAGTCCAAGCCTCCACCAAGATGGTCATTGACGTGCGCCCCTGCTTTATTAGCTCCACATGACAACTGACGATATCACCCACATGAACCGGTTTGAGGAACGCCATGGAATGAATGGCAACAGTCGCCACGCGGCCACGAGCCAATTTTTTAGCCAATACGCCAGCTGCCAGGTCCATCTGTGATACCAGCCATCCGCCAAAAATATCACCATTGGCATTGGTGTCAGCGGGCATGGCTAATGTTTGAATCGTGAGTTCGCCGCGCGGGGTCGTCATCATTCAGACCCACGTTTTAGTTTGGATAACGCATCTGCCATGGAAGTATTAAATAATGGTGTACTTTTAGCCACAGGCATTTTTTTTGGCCGTTCGGGCTTTTTAGCTGTCATGTGTTTTGTAACTGTTGGCACTTTTTTCACGACTTGGGACTTATCTAACGTAGGCTGCGTAGGGGCTTTTTCTTCATTTAACCTCATGCTCAAACTGATGCGACGACGCGTCTTATCTACCTCGACCACTTTTACCTTTACAATACTGCCAGTTTTCACCACACTGCGGGGATCGGTGATAAAACGATTAGTCATGGCAGAAATATGCACAAGCCCGTCCTGGTGTACCCCAATGTCGACAAATGCACCAAAATTGGTGACATTACTGACAACGCCTTCCAAAATCATGCCTTCCTGCAAATCGCTGATGTCCTCAACGCCCTCTTTAAAACTGGCCGTCTTAAATTCAGGCCGCGGATCGCGCCCAGGCTTTTCCAGCTCCTGCAAAATATCACGCACGGTTGGCAAGCCATGTTGTTCATCAACATAATCTGCCGCATTAACAGCGCGCAATAACTCCCGGTTGCCCATGGCCTTAGGAATATCTATTTGCTTATCGGTTAATATTTTTTCCACCAGCGGGTAGGCTTCTGGATGGACACTTGATGCATCAAGCGGGTTATCACCATTTAAGATGCGTAAAAAACCGGCCGCCTGCTGAAATGATTTTTCCCCCATCCGCGCGACTTGCTTTAATTCTTCACGATTGCGAAATACGCCATGTTCATCGCGGTATTGCACAAGATTTTTCGCCAGGGCTTCATTCATGCCTGAAACATACGTTAACAAGTGCACCGACGCTGTGTTCACATCCACACCAACGGCATTCACGCAATCCTCAATAACACCTTCGAGGCTGCGCGCCAAGCGAGACTGGTTCACGTCATGCTGATATTGGCCGACGCCAATGGATTTTGGCTCAATTTTAACCAATTCTGCCAATGGATCCTGCAAACGCCTGGCGATGGATACAGCCCCTCTAATGGTAACGTCTAAATCTGGAAATTCCTTTGCCGCTAACTCAGATGCAGAGTAAACCGATGCACCAGCCTCATTCACCATGACTTTAGACAAAGCCAAATCAGGGTACATTTTAATCAGATCAGCAACCAATCGCTCTGTTTCTCGTGAGGCCGTTCCATTGCCAATGCTGACCAGATTCACCCGATACTTGGATGCCAGTTTAGCCAGGCTGGCTATTGCCTGATGCCATTCATTAACCGGCGCGAAAGGAAACACGGCCGTGTAATCAAGCAGCTTACCCGTCATATCAACCACAACCACTTTCACACCAGTACGAATACCAGGATCAAGCCCCATGATCACTTGTGGGCCGGCCGGGGCAGACAATAACAAATCACGTAGATTACAGGCAAAAACCTTGATAGCCTCTTCATCGGCCAGCTCACGCAAACGGGTTAATAACTCGAGTTCCAGTTTGGTGAATAATTTAATTTTCCAGGTAAGGCGCAGGGTTTCCATCATCCACGAATCAATAGCCCATTGCGTCAAATCGATATTAAACCGGGTAGCAATTTGGTTAATACCAAATGCTTCTGCATCAGGTAACGTTAGCGCCAATTGCAACACACTTTCGCGGCGACCTCGAAACAGGGCCAGTGCGCGATGCGAAGGAATTTTTTTAACGGGTTCCGCATAATCAAAATAATCGGCAAATTTATTACCTGCGGCTTTTTTGCCTTTTGCGCCATGTGATTTTAAAATTCCATGCTCCCATAAATGCTGGCGTAATTCGTTCAACAAGTCAGGATCTTCAGCAAATTTTTCCATCAAAATCTGTCGCGCACCATCCAGGGCGGCGGCAACATCGATAACGCCTGCCTCAGGATTAATAAATTGCACAGCATGCGCATCTGGCACCAGGCTAGCATCTTGCCATAATGCAAGTGCTAAAGGCTCAAGCCCTGCTTCTTTGGCAAGGTGTGCCTTGGTACGGCGCTTGGGACGATGCGGGAGATATAAATCTTCCAGGCGTGTTTTTGTGTCCGCCATTAGAATGGCCTGCTCTAATTCAGGCGTTAATTTTTCTTGCTCACGAATCGTTTCTAATACGACCGCACGACGCGCATCTAATTCGCGCAAATAATGCAAGCGTTCCGCGAGCAGACGTAGCTGCGTGTCATCCAACCCCTCGGTTGCTTCCTTACGATACCGTGCGATAAAAGGCACTGTAGCACCCTCATCGAGTAAGCGAATAGCAGACTCTACTTGCGAAACCTTCGCTTTAAGTTCCTGGGCAATAATTTCTGCTGCCGCCAACATCTTTTGAATCATTAACTTCCCCGTGAAAAAAACCTGTTTATTTTACTCTACCGTCACCGATTTCGCCAGATTTCGTGGTTGATCGACATCTGTTCCCTTTGCAACGGCGACATGATAAGCCAATAATTGCAGTGGGATAGTATAAATAATCGGCGCTATCCAATCACCACAAGCAGGCACTTTAATCAGACGTGCACCATTTGCCTCCCAGGCCCTTGAGTCATCAACAAACACAAACAATTGTCCGCCACGAGCACTGACTTCATGCAAATTGGATTTCAATTTTTCCAGTAATTCATTATTCGGAGCAACTGCAACCACGGGCATGTCTTTATCCACCAGCGCCAAAGGGCCGTGCTTCAGTTCACCGGCAGGATAGGCTTCGGCATGAATATATGAAATTTCTTTTAATTTCAAAGCACCTTCCAGCGCCACTGGGTATTGCACACCGCGCCCGAGAAACAACGCATGCGCTTTATTCACAAACATGACAGCCAGGTCTTCAATTTCAGTGCTCATTTTCAAAACACGTTCACAAGTTCCCGGCAACTGTTGCAGCTGAGCCAATACCTCAGCACCGCGCTCATCATGGCACAGGGCTGCAGCTAACATCAAAAATGCGGCCAACTGGGTAGTAAACGCCTTGGTTGAAGCCACGCCAATTTCTACGCCAGCACGGGTTAGAAACACACATTCCGATTCACGTACCAGACTGCTGGTTGCCACATTACAAATTGCAAACGTGGCTAAGTAAGATAGCGTTTTTGCTTTCTGCAGTGCGGCCAGGGTATCGGCGGTTTCTCCAGACTGTGACACAGTAATGAATAAGGTATGGTCAGTTACCACTACATCCCGATAGCGATACTCACTGGCTATTTCTACCTGAGTTGGCAGGCCGGTCAATGATTCTAACCAATATTTAGCGATAAGGCCTGCATGATAACTCGTGCCACAAGCTACGATATGGATTTGTTTAACCTGCGGGAAAAGCATGGTTGCCCGCTCACCAAAACTGGCTTTCAGCACATCCAGGCTCGCAATGCGCCCCTCCAAGGTATCAGCCAACACCTTGCTCTGCTCAAAAATTTCCTTAAGCATAAAATGACGATAAGGTCCTTTGCTCACCGCGAAACAATCCTCATCAAATGGCTGAGCTTCGCGCAGCACGGGTTGATTACGCGCATCAAACAACGTGACTTCTTCGGCCGTAATCAGCGCACTTTCACCTTCCTCAAGGTAAATAATGGATTGAGCAAAGGAGCGTAATGCCAACGCATCCGAGGCAATAAAATTCTCATGAATGCCTAAGCCAATCACCAAAGGGCTGCCTTTACGGATAACCACTAATTCATGCGGGTTTTTTTGATGGATAACACCAAGAGAAAATGCACCGACCATTTGTGCAGCAGTAGCTTGTACAGCAGGCATTAATGAATGATGTTGTTGATAATGATGATGAATAAGATGGGCTGCGACTTCAGTGTCGGTTTCAGAGGTAAATTCATACCCTATTTCCTGTAAATAGTGGCGTAGTTCCTCATGATTTTCGATGATGCCATTATGCACCACAGCAACTTCATCTCGAGACATATGCGGATGTGCGTTTTTTTCACAAGGCTTACCATGAGTAGCCCAGCGTGTATGCGCAATCCCGAGTTGACCACTGATTGCAGTTTCTTGCATGGCATCAGCCAATGCCTGGACTTTTCCCTGAATTCTGAGTCGTTTTAAACGCAGGTCTTTGTCAATAACCGCTATGCCTGCCGAATCGTAACCACGGTATTCAAGCCGCCGTAAGCCTTCCAGCAAGACTTTACCGATCGATCGGTGTGACGCTGCTCCCATTATTCCGCACATACCTGCTCCTCAATTCAAATTTTTTTTCAATATACGCGCACGGTCACGCTGCCACTCGCGATCTTTCGTTGTGTCACGCTTGTCGTAACTTTTTTTCCCTTTGGCCAAAGCGAGCTTTAATTTGATTTTGTTTTTCTTCCAATACAACGACAGCGGCATCAAAGTATAACCCTGACGCTCAACACTGCCAATCAATTGAGCCAACTCTCGCCGGTTGAGCAGCAATTTACGGGTACGCGTGGTGTCAGGCAACGTGTGTGCCGACGCTGTTGGCAGCGGTTGAATTTGGGCGCCTAATAACCAGGCCTCACCATGTTTTACGATCACGTGTGCATCGGAAAGATTCACCTTGCCGGCGCGCAGGCTTTTGATTTCCCAGCCTTCAAGCACAAGCCCTGCTTCATATTCATCTTCTATGAAGTAATCAAACCGCGCTTTTTTATTGACGACAATCGTGCCATTTTGTTTTTGTTTACTGGTTGTCATTAGATACCTGAAATACAGTTACAGAAAAAATGTGATTAGGATATCATTATACCCTGATCACATTAAATATTCTCAGTTATAGGATGAACCGATGGATAATGACCAAGAAAAACCAAAACTCTTTGTACTAGATACCAACATTCTAATGCACGACCCCACAGCAATTTACCGCTTTGAAGAACACGATATCTATTTACCCATGGTCGTACTGGAGGAGCTGGATAACCATAAAACCGGCCTTTCCGAAGTTGCTCGAAACGTGCGCCAGACTAACCGCATGCTGGTCGAGCTGATGAGCAATGCGACGCATCAGCAAATTGCAGCAGGCCTGCCCATCCCAAGTTTTTTAGCCACTGAAAATGTAAAAAGCAGTGGTACCTTGTTTTTTCAAACCGATGATTTCGAGCCACTGCGACCCACCTCACTGCCAGGACACAAAGTCGATAACACCTTGCTGGCCACAGCACTTGGGCTGCAAAAACAACACCCCGAAAAGCAAGTCATTATCATATCAAAAGACATTAACCTGCGCATCAAGGCAGGCATTCTCGGCATTCCTGCCCAGGATTACTACAATGATCAGGTGTTAGACGATGCGGATCTGCTGCACAGTGGTCTACATATTGTTGAGAATGATTTCTGGGATACTCATGGCAAAGACATAGAAGCATGGCAGGAAAATGGCAGTACGTTTTATCGTATCACAGGCCCCCTGACCAGCCAATGGAATCCCAATGACTGCCTCAGCACACACGATAACGAATTTCAGGCACTGATAAGACAGGTTGAGCCAGGCCAGGCGGTCGTTCAACTCGCACGTGATTATAGCCAAAGTAAACACGTTGTCTGGGGCATCAATGCCCGCAACCGCGAGCAGAATTTTGCCCTCAATTTATTACTCGACCCGGACATTGACTTCGTCACGTTGCAAGGCTCGGCTGGCACCGGGAAAACCCTGCTGACCATCGCCGCCGGCTTGACCCAGGTGCTCGATCTTAAACTCTACACTGAAATCATCATGACACGCGTCACAATTCCAGTCGGTGAAGACATTGGTTTTTTACCGGGCACAGAGGAAGAAAAAATGACGCCCTGGATGGGCGCATTGATGGATAACCTTGAAGTCCTACAAGGTGCTCAGGAAGGCGGAAGCTTTGGCCGCGGAGCGACACAAGACTTGTTACAAAATAAAATCAAAATTCGCTCACTGAATTACATGCGCGGAAGGACATTTTTAAATCGCTTTATCATCATTGACGAGGCGCAAAATCTAACCTCTAAACAAATCAAAACACTGGTGACACGGGCAGGGCCTGGCAGTAAAATTATCTGTCTTGGCGATATCAAACAAATTGATACGCCTTACTTAAGTGAAACAACGTCTGGATTAACCTTTGCAGTAGACCGTTTTAAGCATTGGCAACATAGTGCTCACATGACGTTAACACGTGGCGAGCGATCAAGGCTTGCATATTATGCCGCCGAGCATTTATAGTACGTCTTTTTGTAACGGCTTACCCTCCTAACAACCCCCACGTCCCGCGGCTTGTCCGCGGGATCTAGTAAGTGGGCGAGCAGTTACCGTATTTTTACAGATAGGATATAAAATGGCCATGCAAGCGATTACCTTTGATGATGTATTACTGGTACCGTCATACAACCACCATGAGTCCAGGCGAGTGGTTAGTCTTGCCGTCACAGACCGATTGGGGAAGCTGACACTGGAATTACCTGTTATCAGCTCCAACATGGACACAGTGACCGAAAGCGGCATGGCCAATTTCATGCACAGCAAAGGGGGCATGGGCGCCCTGCACCGCTTTTTAAGCATTGAAGATAATATCAATCAATATAAAGCCTGCAAAGGACAAGTGTTTGTTTCAATTGGCTGTACGGCTGCGGAGCTTGAGCGAGCTGAAGCCTTACGTGACGCGGGTGCTGACTTTTTTTGTGTTGATGTGGCCCACGCGCATGCCAAATACGTTGGCAAGACATTGAAAAATCTTCGAAAATTGCTCGGTAGCCGCTGCATCATGGCAGGTAATGTTGCCACTTACGCCGGGGCTGATTACCTTGCTTCTTGCGGGGCTGATATCATTAAAGCGGGTATAGGTGGTGGTTCGGTGTGCTCTACGCGCATTAAAACCGGCTTTGGTGTGCCAATGCTCACCTGCATTCAGGATTGCGCACGCACGGATCGCTCCATCGTCGCTGACGGCGGTATCCGCACCTCAGGCGATATTGTCAAAGCACTTGCGTTTGGCGCTGACTTTGTCATGATTGGCGGCATGCTCGCGGGTACCACCCCAACACCAGGGGATGTGATCACCAAAGACGATGGCACGCAAGTCAAACGTTATCGTGGTATGGCATCGCGTGAAGCACAGGAAGATTTTATCGGCCAAATGCATGAGTGGAAAACTGCCGAAGGTGTCTCTACCGAAGTGGGTTATTCTGATCAACAAGATGCTATTATTGCTGATATCGTCGGGGGATTGCGCTCAGGTTTAACCTATGCAGGAGCTGATACCGTTAGTGAATTGCAACGCAAGTTAAATTACATAATCGTCACGCAAGCAGGCAGGTTGGAAAGCCTGCCACATAAGCTGATGGGTGTATAAACATACTGGCATGCACCAGAGTCTGTTGACATGGGTAAAATTATTGCCCGCCCATGCCAGGCCTTGGTGAATTCGGCTGTTGACTTGGCGTCGGTGAAGGAGAGTCAGATTGCTGTTGCTGCTGGCTTTTCATGCCGGCACCATAGGTATCTGCAGCGCGTTGGCTAGGACTCACTCCTGCTCCTGCGGTGTCTGCTGCGCGACTCATAGGCGGCTTAGGCCCATCGCTTGCTTTCGCTTTAGCACTAGCTTGCTCTCCCTGTGCACTACTCTGATCTGCTGCAGAGCCTTGCTGTTGCTGTACTCCAGGCTCAGGTTCGGTTTTTTTCTGAGCTTGTTGTGCAGGCTCTTTCTGTTGGCTAGAATCAGCCCCGCGCTTGTCTGCGGCTTTGTTTAATTCTGCGTAAGCGTTACGAACTTCTCTAAATTTCTCACTACTGCCGCCTTTATCAGGATGTGCCTTAAGTACCTCGCGTTTATAGGCTTCCTTGATGTCCTCTTTGGATGCATTAACATCCACTCCCAACGTGTCAGCATGTTTTTGCAGTTGTGACTGTTGTGGCTGCTGTTGACCTGGTTGCTGCCCTTTCTGTTGGCTTTGCTGTGGCCCTGGTTGCGAACCTTGCTGTTGACTTTGCTGTTGACTTTGCTGTGGCCCTGGTTGTGGACCTTGCTGTTGTGGTTTAGTATTAGCCGATTCTTCAGGCTTCTGAGCGCCTTTTTTCAGTTTGCTCATCGCATCTTTCATGTCTCTCATGAAAGGCTGTGCACTTTGTTTAATGTTTTTGGCTGCTGCAACCAATCCTGACAAACCAGCTCCACCTTGTACCGCATGGTGGATATCTTGTGCCAGTTGATATATCCCATTTGCCCACGGGCTACCTAGATCTGCATCAATATTTTTCTTATCTTTTGCATCGCCGCCTGGGGGTTTTAGATCCGGTGTATCTTTATTTTTATCATCCTGTTTGCTATCAGGTGCACTTGCTGCTTGATTCGGTTCTGGCGACGTAGCCGTGGCTTTTGCGGCATTATCAGCAGCAGCGTTTGCAAGCGCTGTTTCCTCTGCTTTTTTAATTATCGCCTGCTCCTTATTTGCCTGCTGCTGATTATTAGCAGCAACAATACTACTTTCCGTGTTATTATTCGGGTTATTGGGATCAAGCTTTTTATCCGGCATTATAAAATCCTCAAATAGTTTAACCATTGTACTAATTATAGACCCACACTAACCCAAATGCGAACCGAATAATTCGTTTTGAGCCTTATAGCCATTGAACATGAAGAAGGGTAGTACTCTTCAAAAAAGATAACAATGCCTTTCCATTTAAAATTTGTGTGCGTTATTGTTTATAATACATAACAATAGGCATTCAAAAATTATCGTTATCAATAATTTACGATAATTTTGCAAAATAATTAATCAAATAGCATATTTGCCACTGTGTGGCAGGCGACATAGAATAACCTGGTGGGAGCCTCTCTCGCCCGTACTCGGGAAGAGGGGAGTGATGGTAACGTTATTTGGAAGAACCACTCATGAATATTGATGATTTTCGCTACATGTGGCGTGGCAAGCAAAAACAGGTGTTAACAGCGCAGCAGGCGGACTTGCTGACTGCCATTAATATACGCCGTAAAGACAAAAAACGAGCATTATTATTATTGCATGGTTTTTCATCAACCCCTGCAGTTTACCGCCAGTTCCTGCCGTCGCTGACAATGTATGATGCGGTGGTTTGCCCGGTTTTACCAGGACACGCTGACAGCATAGCCACTTTTGCGAAGGCAAAAGCTTCTGATTGGCTCACAACAGCAGAACAAAGCTGCCAGGCATTATGCGAGGATTACCAAGCGGTCGATGTGATGGGCATTTCATTAGGCGGTTTGCTGGCATGTCATTTAAGCAAACAATTTACACTCAATCATTTGTATTTGTTAGCCCCGGCACTTGCCTTGCAATTGAATATCTCAAGGGCACTTCGTTTAGCCCGTGCCCTCAAACATCTGGGATTTAAGTCACTGCGTAACCGTGCCGGCAATTTACATAGTAATCAACACGATGAATTGGCTTACCGCCAGCTTCCTCTGACAACCATTATTGAAATATTAACCCTGGTAAAAAATTTTCAATTTGTACCGCCTGACTGCCCGGTTGATCTTTTTTTAGGCGAATTTGATCGGGTCGTTGACTCCCCCAGGGTCGCACAATATTTTGCTGATTTACCCCATACCCAGGTGCATTGGCTAAAAAATTCAGCCCATGTCCTGCCCCTGGATGGCGATATTGATACCATCATTAATCATGTCCGGCATAATTGGCAGCCAGGAAACAAGCAATAAACTTATTACTTATTGTACCGATTATATTCCTGTAAGGGCATGCGCCAATCACGTATATTCAAGTCACGCATGTCCAGCACTGAACCATCGAAAGCCATGAAATCCGTACGCATTTCCGGAATATTGTAAAAAAGTATATCACTCCCGCCGCTGGCAAGCGTGTGCTGCCGATTAATGGCAGAAATCTCAGCCACGGCCTTATCATAAGTCTTCACGAAAGCGCGGTTCGCACGAAGATAGCGCCCTTTAAAGCAGGCTTTATCCCACAATTCAACATCAAGTCGGTCAGTGATGCCTGCTAACTGAATAAATGAAGCTCCTCTGCCACACACTTTAAGCACCCTGCTTTTAACCCAATACATGCTCAGCCAGCTGCCATTATCTACGTCTATTGACGTTACATTAACCACGCCTGATAACTGCACGCGGGCCTTGCCACTGAGCTTCACTTGCATACGTTCACTGCGTACGCCGCTGATTTGCGTATAACCACCACCCATTACCTTAAGCTTCCGCACGGTAATATTTCCACCCAGCGTTGTTTTGCCGTCATTATCAATCAAGATATCAAGTAGACTGGAGCGCAAACGCTTGCCGGTTATATACCCTCGCCCATGATATTCAAATGAATTAAGGAATTTACCCCGTATTTCCGCCTGAACCGGACCATAATTAGGATAGCCTTTACCAAGATTCACCAGCAAGCCTCCGTTTACTACGACTGTGGTGACATGAACCAAATCACGCGGGTCACCACGCAAAATAACCTGCGGGCGGGAATAACCCGTATGAAGACTGACGTTAATGGTGCCATCAACTTTGACGCGCGTAAACGCAGGCATGTGCCGAACCTGCTGATGGCTGGCAGAAGGTGGTATCATCGGAGGACGAGCACAACCTGCTATAAAAAGTAGAAAAAAAACACATAAAAAAGAATGTCT
>Ga0209024_1001365_pt1 | contig 21594 bp, 19 predicted proteins | sample AutmiccommunBRH5_FD_187380 | JGI IMG/M metagenome (GOLD analysis project Ga0209024, IMG submission 187380) | Deep subsurface microbial communities from Mt. Terri, Switzerland - Autotrophic microbial communities BRH/5 (SPAdes) (version 2) | ecosystem: Environmental > Aquatic > Deep subsurface >...
TATATTTGAAAGACTGTAATGGCGTCCCCAGGGGGAGTCGAACCCCCGTTACCGCCGTGAAAGGGCGATGTCCTAGGCCTCTAGACGATGGGGACCTGGAACTTTTTATCCGGCATAAAACTGCTTTGCCGGTTGGTACTTGTAACTTAAAATGGCGTCCCCAGGGGGAGTCGAACCCCCGTTACCGCCGTGAAAGGGCGATGTCCTAGGCCTCTAGACGATGGGGACCTGGAACTTTTTCTCATCAACAACCATGGTTGAGGATGGTGGAGCTAGGCGGGATCGAACCGCCGACCTCTTGCATGCCATGCAAGCGCTCTCCCAGCTGAGCTATAACCCCTAAAATCTGAGAGTCGAAGTTTAATTAGCCGACCCTTGACTGTCAAGGGATTTTTTAATTTATCTTGAGTTTACACTTATCGGAAATGAAGATGCTGGATTTATGCTATTACTTGGATTTTAAAAATCCCCCCTAACCCCCCTTTTATAAAGGGGGGTTATAGAAGAAAGCGTACCGGATTTAGCACGCTTTCTTTTAAAGCATCAGGCTTGTACGTCTGCCGCGCGTTTTTTAGCCGATTTTTGATGTTGTTTCCAGTCGCGATCTTTAGCAAATACAAACGTCGCTGCTTCTTCAATAAAGAAACTGATGTCATCAATGTTAGCCCAAGCGCAATATGCATTGATTTTTGCATAGACTTCACTGTTAATTTCTGCTTTTATTTTTTCTTTTTTATGAAAGCGTGTACCGTTGATAATGGGCATTTTTTAAGACCTTTAGTTGTGTTAATTTCGGCTGATACATTAGCAGATTATCATTGGTTTGAAAAGCTAAAGCCTATGCCTGGTATGAGAGTAGGCGTTTAATAGCCCCTAATGTTCAATTCGCTGTTGAAGTGATATTAACAATGCAAGCAGATCAACCGCATCGTTGGCAAAAATAGTCAATGCTTGTTCCGCTTGCTGGTAATGATTTTTTATTAGCGTTAATAATTCCTGTTGACTATAAAGCGCTGCAAACGTCTTTTTTTGATTAGCTATGTCAGAAGCGCGGCCTTTTCCTAGTTTTACACTGCCATATTGATCCAGGTAATCATCCTGCATTTGAAAAACAAGGCCCAAATGACCGGCAAACTGACGCAGGGCGTTGGCTTTGTTCGGCGCAGGATTACCTGCGGCTAATACCATATCAATGCATGCCAAAATTAGTTTGCCTGTTTTGAGTAGATGAATTTCACGTAATGCTGACTCAGACACCTCAGGATTAGTTAATTCGGTAAGATCAAGGCTTTGACCACTGACCATGCCTGCAGGGCCACAGGCTTTGGTTAGCTCCCGCGTTACCGCGATAACCTGTGGCATGGGCAGGTTCTTTGGCAGGTAGGATAACAAGATATCAATCGCTAGCGCCTGCATGCCATCACCTACCAGAATTGCCGTGGCTTCATCAAAAGCACGATGACAGCTTGGCTTTCCCCGGCGTAGATCATCATTGTCCATTGCTGGCAGATCGTCATGAACCAGCGAGTAGCAATGAGTCAGCTCAATTGCTGCGGCAATGGTGTCCAGTGTTTCTATATTAACCGCAATTAATTGTCCACATAAGTAAACAAGCAGCGGCCGTAAGCGCTTACCACCCGGAAACAGGGAGTAATAAATAGCCTCTTTAATGCGTGGTGCGGGAACATCCGATCTATTGATTAAATCGTTTAACAGGCGTTCATGGCGTGATAAATAGTGGTTGATGGTTTGATTATTCATCAACGTGCCCGGCAGGAGATGTTTTGGACGCAGAAAGAATTTCAATTTTTTGTTCGGCTTGACTTAAAACATCCTGGCACTTACGTGCCAGCGTAATGCCTTTTTCAAATTGTTTTAAAGATTCTTCCAAGGATAATTCACCCTTTTCCAATTGCCTGACGATGCCTTCCAGTTCAGTAATGGATTTTTCAAAATGGATGGGTTTAGTCATGGTTACAATCCTTCGAATTTACAAATCATGGAATTATACTGTCTTGACCTGAGGTTTCAAGCGATACTACACTTACGGTGGTTTAACTGGGGTATTTCAACCATACCGGCATCACCCTGTTTAGGTAAGTCATAAATTTCCATAAGCCAACCTGGTATTCCTTACAGCCAAATGGATCTGTTTTCAGCTCAGGATAGCCTATGCCTAAGCCAAATAAACCAGGCCCTATAATCCCTACGTGCGGGTTATAATCTGCATGTTCATAATTGTCGATAAGGATATTGTTACGTCGCTTAAAACCAACGGCATAGATGGCTTTATTACATGCCGGTAAGTAACGGGCTAGATTCGCCTCACTAACCGTATGGCGGGTTAAATTATTTGGCCGTGTGCCATCTATATGTTGCCTGGCCCAGGCGGCGGTATGCCCTTTCAGGCCTGTGTTATCAAATAAGGTCCAGTCGCCCATGTTGATGGCATAACGACACGGTGAGCGGTAGAAATTGATAACACTTTTGACACCTAAATCAACCAAATAGTTCAATATAATGATGGCAGAATGTGATGAGCCAAAGACTGCGTAAGTATCATCAGTATTTACATAGGCTGCCAGGCGCTCTTTATCAATTGCCAAATCAAATGGTACAACGTCAATGCCTGGGTAATTTAATGTTTCTGGCAATGCACCTGTTGCCAGAATTACATTTTTTGCGTAATAGGTTTTTGAATCACCGCGCAAAGACCAAACGCGTTCAGATAATTTCATTTCATGAATAAAGGTTTGTTTTGCCAGAACGCTTGTTTTTAGTTGCTCTGAGATCCATTGCAAAGGCTCAACAATATGTTGCAAGGTGCAGGTTTCATGTGGTGGCAGGTGATTGATGTGAAAATCTGCGGGCGCTTTGTAGTAGGAAAAAGCATGCGTTGATTCCAGAAAATTTAAGAAAAGTTTGACTGTGGTATTGCTGGATACGTTTTGCCACAGACGGCCTAAATCACCCACAGTAAAATGAGGGTCAATCCACAATATCTGCTTAGGATCAATGCCATGATCAAGGAGCTTTCCAACGGCTGCAATGCCTGCCGGACCAGCACCAACTATGGCCCATTGATGAGTGGGGGGATTCATGTGATTGAGTATCCTTTACATTCGTTCATGCCGTTTTTAATGCCCAATGTCGATCCGTTCGGGCTGAGGAGGCGCATACGCTGTTTCCAGGTGTGGTGCATAGTTTAAGTGCGCCGTCTCGAAGCCTAGGCACGGTGCAAGACTTCAAGACGATGCGCAATTACTACATGCCACAAACAACATCAGTGGGCGCATCTCCTCAGCCCAAACGGATCGAGGAAGGTATGAATCGAGTTTATACAATATGCCAAGGCTCAAGTTTAAAGTGCCGAATGTATTTAATCAATTAAAAGCCGTTTCATGTATCCCTCAGGGCAAAATCATGCTTTGATTAAATCATGTATTATATGTGTCATTCCCGCGCAGGCGGGAATCCATTTTAAATTTTCACTTCACTTTACTTCAAAATAGATTCCCGCCTGCGCGGGAATGACAAAATATAAACAATATTTTAGTTCATTTTTTTAATTAAATGGCATGATCTTGCCCTGATGTATCCCTCAACTTTTTTTTTGTCCATGGCAAGCGATTACTTTATAAGCTTATTGGAGGCATGTGATTGGGGATTTGCAATTTTTTCCGCGCTTTCAATTCCTGTGATGGGTAAGGATTTTATATCAATTAAACCGATTTGAGCGAGTACGGAGGCTTGATCCCAGTAAATATGTTCATGTGCAACCTTGTCATCATTAAATGCGATGATGACGACAAGTGCTATTTCTACACGTTTGTTGGTTGGAGCTACGCCGGGTAGCATCCAGTCCATTTTGATGTTGTGGGTAAATTTAAAAATAAGTTCGTCTACAATTTGTGTGTTGCCAATTGTTCGGGAAATTAAAGTTGTTTCTGTATCAGCAGGCAATTGTGGAATAAAATATTGTCCATAAAACTCCCTGATTTCAGCCAATCCAACGCCTCCTGTCATGACTGGCACATTAATTAGGTGTGCATCGTTAGCCATGGTAGCCATTGTGCCTTCAACATCGTGTGTTTCAAACTCACAACGCGTGTGTTCCTCCCAGGATAACAGCAGCTTTTGTTGTGCTGAAGTCAGTGATGCATTGCTTCCTTGTATCATGTGATGCTCCTTTTTATTTTATTGCATGCTCATTATGATATTCTAATTCATAAATTTAGGGTGAAGGGATATTTTAAACAATGAAAACTAAAACCCGTTTTATTTGCAACCAATGTGCTGCAATTTTTTCACAATGGGCAGGCCAATGCACACAGTGTGGTGCCTGGAATGCCGTGGTTGAAGAGAGTGTGGTGAGTGCAGGGCGCAGTGCCCGTATTGGCAATTATGCAAATGAGCGATCGGCTGTTACGTTTGCCGAGGAAGTCGTGTTGGATTGCGAAGTGCGGATGGACTGCGGGTTGTCTGAATTAAACCGTGTGCTGGGTGGCGGCCTGGTTGATGGCTCGGTGGTCCTGATAGGTGGTGATCCGGGCATTGGCAAGTCAACACTTCTATTACAAACATTAGCCAATCTATCCTTACAGCAAAAAGTATTGTATGTGACGGGTGAAGAGTCATTGCAACAGGTAGCCATGCGAGCTAAACGGCTGCAATTGCCTTTGTCTGGATTGCGCCTGTTGGCTGAAACGCAAGTGGAAGCAATTCTTGATCATGCAAAAAAAGAGAAACCACGGGTTATCGTAATTGACTCGGTGCAAACGATATTTACCGACACGATAAGTTCAGCCCCGGGTGGTGTTAGCCAGGTACGTGAATCTGCGGCGCAATTAGTACGTTTTGCAAAAATGACACAAACCGCCGTCTTTTTGGTAGGACATGTGACAAAAGAAGGGGCATTGGCAGGCCCGAGAGTCTTAGAGCACATGGTTGACTGCGTGTTGTATTTTGAAGGACAAAATGACAGCCGCTTTCGCCTGATTCGCGCGATTAAAAACCGTTTTGGCGCTGTGAATGAGCTAGGCGTTTTTGCTATGACTGATCGGGGCTTAAAGGAAGTTGCAAACCCCTCAGCGATTTTTTTATCCCGCCAGCCTGAACCTACGCCTGGCAGTGCCGTAATGGTGACGTGGGAAGGTTCTCGTCCGATGTTGGTTGAGGTGCAGGCACTGGTTGATGAAGCCCATGGTCAACAAGCCAAGCGAGTTACGGCAGGTCTTGAGCACAATCGCTTGGCTATTTTACTGGCGGTATTGCATCGTCATGGTGGGATTGCAACCTTTGATCAGGATGTTTTTATCAATGTAGTGGGTGGCGTTAAAGTGACGGAAACAGGCAGTGATCTAGCGTTGCTTGCAGCCGTGGTATCCAGTTTGCGCAACCGCGTGTTTGATAATGAAACCATTATTTTTGGTGAAGTAGGACTTGCAGGTGAAATAAGGCCTGTGCAAAGTGGCCAGGAACGGTTGAAAGAAGCCGCGAAGCATGGTTTTAAGCGCGCCATTGTTCCCCATGCCAATGCGCCTAAACAAGCTTTGGGGATTGAGGTTGAAGCGGTGAAACATCTACAAGAGGTGTTGGAAAAATTGTGAGCGAGCAATATACCCATTGGTCATCTATTGTGAATTGATATTCTTGTTGTGTTGCTTGGCTCAAGAATAACTAGCCAGAGGTTTATCACACGATCGACTGTTAATAACGCATCGTACTTATTGTTTTCTTTAAGGCTAATAATCGGACATTATTTTTCCTAAAAGCCAATCATTTTCGCTGCATCTTTAGCAAAATAGGAAATAATCAAATCCGCCCCTGCACGCTTAATCGCAATTAAGCTTTCGAACATGGCCTGTTCTTCATTGATTAAGCCCTGGGCTGCTGCGGCTTTAATCATGGCGTATTCACCGCTTACCTGGTAGGCACAAAGGGGTACTTCCGGAAAATGCTGTTTGACACGGCAGATAACATCAAGGTAATTCATGGCAGGCTTGACCATTAACATGTCAGCGCCTTCGTCCAGATCAAGTGCTGCTTCACGAATCGCTTCCTGGGCATTGGCGGGATCCATTTGGTAGGTCTTGCGGTCACCAAATTGGGGGGCGCCAAGCGCTGCTTCGCGAAATGGGCCGTAAAAGCTGGAACTGTATTTCACCGCATAACTCAAAATAGCCACGCCTTGGTGACCTGCTTTATCCAAATCCTGGCGAATAGCATTAACCATGCCGTCGGTCATGCTGCTTGGAGCTATCCAGTCAGCACCTGCATCAGCGTAGCTTACAGCTTGCTTGCCAAGCAGTTTGAGGGTGGCGTCATTGTCAATAGTATCACCTTGTAATACACCGCAATGGCCGTGGTCTGTGTATTCGCAAAAACAGACATCAGCAATGATTAGTATTTCTGAGTTAATACTGCGTATTTTGCGTATGGCTTGTTGAATAATTCCGGAAGACTCCAGCGACGCACTGCCTTGGGCATCTTTATCGGCTGGGATGCCAAATAATAATACCGCAGGAATGCCCAAGGCAGACAAGGTTTCTATCTCTTGGGGCAGGTCATTCACGGTTAATTGATATTGTCCTGGCATGGTTTTTATTTCCCGCTTTTCATCCAGCGTGGCGCTAATGAATAAGGGGGCGATAAATTGCTTTGGGTGCAGGCGGGTTTCTTGTAGCATGGCACGAGACATAGGCGTGCGGCGCAGGCGTTTTAAACGTAAAGGAATATTGTAAGCAGACATAATAGATCCTAATCTTTGCTATGGGTATAAAGGAAATCAATGCCACTGCCCTCATCGCTTGCGGTGACTTGAATGCTAAAAAATTTGTTTAATAAATACTTCAAGGTTAAAACATTGCTGTCTTGCCCAAGTATGCCGATGTTATAACTTAAATATAACCGTTTGGATAAGGCTTTACCCACCACAAAAGCTGTGCTGTCTGTGACTTGGCCTGATTGTTGATTGTATTCAGATCCACTCTGAACATTAATATCAAATCCCAACGTATCTTTTAATTGATCGATTAAATGCATTCCTTTGGCTCCTGAATCAAGGTTCATGGATGAGATGGCCGTTAACAATAATTGTCCGCCGGATTGGCTGGCCTGGCTTGCCGGTTTGCCTAATATGAGCATGGATAAAATATCTGCTTGCGACAGGTTAGATGGGATAGAAAAGAGGCTAATTTTTGGCGTGCTAAGGCGACCGCTGATATCAATGCCCACCGTGGTTTTTCGGCTAAAATTAAGTGTTTGTATATTTTCAGGATTAAAATCAAACCACTGGTTGGAGCCTGAGAAACTGGCGGTGGCATTTTTAAAATAACGTACCGCACGCAGGCTTATACCTGGATTAGTAAGCATGCCACCTGTAAACAGCAACTGTCCTTTTTCAATGGTTAAATCCTGACCGTAAGCCTGGTATTTGCCATCTCGAATCGTTAACTCCCCAACGCCGTAGGGTTCGCCTTGTGGGAATTGCTTGATGTGTATCGCCCCATCAAGAAAACCATGTAAACCTTTCACGTCCAATGCTACGTTTTGCCCCATTTTAAGCAAGACATCCATGGTGATATTCAGAGGCATGGTTTTGTCTTTTTTTTCACTGGCAAAAACGGCATCTTCATTTAAATTCACACTGCTGCTAAATGAGATAGGTTTTAATTTGGCTGAAGGTACCAGTACCGTTCCGCTCACATCCACAGCGTTTGGTTTGAAACCAATGTTTAAATCAGGCGAGATGTCGATGGTGTATTCAGCCGTTTGCATGATCGGAAAACTATCACCTTGAATTTTTAAGCTACCAGTTACTTCAGGTGTAAAACGACCTTGGCCATCAAGGGTGATTGTTTTTCCCTTGGAACCGATAGAACCGTCTGCTTTCCATTGTTTATTCTGACTGGTAAATTTGGCCCGGATTGGATTTAAAGTAAGGTTTAACTCAGGAATAAACAAGCTGGCATGAGTGAGTGCCAGCTCACCATTGATTTCGGGTTTATTCAAGGTTCCTGTAGCCGTTAAGCTCAAATTGAACTGCCCTTGGAGCTTTTCAATGTCTTCACTAAGGCCTTGAAGAAAATCAAGTGAATCAACATGCAGGCTAATTTTTCCATTCAATGGTTGTGTAGGTAATGTTGGCTTATCGAGACGATAGTTAGGTAATCGAAGCGATAAATCTAAGATTTTATGTCGGTCAATGGTCAGTTTTCCTGTGCCTTGCAATGCGTTTGGGGTTAAATTAACCGAAACATGGCCGCCCTTAAATTGTACCGCAGGAATAGCAGTGTCTTGTGCAGATTGATATACCCCAGGCCTTACCGTCAAAGTCAGGGCGCCCTTTTGAGGACTGCTAACGGTGGCTTTTCCCTGTATCGTGGTTTGCAAGCCAGAGAGGGAAGGGTGTAACAGGTGAGGCTGTGGGAGGTTGGCAGTAGCTTGCCATTGATAGGGTAACTTGCCACGCAGGTTGATGGTATTGGGGCCTAGTGATAATGTTGCATCAAACTTTTTTTCTACATAATTCACACTGGCACGTAATAAATTATCCATGTAACGCGCTGATAGGTTAGTCTTTGCAGAAAGCATTTGCGGGGAATTCCCGGAAAATTGTGTCTTGAATTCAACTTGGTTGAGTGGCAACGCCAACCCACTTAGATTGAGGTTTTTTGATTTGATTTCGCCCCTGAATTTTGGGCGGGTTTGCTCATCATAGAAGAATGTGCCTGTCACGTCTCCCTGGGGTAGGTGTAGCAGGCTGTTTGCACTGACGCGTTTATTTTTAATCTGGGCATCTAGGTTCCATTCCGCGCTGACAGGATCATTGAATTCGGCACGGGCATTGATGTTCAGATCAAGTAAATTGCCCTGGATGTTCAATCGCCCTTGTTTACTGCGTAAGGTGGTTTTGGCATCAATTGGCCATGAAGCATCACGCCAGTTAGCTCGCATATTTAATTCAAAGCCGTTTTTTAATGTGCCGCGTACTGTACCTTGCATAGGTCCGCTGAATTGACCATTCCAGTGGTAGAGGCCGAAGTCTCCGGCAAGTTTTATATTACCCTGCAACCCTTTTTTGGGAGCACCTAACGTTTTAAAATGTAATTGGGCTGACGCAGTATAAGGCATGTCAGGTTGTATGGTTGCTTGTACTGAAAACCGCAGGTTGGCATAGTCGGTATTGAGTTGATTGATTACCCATTGCTTGTTATTAAGCAAGGCTTGTAATCGTAAGTGGCCTAGTTGGCGTGTTACAGCCACTTGTTCTATCTGGAGTTGATCAATACTCAGTTCATTAATTTTGATAGGAAAAGGCAGCTTAGGCAGGGCAAAATCTATTTTGGCCGCTTTCTCGATAGCTTTTGGGGTGTCTTTGATGTGAATGATTAATTTTTCAGCATGTATTTTGTTGATTGTTACTGGTTCGTGCCAGAGTGAACTGAATTTCCAACTTAAATCACCCTGTATGATCATAATGCTTACGGTATCATCGATGTAACTGAATTCCTTAAAACGTGCCTCGTCAAGCAATCTACCTTGCAGCTTCTGGATATGTATTGTCCCTGGCAGGTATACATTGGCCAGCTTAATAACCACATATAAGCCCGGGGTCGTGGTAAGGAGGAACCCCAGCACGCTGATTAGCAGGATAAATATCAGTAACAAGCCTATGAAAATTGATTTTATATAGTTCATTTTAAAGATCAGGCCCCATGTTAATGACCAATTTAGGACTTCGTCCATCAATGCGTTTAAAATGACTATCAATTGCTTGTGCAATGCCTACTTTAATCGGACCTACGGGGGAAACCCACATCAAGCCAATGCCTGCATCGTATTTGAATTCTTTCAAGCTTGGCTTGTATACATCACCGCTGTCAACAAAACCGATAAAATACCATTTATCAAAGGTTTCTTTTTGTATTTCCACGCCACCAAACGTTAAGATTTTTCCAGGACCGATAGAATTAAAACTATAGGCTTTCAAGTTTTCAGCACCACCCAATAACGTGGCGAGTGACAATGGTAAATTATCGATATCATTGATTGCAGTGAAGTCCTGAATGCCGTGAAAAAAGAAGCGGGTGCGAATTAAATCAACTGTTAAGGCGGCTTTGATGTCAATACCGGCTTGGGCCATATTCACATCTGATAACAAGGCCTTTCCAGCGGCCAGGCCATTCAGTGTCACGTTATAACCAGAAGGGGAAAACAATTGATCAGTGACCTTGCGCCAGGTAAAAGTCGCCTTGGGAAAAAACAGGGTTTTAGTGGTTTTTGGTGTTGCATTATAACTAAATCGTTCATTGAGCGCATTCAAGGATAAAATACGTTGATAGTTTGTGACCACATGCTGCTGTGCTAAAGACAGGAGTATTGCGTTGCTGTTGCCGACATTATAATTTAAGTTAGTTAAACTGCCACTAATCGCGTAATTATCAGTTACGGGATTGCGACCAGGAATTAAGTATTGTGCCAGCAAGGCATTTTGGTTCATTGAACCTTGTGCTATCGCATTGAATTTATGACCTGAACGATTAACAGGCACAATATGTACGCCCGCTCGCCCGCGAGGTCCGGTATCGGTACCATAGCCAACACCTAAGGAGTAATTGATGCGGTTGACGCGCTGCATGTGGACATCGATTGGTACGTGTGTTTCCAGATTAATATCAGGCTTTACCACAACGGAATTGAAATAACCACTGGCTGCAAGGTTGTTGTTCAGATCAAGCACTTGTTGAGTAGAGTAGGGCTGCCCATATTTAAAGGGTACATAACGGTGCAGTAACTCCGGTGAAATATAGGTTGGATCAAAGCGTATTTGGCCAAAATAATATTGCGGACCGGTATTAAAAATCAATGTAATGTCGGTGGTGTAGCGAATTCTATCGATAAACACTTCTGACTTAGTAAATGTTGCATGCAAATACCCCAAGTGCTCTGCTTCGCTGAATAAATTAGTTTTGGCTTCTTCGTAGCGTGCATTATTGAAAGCCTGTCCGACTTTGATCGGCAGGTCGCGCACTGCTTGTTTGATTTGCTCATCATCAGCCCCCTCGCCCTGGATTTGCACATTAATTGAGGTGATGTGCATTTGGGGGCCTGGAATAATATGAATAGATAAATGATCCGGGGTTAGAATAGCAATTTGAGGCCTGAAAAAACCAAAAGGATACATGGCTTTTTTAATTTGCTCTTGCAGTGCTTCCACTGGCTCATGACTTATTGGTTTATCTTGATATAATTCAGTGAGGCGTGCTTTAATATTTAACAACACATCGCCCTCAACGCCGGTAATTTTCAAGCGGGCAGGGTTAAGCGCACCTAACAGGGAAAAGCAACAGAGAATAATCAGCAAGCGATAAAACCTAGTCATCTGGCAGCAGCATCCTGAGCCTCCAGTGTTTTCAGGCGATAAAGTAACTCCAGGGCCGCACGCGGGGATAAATTGTCTACTTCTGCGGCAGATAATTCAGCTAAAACGGCTGATGTGGGTTTTACATCAGGCAAAGGGGCTTGTTTAAATGGCAGTGATTGTTGCACTTGCTGTAAGTGCTCTGTTGCCAGCGTCAAGACCGCATCAGGCATGCCAGCCATTGAGGCAACTTCCAGTCCATAGCTGCGACTGGCAGGCCCATTTTCAACCTGGTAAAGAAACGCAATACAACCATTTGCCAGCTTGGCCTGTAAATGAATATTGCGAATGCAGGGTAATTTTTCAGGTAGGGTCGTCAATTCAAAATAATGGGTAGAAAACAATGTGTATGCTTTGATGGTGCGGGCGAGATAGACACAACAGGCATAAGCCAGTGCCATGCCATCATACGTACTGGTACCGCGGCCAATTTCATCGATCAACACCAGGCTTTCGGCTGTCGCATGTCTTAAAATATGCGCTGTTTCGGTCATTTCCACCATGAACGTGGAGCGACCCGCAGCAAGATCATCACTGGCGCCAATGCGGGTAAAAATCTTATCAATAGGCCCTAAGCAAACACGGTTTGCTGGCACAAAACTGCCAATATGAGCCAGTAAAACAATGAGGGCATTTTGACGCATGTACGTTGATTTTCCCCCCATATTAGGACCTGTGATTAACAACGTATGTTGTGATGGTTCTAAATGCAAGTCATTGGCGATAAAGCGTTCTTGCAGGATTTGTTCTATCACAGGGTGACGTCCTGCTTGAATCTCAATACCTGATTTTTCAACAAATTCAGGGCAGCTCCAATGCAAGGATTGTGCACGTTCGGCAAAATTGCTTAACACGTCAAGTTCTGCGAGAGCCAGTGCCATTTGACCTAGTTCGGCAATCGAGCGATGAATTTCATCGAGTAAATTTTCATAAAGCCACTTCTCGCGGGCTAATGCTTTGGATTGGGCTGTTAATATTTTTTCTTCAAATGCTTTTAGTTCCGGGGTGATATAGCGCTCGGCATTTTTTAAAGTTTGTTTGCGCTGATAATAATCAGGTACTTTTTCCGACTGGAGACGGGATAATTCAATGTAGTATCCCTGTACCCGATTGTAGCCAAATTTTAGTGAGGACAGGCCAGAACGTTGTTTTTCCTCACGCTCCAGTGCCAGCAGCTTTTCAGTGGCATTGTCACTTAATTCACGTAACTCATCCAGTGCTTCATCAAAACCTGGCGCAATAACGCCCCCATCACGAATCAGCATCGGTGGGTTGTCAATCAGCGCACAGGTTAACAAATCATGTAAAGTAGGCATTGGTGCGAGATTGTTTGCGAGACTCGCAAGCAATGTGCTTGTATTGTCCGTAATAACTGCTTGTAATTCAGGAAGTAGACCCACAGTTTGCCGTAATTGCACCAGATCGCGCGGTCGGGCTGATTTTAATGCCACTCGGGAAATAATGCGCTGCACATCACAAACTTGCCTCAGTAAAGGATGGAGTAACGTGTCTTGGGTTTTCTCGAGCAACTCCATGACAGCTTGCTGGCGTAACATGATGCGTGCTTGTTCACGTAACGGCCTGCCCAGCCAGCGTTTTAATAAACGGCTTCCCATGGCAGTTGCTGTGTTATCGAGAGTGGCGAGTAAGCTGTTCTCGCGTTTGCCGTAATTATTTTCAAATAATTCCAAATGACGTTGCGTTGCGGCGTCTAATTGCAAATAGTCCTGGCTTTGTTCCCGGGTTATGGTTGTTAAATGGGGAAGGGATTGGCGTTGTGTTACATGCAGGTAGGCTAGCAGGCAGCCGGCAGCAGCAATTGCGGCAGGGTATTGTTTTTCTTCAAACGCATTCAAAACACTGACAGTGAATTGTTTGCAAAGTAATTCACGCGCATGCTTTAAGTCAAAGTCCCAGGGCGGTCGGCTTTTAATCAGGTATTGTTCGCCTAAGTTGATAAAAGACTGGGATTCCTGCAGTAATATTTCTGCCGGTTTCAGCCGGGAGATTTCAGCAAACAGCGAAATTTCATCATCAACTTGCAACACATGAAAACGACCCTCACTAAGATCCACCCAGGCAAGACCGAATTTTTTTTGATGGTGATGAATGGCAAGCAGAAGGTTATCAGTCTTGGCTTCGAGCAGTGCTTCGTCGGTGACCGTTCCTGGGGTGATAATGCGCACAACTTGTCTTTCCATCGGGCCTTTACTGTGAGCAGGGTCGCCAATCTGCTCGCAAATGGCGACAGACTCCCCCCGTTTTAATAAGCGCGCCAAATAATTTTCAACTGCATGATAAGGAACCCCCGCCATGGGTATGGGTTTTCCTGCTGATTGCCCACGATGGGTCAAGGTTAGATCCAGCAATTGTGCGGCGTGTTTTGCATCATCAAAAAACAACTCATAAAAATCCCCCATGCGATAGAGCAATAACATGTCCGGGTAGTCGGCTTTGATGCGAAGGTATTGTTGCATCATGGGTGTATGGGTATTGGACATGTTGATTGTCGGGGGTGGATTTCTCATGATTTTGATTCTAACAAATGTACTGTCTTAAGTCAGTAACCTATACTCTTGAGAGCGTTGTAAGGGGACAAAAATAAAAAATGTCGGTCGTGGCCTTCATGAAATATAGCGTAATCAAGCTTTGCTGCTAATTTAATCATTAAACTGGAAAAAAATAATCGAATTCTGAATTAAAAAATTATAAATCGCTAAGTCCTTCACATTAGGTGGATTTTTGCTAGACTAGTACGGGGAGATTTATTTAAAAACACAAAGGGAGAAATATATGAAACAGTTAGTCATGTTGGTATCCGCAAGTTTGATGGCATTAATGTTGTCTGCCTGTGGTGAAGACAAACCAAAACAACCAGAAGTCAGAAATGATACAACAGTTGTACAACCACATGAGAAAGCCATGGATGCTGAAAAAACAGCAGAACCTGCAGCTGCACCAGAGCACTCAGAGGAATAATTGTTTAAAGTCATTAGTAATGCTAATAAGACCCCGCGTGTTACGGGGTTTTTTTTTAACTTGCAGCGATGGGAATTTTAAATGGACACACTAGCAAATATTGGCTGGGTGCATATTGCTTATGCGTTAGGTTTACTGATATTTGGCTTTCTGATTGCTAAACATCTTAGCGCAATTACTGATCGTACCCTTTCGAAACGCATATCACGGCACCAGGCCATGTTAACCCGCCGGTTGGTTTTCTATGGGCTGTTGTTGATTTTTCTTATTTCAGCGTTACAACAACTTGGCTTTAATTTGACCGTCCTGCTTGGTGCGGCTGGTATTTTTACGGTTGCGTTGAGTTTTGCGTCTCAAACCGCTGCTTCTAATTTGATTAGTGGGATTTTCTTACTTTTTGAACAACCGTTTAAGGTAGGTGATTCAATTGAAGTTAAAAACATCAAAGGCATAGTGGATTCGATTGATCTGCTGTCCACAAAAATCAACACACCGGATAACACGCAGATTCGAGTGCCTAATGAAGTGATCATGAAATCTGAAATCACGAACTTGAGCTGTTTTAAAACCAGGCGACTCGAGATCGTGATTGGAGTTGCTTATAGGAGCGATATTGAGCACGTGAAATCAGTGCTTCTTAATTTAACCTATGCTCATGAAGGCATCTTAAACGATCCACCAGCACAGGTTATCATCAGCAATTTTGCCGATTCGGCTATCGAATTAAAATTACTGGCCTGGACTAAGACAGACGTGGTGAGTAGCGTTAAATACCAATTGCATGAAACCATCAAACAACGATTTGAGCAAGAGGGCATTGAGATGCCATTTCCACAAATAACGCTGCATCAGGGGTAGCGATGGATGCTATTTCGTTATTACTGATTATAACTATTCACAGGCACTAAAATGAGCATTGCACTACTTGCAACAGGTGATGAATTAATTCAAGGTGATACGCTAAATACGACGAGCCATGCTATCGCGCATAGTTTGAATTCTGAAGGCCTGCCACTAGGCTTGCATGTTGCTTGCGGCGATAAGGAGCATCAACTGGTTGACTGTTTGGAGTTTTTATCCAAAAACCACGCTATCATTATTCTCACAGGCGGTTTAGGCCCTACATCTGATGATCTTACCCGTTTTGCGTTGGCACGTTTTCTCAATATAAGCCTCATTGAGTACCCACAAGCTATTGAGCATATTCAAGCACGATTGACGCGCGCTAATCTTAGTATGAACGCGGGTAACCGCCAGCAAGCATTTTTCCCACCGGATGCCACGTTATTACCAAATCCTCATGGCACGGCGATGGGTTGTTATTGCACTATTAATGAAAAATTATTTATCCTGCTTCCCGGGCCGCCACGTGAATGTTTACCGATGTTTAATCAGTATGTTTTGCCTGTTCTTCAGCAAACCCAGCATCATGAAAAACAGTTGCTTAAATGGCGACTTTTTGGGGTAGCAGAAGGGGAGATTGCCCAAATACTGGATGAGGCTTTGGTAAATAGTGGGTGTGAAACAGGCTATCGTTTGGAAACACCTTATGTTGAATTTAAAGTGCGTTGTCATGCTGCACAAATTGCTATGGTAAGGCAGATTATCGAACCACTCGTCAAAGCCCATGTTATTGCACCTCCAGAAGAGAAAGCATCTGAAAGACTGCGAGCGTTGATTGCACAACTACCTGAGCCGATCGTCATCATTGATGATGCAACAGGTGGCCTGCTGCAAATGCTGCTACAGCACCCTGAAAATTACCAAAAAGCCATGTTTCATGAAAATGAGGAAATTCGTCTACGTTTTCATGTCAGTGGGCTTGAAGAGTACTGGTTAAAACATGCTGGAAATGGGAAAACTCAAATCAAGATTGACTATGAGTCTGAGAAAGAACACGGCAGCGAAGTGCATCAAATCCCTTATCGTAGCCCGTTGGTGATTGACTACGCTGCCGAATGGTTAAGCTTCCGACTGTTTCATCTCATCAATCAACTGCATCAGCGCGTAGCATAATTGCTGTGTGCCTTCAGCACGAATGGCAGAAATAGTGAAGACTTTTTCTTTCCAGTTTAAGCCGTCAATGATGTGCTGTATGGTTTGTTTGCGTAGTTCCTCATCGGGCAGCATGTCTATTTTGTTTAATACAAGCCAGCGTGGTTTGTTAAGTAAATCAGGGTCATAGGCTGCCAGTTCATTGATGATGGTCTTCGCTGAGTCCACCGGATCGGTGCCATCCACTGGAGCCACATCGATGACATGCAATAAAACACAGGTACGGGAAAGATGTTTTAAGAAGCGATGGCCAAGCCCCGCACCCTCAGCAGCGCCTTCAATCAAACCAGGAATATCAGCCATCACAAAACTTTTATACGCGTCCACACGCACCACGCCTAAGCCTGGATGCAATGTGGTGAAAGGGTAGTCAGCTACTTTTGGTTTGGCACTAGAGACTGCGCGAATTAATGTGGATTTTCCCGCATTGGGCAAGCCTAGTAGACCGACATCAGCTAATACGCGCAATTCAAGGCGCAATTGACGGATATCACCTGGTGTACCTTGGCTTGTTTGCCTTGGTGCGCGATTAATACTGCTTTTATAGCGAGTATTGCCTAAGCCATGGAAACCACCTTGGGCTACCAATAAGCGCTCGCCTTCATGACGAATATCACCTAACAGTTCATCAGTATCAATATCATAGACCATCGTACCAATGGGAACTTGAATAATTAAATCATCCCCTTTTTTTCCAGTACAATTCGCCCCCATGCCGCCTTGACCGTTTTCAGCTTTGTAATTGCGCTGGTAACGAAAATCAACCAGAGTGTTGAGATCTTTGTTTCCCTCAAGATAAACACTGCCGCCGTCCCCGCCATCGCCACCGTCTGGGCCACCAAAAGGAATATATTTTTCACGGCGAAAACTCAGACAACCATTGCCGCCTTTTCCTGCTTCTATTTTAACGATTGCTTCATCGACGAAACGCATGGTCTATTTACTCATAAAGAAAAAAAGGGGGGTTGATGTCCAATGGGTGTATACGCATCGAACATGAAAATCCAGTATCTTCGGTTCCAATGGGTATAGATCCCCGTTTTCACGGGGATAACAAATTTTGAGTATCTAATTATTTATCGTGTACTGAGAAAAACTTAAAGATAAAGGTCGTAAATAAACAACACGTTTTAGTTTAGCCTTCCTGCTGTTCTAGAGCCACAGGGTCAATGGTGACAAACTGCCTTTTTAAGGCGCCTTTGGTCACAAATTTCACTAATCCAGACGTGAGTGCATACAACGTATGATCGCGTCCAAGGCCTACGCCTTCACCTGCATGAAAACGGGTTCCACGTTGGCGAACCAGAATTTCCCCTGCATTAACCAGTTGGCCGCCATAACGCTTCACACCAAGGTATTTTGGATTCGAATCGCGACCGTTGCGCGTACTACCACCTGCTTTCTTATGAGCCATTGCAATATCCTCTCTAATAGCATGTTAGCGAACTGGCCAGACAATAAGAGCGCGGCCAATATCCGTTAAATAAAGCGTTTATTTATTGATTGCGGTAATTTTTACCTGCGTGTAATTTTGACGATGACCCATTTGCTTCATATGGTGCTTACGACGTCGAAATTTAATGATTTTAATTTTTTTGTGGCGAGCGTGTTCAAGTATTTCAGCAACAACCACCGCATTCTTAACAAAAGGCGCTCCGCATGTGATGTTATCACCATCAGCCAACATCAGCACGTCAGTAAAATCGATGTTACTGCCAACTTCAGCAGTCAGTTGTTCTAATTTAAGTACATCCCCTGCTTTGACACGGTATTGTTTACCGCCTGTTTTTATTACCGCATACATAACTATTCTCCAACTCGCCTGACTGGCTGTCATTATACTGCACGCGCAGCACTTAGATTAACAAAGTGGCATATTCTATTAAATATCGGCTGTAACTTCAAGTTGTATTTATACTGTAACGAGAAAAACTGCAGATTGTGACTATGCAAAGTATATTGTATACTCTGCCACCTTGTTCCTACTAACCCGGTCGCAAGGTTAGGGGTGTTATGCTGTGTACGGTTATATTTAAGCCTGCGCGCAGTGTTTTACTTTCAGGGGCGTTTTTTTATTTACGGAGAGTAGTCATGTCAACAATGATTTTAGAAGCAGAGCTAAGAGCTGACAAGGGGAAAGGTGCGAGCCGCCGCCTGCGTCGTCTTGAAAATAAAGTGCCTGCTGTAGTGTATGGTGGTGATAAAGAACCACTGGCTGTCCATTTATTACATAATAAAGTGATGAAGGCGTTAGAAACAGAAAGTATTTATTCCAGTGTCTTTGACTTGCGCGTTAATGGGAAGGTTGAGCACGTTATTCTTAAGGATTTACAGCGCCATCCATATAAGCCCGTTATTTTACACATGGATTTACAGCGTGTATCAGCCAAAGATGTGTTGGTTAAAATGGTTCCACTTCATTTTATCAATGAAGAAAATGCGAAAGGCGTTAAAGAGGGTGGTATAGTTAATCACACCATGAATCAAGTTGAAATTCGTTGCCAGGCTAAATACCTGCCAGAATTTATTGAAGTTGATCTTGAGGAAATGGCGATGGATGAGGTGATTCATTTATCTGATCTCAAATTGCCTAAGAATGTCCACCTGGCAACTGATCCTACTGTAGGTGGTCATGATCACTCAGTAGTTAGCATTCATGCACCTAAAGTTGCTATTGTAGAAGAGGCTGAAGAAATTGAAGCAGCTGAAGTGCCTGCAAGCGAAGTAGAAAGTACAGTGCAAAGTTCTGCTGAAGATAAAGCAGAATAATTAATTGTTTAGAAACGAAAAAGACGGGATATTTATCCCGTCTTTTTTTTAAATAACGAGTTTTTGCCCATGGCTATCAGATTGATTGTCGGATTACGTAACCCAGGCGCTGCTTATGCGCATACACGGCATAATGCCGGTGGGTGGTTCGTGGAACGTCTGGCTCAACGCCATGATGCTTCATTTAAAATGGATAAAAAACTGCAGTGCGAGCTTGCTACAATAGAAATAAATAGTATCGCATGCAAGCTATTATTGCCCCTCACGTTCATGAATCATAGTGGTTTACCCATTCGAGCTGTTTGCCAGTTTTATCGTATCAGTCCTGAAGAAATCCTGGTCGCACATGATGAGCTGGATCTGCCGGCAGGTCGTATTAAACTTAAAACCGGGGGTGGGCATGGCGGACATAACGGACTGCGGGATACAATCAGTCAATTGGGTTGCAGTGATTTTCATCGATTACGCGTAGGCATTGGCCATCCTGGCCATAAAGAACTGGTGTTAAATTACGTCCTGGGCAACCCGAAACAAGATGAAAGGCAACTTGTTTATGACGCAATTGATCGGGCAATTGCGGTTATGCCAACGGTTGTATCAGACAATATTGCAGCGGCAATGTGTGTGTTAAATAGCTGAAAAATAAGTAACTGCTTGCTCCATCATCCAGAGGAGCTTGCGACGAAGGATCTTCTGGTAGTAGCACAGTGCCAAAAATAGGGGATCCTTCGCTGATGCTCAGGATGACGGCCAGGCAGGCAAGTAGTTACAAAAATAATCAAATGACGAGTTTTGTGAGGGTATCTAATGGGATTTAAATGTGGAATTGTAGGTTTACCTAATGTAGGCAAATCAACGTTGTTTAATGCACTGACCAAAGCAGGTATTGAGGCTGCGAACTATCCTTTTTGTACCATCGAGCCAAACGTTGGTGTTGTAACAGTGCCGGATCCACGCTTGCAAGCATTGTGTGATATTGTTAATCCAAAGCAAACAGTACCAACCGTCATGCAGTTTGTTGACATTGCAGGCCTTGTTAAAGGGGCATCCAGTGGTGAGGGCCTAGGTAATCAGTTTCTTGCTAATATTCGCGAAACGGATGCTATCGCCCACGTGGTGCGTTGTTTTGAAAGTTCTGATGTTGTTCATGTGGAAGGGCGGGTTGATCCAGTTAGCGATATCGACGTGATTAATATTGAGCTTGCCCTGGCAGACATGGACACGGTTGAAAAAGCCATGCTCAAGGCCGATAAATTGAGTCGTGGTGGTAATAAAGAGGCGATTATTGAGAAGCAGGCATTGGAAAAAATTAAGGCCCATCTCGATGCAGGCTTTCCAGTTCGGACCTTGGAACTGGCGCCAGATGAATTACTCGCCAGTCGCCGCCTGTTTTTATTAACAGCTAAACCGGTGCTTTATATTGCTAATGTTGATGACAATGGGTATGAAAATAACCCCTTGCTTGATAAGGTGCGTGCTTTAGCAGCACAGGAAAATGCAATGGTCGTTCCTCTTTGTGCAGCGACTGAATCCGAATTGGTTGAGTTGGATGAAGCTGATCGCCAGGAATTCATGATTGATTTAGGACTTAGTGAACCTGGCCTAAATCGCGTCATTCGTGCAGGTTATGATTTGTTGGGCTTACAAACCTATTTCACAGCTGGCGTAAAGGAAGTACGCGCCTGGACTGTAAAACGCGGTGCAACAGCACCACAAGCTGCAGCCGTTATTCATACTGACTTTGAGAAAGGCTTTATACGTGCTGAAGTCATTGCTTATGAAGATTTTATTACCTACAAAGGTGAACAAGGCGCGAAAGAAGCCGGCAAGCTTCGCCTGGAAGGAAAAGATTACATTGTCCGTGATGGCGATGTGATGCATTTTCGTTTTAATGTATAAATAATATTTTCACAATGTATAGAGACAAAGAAGCGTAGTTGATGCAGTGCAGCATAATCAAGAATTTCGGTACTTTAAACTAAGCCAGATCCCTTGATTACGCTGCGCTGCATCCAGGTTACGTCGACGTTTTTAATTTTTATCCTCCTATAAAACCCAAACCAATTGAAAAGTCCCGTCATCCCTTGCTACAGTGTAGCGTCGTATCCTATGAAGATTTTTCATGACTAAAATCGCTGAAATCAACCACTTGCGTGTTGCGTTTCAAATGGAAAAGCAGGCGGTCACGGCAGTAGAGGACGTGAGCTTTTATCTAAAGCCAGGTGAAACCTTGAGCCTTTTAGGTGAGTCAGGTTGTGGGAAGTCGCTGACATCGCTTGCTCTGATGCGTCTTTTGCCGCCTGGTGGCGTTTATGGTCACTTGAGTGAGGTTAATTTTGCAGGCCAGGATTTACTGGAATTGCCTG
>Ga0209024_1001366_pt1 | contig 21575 bp, 16 predicted proteins | sample AutmiccommunBRH5_FD_187380 | JGI IMG/M metagenome (GOLD analysis project Ga0209024, IMG submission 187380) | Deep subsurface microbial communities from Mt. Terri, Switzerland - Autotrophic microbial communities BRH/5 (SPAdes) (version 2) | ecosystem: Environmental > Aquatic > Deep subsurface >...
CCTCGGAGGCGCTTGCCGAGCGGGACGTTGCTCTACAGGACCAGGCGCGACCAGGGAATGTCGAAGGGTGACGCACTGATGCCGCTCTCCGAATCCCCATCCCCGGAGGAGCACGAGGCATCCCCGGTCACGCCGCGGGCCGGATCCTTCGAGTGGGATCGGCTCTCGGGGATCGTCCGTTGGTCCTCGTCACTCGAGCAGCTCCACGGGCTGCCGCCGGGACAGTTCGGTGGGACGTTCGACGACTTCATCGCGGACGCGCATCCGGACGACCGGATTCGAGTCATGACTCAGGTCACGGCAGCACTGGAGACGCCCCTCGCCCCCTTCCGCATCGGCTACCGCATCGTGAGGCCGGACGGCTCGATGCGGTGGATCGAGTCCCACGGGGAGGTCGTGCAGGACTCGGCGGGTGAGGTCACGGGAATCCGCGGCGTCTGCATGGATGTCTCGCCGGAACGGGTCGTCACACGCCTGCGCGATGCGGCGTCCTCGCTCGCTGCCCTCTTCAGCCGCGAGACGGACATCGAGGATGCTCTCGCCCGCATGTTGGCGATCGTGGGCGAGGCTATCGAGTCGGAGGTCGCTGCCCTCTGGGCGGCACCCATTCCGGGTGGCGAAGCTCGAGCAACGTGGGCCCGCGAGGCTGAGGCCGCGGCGGCACTCCTCGACCAACTCAGGCCGCCCGACCAGGTCACCATCGCAGAGCTGTTCGCGCGACGGTCAGCCACGTTGCACCCGCTGCGGAGCCCGATCCAGGGCACCGCGCAGTCGCTTCCGCTGTCGCACTCGTTCGCCATCGCGATTCAGGGACCCAGTAGCAAGGTGCTGGTCGCGCAGTGGATCACGGCATCGCCGATGGTGTCCGAGCAGATCGTGCTGCAGAGCCTGGACACGATCGCCACCGAGGCGAGCGAGTTCGTGCGGCGGCTGGAGGCCGAGCGCCGCGTGCTCGCACGCGAGCGGCAGCATGCGGCCGTCGCACAGCTCGGACGGCGCGCCCTGACCGGGGCGACCGAGGACGAGCTCTTCGCGGAGGCGACCTCGCTCGTCGCGGAGACACTGGGGGTCGAGTTCACGAAGGTGCTGAAACTCCTACCCGGCGAATCGGAGGTACTCCTCATCGCCGGTACCGGCTGGCGTGACGGCCTGATCGGGCACAGCACCGAACCCACCGGGGCTCAGTCCCAGGCCGGATTCGCAATCCTCGCAGACCGCGCCGTGATCACCCATGACCTGTCGAGCGAAGACCGATTCACCCCGCCTGCGCTACTCCTCGATCACGGCGTCGTGGCCGGGATCTCCTGCGTGATCCAGGGCGATCACGGCGCATGGGGTGTGCTGGGCGCGCACACAGGGACGCCCCGGACGTTCACGGAGGACGACGCGGCGTTCCTCGAGAGCGTCGCGAACGTCCTCGCGTCCGCCGTGGAGCGGAAACGGCGCGAGCACATGCAAGCCCTGCTGCTCGAGGTCAGTGACCTCCTCGCGACGTCGCTCGACCCGCACGAGACGATGAACCAACTCGCCTCGATCCTGGCGGGGCAGATGGCGGACTGGTGCGTCGTGCACCTGGTGCAGGATGACCGGCTGTGGCCGATCGTCGCAGCGCACCACGATCCCGCGAAGGCCGACGTGATGCTGAGGTACCGGGATCAGCTCCGCGAGCAGGAGGCCAGCCCGATCATCGATGCCGCGATCGCTGCGGGGCATGCCTCCCTCATCCCGATGATGGACGCGAAGTCGCTGATCAGGATGGGCGTGTCGAGTGAGGCGATCGACCTGATGCGCTCCCTGGGGGTGCGCTCGGGAATCATTGCCCCCCTGATCGCCCGTGGGCGCACGATCGGGGCACTGACCATGATCTCGGCCGAGTCGCGACGGCGCTACACGTCCGCTGACCTCGTGTTCGCCGACGAACTCGCACGCCGTGCGGCCATGGCGATCGACAACGGGATGCTCTTCGACGCCTCGGAGCGCGCGCGCCAGGACCTCACGCTCCTCGCGTCGCGCGAGAGCACCGTCGCCGACCTCGCCCAGGAGGCGCTCCGGACGGAGAACTTCTGGGAGTTGATGCAGCAGATCAGCGAGCGCCTCGTCGAGACGCTGGGCGTCGATCACGCAGGTGTCCTGGAGCTCTATCCCGGGCGGCAGATCCTGATTCGCGCCGGCGAGGGCTGGCGCCCCGGGATCGTCACCGAAGTGGTCTTCGAGGCGGGTGACTTGCCTGAGGTCGAGCAGGCTCTGGGCGACGGGATCGCCACCTGGCACGACCTGCCCGCAGAGATGGACGAACCGTCGTCGCTGGCTCAAGAACATGAGATCCGCGGCCTCCTCGTGGTTTCGGTACCCGGGCCGAACGCTCCGTGGGGCGCGCTCCTCGTCTCCTCACGGACGCCTCGCGAGTTCACGACTGGCGAAGCGGCGTTCCTGCGCGCAGTTGGGGGCGTGCTCGCCGGCGCGATCGAGATGCGTCGCAACTATCGCGCCCAGGCCGCGCTCGCCCGCGTCGCGGCTGCTCTCGCGCGGCAGTTGGATCGCCTCGACGTCGCGGAGGTGCTCGTCACCGAGAGCCTCTCGCTGTCGCTGGGCGCCGACTGGTCTTGTCTGTGGCTGACGGATGGTGCCGGACAGGTGACTGACGTCGTGACGCGTCACCGTGATCCCGAGCGCCAGGCCCTGCTGGACCGGCTGGCGCGCGAGATGCTCACCGCGACCTCGGACCAGGCCGGATTGCGCTACGTCCTGCGGACCCGACAGCCTCGCCTGCACACGCTGATCTCGGAGCAGCGCCTCGCGGCGGAAGTCCCCGACCCCGAGCTCCGAGACGCGCTCCGAACGGCGGGCATCACCTCCACGGTGCTGGTCCCGCTGGAGGCTCGAGGGCGACTGTATGGTGTCCTCGCCGCCGGGAACGGGCGGATGAGCCGCCCCTTCGGCGCTCACGATGAACGCGTCCTCGTGCAGGTGGCCGAGCGCGCGGCCCTCGCGCTGCAGGCGGTCTCTCTGCTGGAAGAGGCCCGCCGTGAGCGCGACGTCCTGGGCCTGATCCAGGGCATCAATCGCATCATCTCCGCCGAACTCGACCGCGAGAAGCTTGTCCAGGCGGTGGTCGATGCCGCCACCGAGGTGTCAGGGGCCGCGTTCGGTGCATTCTTCTACAACGTGGAGGATGAGCGCGGCCAGAGCTACCAGCTGTACGCCCTCGCCGGTGCCGATCACGAAGCCTTCGCCACATTCGAGATGCCGCGCGCGACCCCGGTGTTCGGCCCCACGTTCCGAGGTGAGGGGAGCGTCCGCAGCGCGAACATCCAGGAGGATCCACGATTCGGGCAGTGGCCGCCTTTTCACGGCATGCCGCCCGGGCATCTGCCGGTACGCAGTTACCTCGCCGTCCCCGTCGTGGATCGGGCAGGTGTCGTCCTCGGTGGGCTGTTCCTCGGGCACTCCGAGGAGGGCGTCTTCGATGAGCGCGCGACGAGGATCGTGGAGGGCATCGCAGTGCAGGCTGCGATCGCCTTCGACAACGCAGAGCTGTTCGAGCAGACGCGGCTCGCGCTTCGCACGCAGGAAGACTTCGTCTCGCTGACGTCACACGAATTGCGGAACCCTCTCACGAGCGTGCTCGGGTTCGCTTCGCAACTCGAGCGCCTGGGAGCCCAGGGCCAACTTGACGAGCAGGTCGCTGAGAAGGCGTCATTCATCTACAGCGAGGCGAACCGGATGCGGAACAGCCTCGCGCTGTTCATCGACATGGCCGGACTCGATACGGGCCACTTTGTCACCGACCGCGCCGAGGTCGACCTCGGAGCCCTCGTCGCGCGGGAGGTGGCCGCTGCGGAACGCCGGCACCCTGAGGCCACCTTCGAACAGCATCGGCCCCCGTCGCCCGTCCTCGTCGAGACCGACCAGAGTCGCGTACAGACGGTTCTCGCGAACCTCATCGGCAACGCGGTGAAGTACGGCGGGGCTCCACCCCACGTGACCGTGTCGGTCGAGGGCGGCGACACCGCCACCGTGCGCGTCCGGGACAACGGCGCCGGCATCGCCGCAGAGGACCGTGACCACGTCTTCGAGCGGTACTACCGAGGCGGGGGTGGGCGGCAGGAATCGCGGCCAGGCCTCGGACTGGGCCTCTATCTGTCGAAGCGCATCGCCGAGCATTTGAGTGCACGGCTTGACTTCACCAGTCAGAGTGACGGCACGGAGTTCGCCCTGGTGCTGCCGGCAAGGACGCATGGCGAGACCTGAGGGTCTCGCAGGGCGGCATCGCCGCCACCTCGCTCGGCCTGGGACGCCTCCCTCAGTCCCGAGGCGTGACCGCGACGTCGATCGGGCCGAACGACCCGTTGTTGGTGAGTTCGGCGGAGCAGGCGGTCAGCCCCACGACGAGGTCCATCTCCGCGCGGAACTCGATGTAGTCGCCGGCCTTCGAGGGCGGCGGGTCGATCCTGAGTTCGCCCGAGGGCAGCACGTTCACGTTCATGAAAATGTTGAAGGCCGTCGGCACCTGGTCTGGCTCGATCCCGAACTCCGCGAGCGAGTCCGCGAGGTTCATGAAGCAGCTCGGGTGCTCCCCCTCGTACCCGTACAGGCGTTGGAACATCTCCGGACTGCAGGGTGCGAGGAGGAAGTCGTGCCGCCCCACCCGGTCCGAGGCGATCGTGAGCATCGGATTGCTGCGGTTTGAGAAGAGCACGTGCCCCTCAGTCAGCGCGATCGTGTTCGCGTAGTCGATCGTCCTGCCCGAGGAGAGCCATTCCCGGGTGTCGCCGAGGGCGAACGCCGTGAGGTCCGATACCTGCTCACCGAAGGGATCCGTGACGCGGATCGTCTGCCCGGCACGCACCTCGAAGGCCGTCCCCGTCTGAGGCTCAATCCGCCGCTGCATCACTCACGCCTTCCGTCGCACGGCCCGGTGGTCCTTCCGGTCGATCAGTCGAACCGTACGGGACAGCGCCAGTCGTGGGCGACCTCGCGACCGGAGTACTGCCGCGCCTCCGTGTGGGCGCCGTAGTCCGCCAGATTCGGGTTGAGGTTACCCTCCAACTGGACATCCCGAGCGCGGACGGTGTCCCGCAACTGCTCGAAGCGCCCGTCCGCGCGCAAGCGTTCGAACTGCTCGTGCGGGTTGAACGCGAGCGTGGGCCACGGGAATCGCCTCCCCCAGCGCGCTCCGGTGGGTGACAGCCCGACGATGAAGAACGCCTTGCCCGCGAAGCTGAACGAGAACCGCCCGTCATCGGGCTCCCGGCTGACGGTGGGATCCCACGGCTCGTCGTCCACCTCGTGCAGGCGCCTCAGTTGTGCCCAGAGGAGCGTCTCGAACTGTTCTGGCTCAATCACCTTCGGGCCTTGGAACGAGGCGATGAACGTCGTGAACTCACCACCGAGGTGGGGCTCCTCGCGAATGAAGCGGTGGATATCCCGGGCGAGGCCGCGCGTCGCCGCCTCTGAGTCCAACTCTTCGTACAGCGAGAAGCGGTACGTGCCACGGTTGAGCGCCGCCCTTGCACCAACGCACGGGAATTCCGGGTCGAGGATCACCGCCCGCAGCGCGCCATGGACCCGGTCCGTCAGCCGGTCAACCGGCCCGTCGACGCCGACCAGTGCGCCGTCTGCCCAGCCGCTGTAGTGGTCTGCTTCCTCGGGCGCGTGCGCTTGTGGAGCGCTCACGAAGTCTCCTTCTGAGCCGACCCTGCTCGTGCCGTCGTTCGTGAGATCGACGTTAGAGCGGTGGCGAGCCTGCTCGCGGATACGTCACCGTCCCGCGCGTGTCGAAAGCAGTGCAAAGGATCGAGCTCACTCGGGAGCGCGGGCAGCACGGATCTCGCGCACCGAGCGCGCGGCCACCCGCAGGACCCCGCCGCTGTAGCGCACGCCACCCCAGCGGAAGCGGTGCCAGAGCGCGAGCCACGAGCAGACGCCCCGTTCGATGAGCCACAGCGGCGCCATCCACGACGAGCTTGCCGGGAAGTATCGAGTCCCGCCCTCGATACGCCGTCCGTACTCGGCGACTGAGACAACCGCGAGGACCGCGGGCACGAGGGCCCTCGTCCTGCGGCTCAGGACGATCCCGATGGTGGTCGGGAGGATGGCGAGTTCAGCGAGCAGCACATGTGGACGGGCGAACTCGTCATATGCCTGCCTCACGCGCTGCGACCAGAAGTGCGGGGTGTCCGGCGGCCTCCGCCGGACGTACAGGTCCAGCCGCACGATCCCCTGCCCTCCGGCTGCCTCCACGGTCCGCCACAACTCGAGGTTCTCGAAGAGCACGTCGCCGTCATACCGACGGACGAGGTCTGCGCGGAGCCCGAGGGTGCCGGGCCAGTCCCCGCCGAACGCGCGGTTCAGCAGCGTGCGTGCCGTGTCCCAGCGCGCGTGCCAGGGACTCGGCGCGAAGTAGTTCTGAGGGCGCACCACCTCGAACCGGTCGAGGAGCGAGACCACACGCCTCAGGGCGGACTCGCCGTACCGGATGTCGTCGTCGGCGATGACGACGCGCGCGTGCGAGGCGTGCCTGAGGCCGGTGTTCACACCCCAGACCTTGCCGTTCAGGCAGACGAGGTTGTCGTCGGGACGTAAGTGACGAATGGTTCCCGGCCAGGTCGCGGCATGGTGCGCGAAGACGGGCGGCGGCGACCCGTCCACGACGATGACCTCCACCACGGACGACAGCCAGCCGAGGTACTCGGGCAGCTCGTCATCCTCGAGGACGGCGCTGCGTCGGATCGGCAGCAGATAGGTCGCGTCGAGGCGGTCAGTCACGGCGCCGTGCGCTCGGCTTGCGGCCGACCGCCAGGACCTGCACCTCGCAGCCGTAGAACTCGTTGCGTTGCACGAAGGCAGCAGCGGCCTCCGGGTCCGCGACCGCCTCCCACGCCCCCAGATCGGCCTCCCGAACGCCCTTCTCGGACGCAAGGCGCGCGAGATACGGGAGCCAGGCCGCCCACAGGCGGAGCGCCGAGCCCTCCAGCGGGCCGAGGTACTCGATCGGGAACGTGCGCTGCCACGTCTCCTCGAGCCCGGCGCGCTGCAGCCAACCCCGCAGCGCGCGCCCGCGGATGGAGCCCACCGATTCGCTGCTGACGGGCGGCGTCACGACGCAGGCCTCGGCGAGGTGGGGCCCGAGGAATGCGTCGCCCGGGAAGATCCGCAGCGCCGACATGTCGACGTCCTTGACCGCAATCGGCGCGCCCGGCCGGGCTACGCGGACCGCCTCGGCGAGGAGCACCTCGAGGTCGGCGTCATCGAAGTACTGCGTGAGGTTCGCGGACCAGACGGCGTCGAACGTCCCGTCGGCGAAGGGCAGTTGCAGGGCGCTACCGACGACGGCCTCAGCTGACGCGTCGTGCTTCGCGACCTGGCGCACGTTCGCCGCGTCGAGGTCGAGCGCCACGATCTCGGTGGCGGGGCCCACCGCGTCACGAAGTAGTGCAGCGAACGCCCCCGTACCGCAGCCGAGATCGAGTACCCGACCTCCCGAGGGTAATCCGGCCGCGCCCACCATCGCCGCATACGGCTCCGCGCACGCCTCGAAGTGGTCGCCCAACCATGAATCGGAGCTCAGGACGGTCCCTGATCCGGAACGCTGGGAGACATCGTCGCGCATGCATCGAGCGTAGGAGCGGCGGCTCAGATACCACGTCGCACTTCTGTGACAACTGCCGACTGGAAGCGGTTGATCCCATGCGCTGGCGGTTCAGAACGGCTCATCCGCACCAGTCGAAATCGAACTCAACGTGCGAACAGCGACGCCCCCAACTCCCTTCCGCTCTACCTCGTGCCCACCGAGTGCCCCTGTGATGAGATGCAGGGAGGTGACTGATGGACTGGGACGACATCGCTGAAGCATTCGTGGGTGGCGCGGCTCGCGGGACTTGTGCTGCTCGCGGTTGCGCTCCGTTTCGGGCGTAGGTCGCGGCGCGGCCTGTTCGGATAGGTGGTCAACGTTGTCTCACTCGAACCGACGAACATTCGACTGGCGTGAGCGTCGTTACGCCCAGCTACACGATCAGGCGGAGCAGAACGGTGGTAGCGCCGGTGAACAGCATCGGCCCGCTCACGAGCCGGATCGGGTGCGCGCCTACGAGGACCTCGACTTCATGCGGAGCGCCGACGCCCGCAGCCTGCGCGTCCTGGCTGAGCTCACCGAACCGCAGTTCCGTCTGCGTCAACACGGGATCGAGGACACGATTGTGTTCTTCGGCTCCGCGCGGATTCCGGCGCCCGACGAAGCCGAACAACGTCCGGAGACCGCAGCGCTCGCGCGCTACTACGCCGACGCGCGGGAACTCTCGCGACGACTGACGCGATGGAACCTGGACGGCGAGACCGAGCGGCGATTCATGGTCTGCAGTGGCGGGGGACCGGGGATCATGGAGGCCGTCAGCCGCGGCGCTGCGGACGCTGAGGGCGAGAGCGTCACGTTCGGGATCGACATCCCACACGAGCCCGCCCTGAACCCCTACGTGAGCGCCGACCTCGCGTTTGTCTTCCACTACTTCTTCACCCGTAAGTTCTGGTTCGCATACAACGCGAAGGCCATCATCTTCTTCCCGGGCGGCTTCGGGACGATGGACGAGATGATGGAGGTGATGACGCTGATCCAGACCGGGCGCGTGCACAAGGAACTCGGCATCCTGCTGTACGGCACCGACTTCTGGCGCTCCGTCATCGACTTCGAGGCCCTCGTGCGCCACGGGGTGATCTCTCAGGCAGACCTGGACTGCTTCGAGTTCGTCGACGACGTCGATGAGGCCGAGGCGCGCCTGCGCACGTTCCTCGACGAGAACTACGGCCCGACGCTCGTCGAGGATCAGGTGTCCGGAGCTGCTGGTGTGGGCGACGACTGATGCAACCCGTCGCACCTGCTGCCCGTGCGACCGAGGGGAGATGAGGCGTGGGGCACGGCGCGGACACCCTCACCACAGCGCCGGAGCCCCGAAGGGCACCTGCTCTGAGCCCCGGCGGCCGGCGTCATTGCAGGATCTCGTAACTGACAGGGATACGTCGGCTCGATAGGCGCCGCGTTGAATGTTGGTGACCTCGACGCGATAGGACGCACGGGTACGAGTGTCTTCACTCCGGTCCCGCTCGGCTGCCGCATCCTCCAGGCCCACCATCTGTCGAGAGCGGTTCACTTCGGACCTGGCCTCTGCGTCTTCGTAGGCGGGATCGGAAGGTCGCCGGGCGCGGAGTCTCAAGGTGAGCAGCCCAGCACGCAGACAACAGAGCCCCACCCGTCGTCCAACCTGTTGTGGCCGCAACGGACGGCCGTCACGCGTCTAGCGAGACCGTGTCGGTAATGAGCAGCAACGCTGCGAACAAAGTGCCAGGGTCGAGGTTAGTGCCTCTCACCACGGTGACTGTGGAAGTTCCACGCGTGCGAATACTCGCCGCTCTCTCGCGAGCACCAAGCCGAAACCGATAGCGGCGCCACATGAAGCTCGAGCCCAGCGCCGCCGATCAAGTTCGGCCGTTGTGAGTGCAACTGTGGCCAAGTCGTGGCCATTCGGCCCGGGATGAACCGCTCAGGAGCGGGAGCAGCGGGAACGAGTGATGCCGGACGTAGGTTCAAATCGGGACGGATCGGACATCAGCGGGAGCGGCCGAGACGGGCGCTAGCGGCCTGGGGGACTGGGGGTCGTGGGTTCAAATCCCGCCTCCCCGACCATTCCGAACCCCCTCACACCAACGGAACAACCGAAGACGAGCCGGGCCGAAGGTTTCGCTAGGTCCGCGCGTTGTGGCCATCCTCTGGCCATCTTCATCGCGTCATGGAACGGGGCCTTGAGGACTCGTGCCTAGTGAGCGGGGACTGCCCGGCACGTCGAGACGGTTGTTCGTTCGCCCGCCTCAGTCCTGAGGACTGGGGGTCAGTCGAACTTCTGTCGATATCTGGCCGAGACCCCCGCAACCCGCCCCTCTGCCTCAGCTGTATGCCGTTCCGGGCCGCGACCTCGGTCGAGGTCGCGACCACGACCGGGATCACAAGCCCGAGCGCGTGAGGGCAGGCGATCACGAGCACGGCCACCGTGAGGCGATCGCCTCATCGACCTGACCGAGTAGCGACCAGGCTGCGAACTCACGAGGCGCGGACTTGGTGCGGGTGATCCGGGCGCGCTGAGTCGGGGGCCGACCCGTTGAGCACCCGAGCCCTGCAAACTTCACGAGCTAGAACGACGCGATGACCAGTGCCGAGAGGTAGAGACCGACGCCGAAGATGGTGTGGGTGGTGAGGTTGCGAAGCCGACCCATCCACGGATTGCGAGTCCTCGCCCCTGCGATCCCAGCACCGAAGGCGGGCTGCATCACGAACCAGGGTGCCAGGACGGTTCCCAGACCGACGACCAGCGCTGGCATGACAGTCGGGGCGTGCGCCCACTCGATCCCCCACAGCGACAGCAGCAAGAGTGCGAACGTGACCCCGATCGAATAGTGCGCGACCCAACCGACTGGTCGCTCTCCGCGTACGGCATCGGCAGACGCGATGTGCTTGTGCCTGAAACGGCCCCGAGGGAAGTGTCCGATCCAGCGACCCAGCAGCGCGTAGTCCAGGGTCGGAACCTTCAGGGTTCGTCGGAGAGTGAATGCCCAGACATCGATTAGGGCAGAACCGCCGACCCCGATGAGCACCCCCGTCGTGATCAACTCCACGTAGTCAGTCATCTCCATTCCCCCGCTCCCGCCGTCACTTCTGTCCAGGTAGTGGTTGATGCCCTCGACCGTTCGACCATGGTCCATTCCAGTCCGAGTACCGCCATGCCAGCGGGAGTCCCGTGGCTTCGTGCGCAAGAACACTCTGCCGTCGCGCAATGGCGCCGCCCTCAGCCGAAAGGTGCAACTTTGGGTGTAGTTTCGGCGGACGAAGCGCCTGCCTGCGGGGACGCTCTCGCGGAGCAAAGACCTCCAGTCAGAGGAGTTGATAGTCCAGGCCAGGCCAACCCCCTCATCCTGTCGCCGGTAGCGGGGGCTACACTGGGTGCCGTCCTCCGAGATCAGGAGCAGGATGGCCACCGGCCCGCTACTTGAGACCAAGTTTTACGCTCCCAGGTGGCGCCCCGGCCTGGTATCGCGCCCGAGGCTGCTTGAGCGACTTGAGCGCGGGGCCCGATCGAAGTTGACCCTCGTCTCCGCGCCAGCGGGCTTCGGCAAGACGACACTGCTGGCGGAGTGGCTCACCACCTCGACGACCGACGCGCAGTCGGTCGCCTGGCTCTCGCTCGGTCAGGGCGACGATCATCCGTCCACGTTCTGGACGTACCTGATCACGGCCCTCCAGCGCCTGCGGCCCGAGGTTGGTGCCGCAGCAATCGCACTGCTGGAGTCGCCTCGGCCGCCTCCCATCGAGACGCTGCTGGCCACACTCCTCAACGAACTTGGCGCGCACCCACAGGACATGGTCCTCGTACTGGACGACTACCACCTGATCGAGACGCGCTCGATCCACGAGGGCGTTGCGTTCTTCCTCGAGCATCTGCCTCCGAACCTGCACCTGGTCATGACTGGTCGATCTGATCCGGCATTGCCGCTGGCCCGGCTGCGTGGCCGTGGCGAGATGATCGAGTTGCGCGCCGCTGACCTCCGGTTCACGACCGACGAGGCTGCTGCGTTCCTCACCCAGGCGATGGGACTCGAACTCGCCGGCGTCGACGTGGCCCGGCTAGATGCCCGTACCGAGGGCTGGATCGCCGGCCTGCAGCTCGCCGCGCTCTCGATGCAAGGCCGCGAGGACGTGGCCGGCTTCGTTGCCGACTTCTCCGGCGACGACCGCTACATCGTCGACTACCTCGTTGAGGAGGTCCTGAACCGACAACCTGAAGACATTCGCCAGTTCCTACTCCGAACCTCGATCTTGGAACGGCTCAGCGGGCCGCTGTGCGATGCCGTGACCGGGATGAGCGGCGGCAAGGGCATGCTCGAGCGCCTGGAGCGGGGCAACCTCTTCGTGGTCCCTCTCGACGACCGGCGCGAGTGGTACCGCTACCAGCACCTGTTCGCGGACGTGCTGCAGGCGCACCTGCTCGAGGAACAGGCGGGCGAGGTCGCCGCACTGCATGGCCGGGCGAGCGTGTGGTTCGAGGAACACGGCCAGCCTTCCGACGCGATCCGGCATGCCCTGGCCGCGAAGGACACTCGACGGGCAGCTGGCCTCGTGGAGATGGAGGCCGAGGCGCTCGTCCGGGCCCACCAGCCGCAGCGCCTGGCCGAGTGGCTCAAGTTGATTCCCGACGACCTCGTCCGGCGCATGCCCGTGCTCAGCACCTACTACGCGTCTGCCCTCCAGGGCCTCGGACAGGTCGCGGCTGCCGAGTCGCGTCTACAGGACGCGGAACGGTGGTTCGAAGAGGGGGTAGCCGCGAGCGGCGCAGCAACCGCAGACCAGGAAATGATCGTGGTCGACCACGCGGGTTTCGCCGTGCTCCCCTCCCGGATTGCCCTCACGCGCGGCTACCAGTGCATCGCGTCGGGTGACGTGGCCGGAACGGTGACGCCCGCACGACGAGCACTGGAACTTCTGCCCGCCGATGAGCACCACTGGCGAGGAGCCGCGTCCGGCCTGCTGGCGCTCGCCTATTGGCGGACCGGCGATCTCACAACGGCCGACCAGCATCACTCCGACGCCGTCACGAGCCTGGAGCGCGCTGGCGACGTCCTCTTGGCGATCAACACGATCTACCACGGCTGCCAGCGTCTCCTCGCGCGAGGTCGCCTCTCGGAAGCGAGGAGCGACTATGAGCACGCGCTCGAGCTGGCGAACGGGTATGGGGAGGCGGCGACGCCGAGCACGGCCAGCCTGCACTTCGGCCTCAGTGAGCTGCACTGCGAGTGGGCAGACCTCGAGGCTGCGGCGGAACAGCTGCAGATGGGCGAGGATGTCGGCAACTCCGTAGGTCTGCCCGGCGTTCCGTACCGCCGACGTCTCGCGCGGGCGCGTCTGTTGGGCGCGCAGGGAGACCTCCCCGGCGCGCTCACGATGCTCGAGCAGGCGGAGGGGTTGCAGGTGCGCGGAGCAGTCCCCGACGTCCGCCCGCTCCACGCGCTGAGGGTGCGGTTGTGGCTCGCCCAGGGCCGGCTCGCGGAAGCCATGCGGTGGATGCAGGAGTCAGGGCTCTCAGTCGACGACGAACTCGAGTACCCGCAGGAGTACCTGCACATCACCCTCGCGCGGGTGCTCATGACATCGGCCCACGACGCGTCGGATGTCCGCACCATGCGCGAGGCCGAGCGGCTGCTTGTGCGCCTGCTCGAAGCTGCAGACGGCGGAGGTCGGACAGGCACCGTGATCGAGATCCTCCTTCTCCGTGCGATCGTGGCGCGCGCGCTGGACGACTCCCCTGCTGCCCTCGCTGACATCGAGCGCGCACTCACACTCGCTGAGCCCGAAGGCTATGTCGTCACCTTCCTGGACGAAGGCGAGGCCCTGCGAGTCCTTCTGCAGGAGGCGGTGACTGCTGGGCTCGGAGGTGCCTACGCGCAACGACTGCTCTCGGCATTCGAACAGTCGGGTGCGCCAGCCTTGAACGCGAGTCCAAGCCGGGACACCCTCGCCGAGCCACTCACCGCGCGGGAGTTGGAGATCCTGCGGCTGGTGGCGTCCGGGATGCGGAACCAGGAGATCGCTGACCACCTGGTGATCAGCCTGCCGACGGTGAAGCGCCACATCGCCAACGTCTACGGCAAGCTCGGCGTGAGCCACCGCACCGAGGCAGTCGCCTTCGCGAACGACCTCGCGCTGCTCTAGGCGACCGACGTCTCTAGGCGACCGACGTCGTTTCGCGGCGTCTCCCACCTCCTACACCTCCGAATTACACCCCCTGATTGCACCTTTCGGCTGAGTGCGGCCGCTGCGTGACGCGACAGAGTGGCTCTTGCAACAGACCCCGCAGAACGGCTGCCGGGCACGAGCAAGCACGAACGGAACGCGTCGATGATCGAACTGCGGAACCTGACGAAGAGGTACGGCGACACCGTCGCCGTCGACGACCTCTCCTTCACCATCGCCCCCGGACGAGTGACCGGCTTCCTCGGGCCAAACGGTGCGGGCAAGTCCACCACCATGCGCATGATCCTCGGCCTGGATGCGCCGAGCAGCGGCGAGGTCAGCGTGAACGGGCGGGCGTACGGCAAGCTGCCCGCTCCGATGCACGAGATCGGCGCGCTGCTGGACCCGAAGGCGATCCACGGTGGGCGCACCGCCTACAACCACCTGCGCTGGATCGCAGAGGCGGGCGGATTCCCCCGGGCGCGGATCGACGCGGTCCTCGACCTCGTCGGGCTGACCGACGTGGCGGGGCGAAAGGCCGGCGGGTTCTCCCTGGGCATGTCGCAGCGCCTCGGCATCGCTACCGCGCTCCTCGGCGACCCGCGCATCCTGCTCTTCGACGAGCCAGTGAACGGCCTCGACCCGGAGGGCATCCGCTGGATCCGGTCGCTCCTGCAGCAACTGGCCGCCGAGGGCCGCACGATCTTCGTCTCCAGCCACCTGATGAGCGAGATGGAAGAGACCGCGGACCACATCGTAGTGATCGGGCGCGGACGCCTCATCGCGGACACGAGCATCGCCGAGTTCACGCAGCGCAGTTCGAGCAGCCACGTCCGCGTGGTCTCGCCGCGGGCGGTGGAACTCGCGCCCTTGCTCGAACGGGCCGGCGCCACCGTGACCGTCGGGGACGGTGCGCTCATCGTCACGGGGATGGAAGCAGCCGCGATCGGCAGGCTCGCCGCGCAGCAGCAGATCGAAGTCCATGAACTGAGCACGCGCCGGGCCAGCCTGGAAGCGGCGTTCATGGAGCTCACTCAAGACAGCCTGGACTACCAGGGCGGGACGCCGGACGCGACGGTCGCTGAGACCGCACGGGCGCTCGCCGGAACGGGGACCCTCTCATGACCTCCGAGACGATGACCAACACCGCGGCACTCACCTCGAGCGCCACCGTCCGAGCAACGACGTTCATAAACACACTGACCTCGGAGTGGGTGAAGTTGACGACGCTTCGCTCCACCTTCGTCACCCTCGGTGCGGGCGTGGTGCTCTCGATCGTGATGACCGCAGTCGTCGCACTCGCGGTGGGCAGCACCTGGGACAGCTGGTCGCTCGAGCAGCAAACGCAGTTCGCACCTGTCCTGATGACGATGTCGGGAAATGTGGTCCTGCTCATCGCCTCGGCGGTGTTCGGCGCCCTCGCCGTCTCCAGCGAGTACTCGAACGGCATGATCCGCCTCACGCTGACCGCAACACCGAGGCGTGGCCAGGTCTTGCTGGCGAAACTTCTGCTCGTCTCCAGCACCACGCTGGTGCTGGGCGTCATCACCACGGTCGGCATGTTCCTGGTCGGACGAGCCGTGCTGGAGTCGTACGGGATCCCGATCGCGGGCCTCGGCGACACCGATGTCCAGCGGCTGGTCATCGGGCTCGGCGTGGCGACCCCGCTGTTCCCCGTCTTCGGGGTCGCGCTGGGGATCATCCTCCGCAGCACGGCGGGCGCCATCACAGCCGCCATGGGCTTGCTGTGGCTGCCGCAGGTCTTCGGCGAACTGCTGCCCTCGGGGCCGCAGAAGGTCCTGAGCCTGGCGCCGCAGTTCGGAGCGGACAGCCTGACGGTCGCGCACTTCGCCGAGTCACCGCTGTACTCGGACCCCGCGACGGGCGCCCTCATCGTGGTGGTGTGGCTCGTGGCCTTCGTCGGCGGCGCGTACGTCGTGCTCCAGCGACGGGATGCGTAGGGACGCGCGAGGAAGCTAACCAACCCCCCGAGGTGATCCGAACGCGGACACCTCGGGGCGATTCGGCGGCATGCCGGCACTAGTGGTGCCGGACAGGAGCGACACGATGAGCGAGACGAACGACGGCGCGCGACGGCACGAGGAGGGCGGCCTGCACGAGATCCGCGTCGAGGGCCACCTCGACCAGCGCTGGTCGGACTGGGTGGATGGCCTGACCTTCACCCACGAAGCCGACGGCACGACGACGCTCACCGGAGTGCTCGTCGACCAGTCCGCACTGCATGGGGTCCTCAACCGCATGCGCGACCTGGGGATGCCGATCGTCTCTGTCCAGAGGCTTGACTAAGGGACTCGTCGAGGAACGCATCAGCCGTCGACGTGGCCGACGGCGCGAGGGTGCGCATGTCGAGGCTCACCTGGCTCTCCATGCCGCCCCTCCGGCCCTCCTCAGCGCGCGCTCGTCGAGGACGGTGCGCGGAGGTGGCCCGTCGCGAAGACGCGGTTCGACGTACCAGTGGGCGGGGTCGGTGCGATCGACATCTCCTCGGACGGGAACTGCCCCACCAGCAACTGCGCCCGCATGCTGGCTACAGGTGCCGTTCGCGCAGGCGATCCGCGAGGAGGCCCAGGTGCCGATGGTGGCGGTGGGACTGATCACCGAGCCGACGCACGCGGAGGCGATCGTCGCCTCCGGCGCCGCGGACGCGGTGCTGCTCGGTCCGGAGCGGCTGCGGCACCCGTACTGGCCGCAGGACGCGGCCCGCGCGCTCGGGGCGGAGATCGACTGGCGGCCGCAGTACCAGCGCGCGCGGCCCTAGCGCCGCGCCCCGGACCGCGAACCCGTCTGCGCGAAGTCCGCGACCGTCCAGGCGAGGAGGATGGCTGCTTCGAGGACGACGGCGTCCGCTGGAGGGGCCACGGCGGCCGTGGCGAAGGCAGCCTGATGGTTCACGGCGGGTAGCGAGTCGATCCCCAGGTACGGGTGGATCGCGCGGACAACCTGCGAGACGTTACCCATATCGGTGGAGGCGGTATTCATCCCACCGTCACCGCCCATGTCCAGGCCGCGAGCGGTCGCGTTCGCATCGAAGAGGGCGGCCAGCGCTTCGTCGTTGCGGAAATCGGCGTACCGCGGACTGGTCTCGTCGATCGTCAGCGTGCACCCTGTCGCGAGTGCACCAGCTTCGAAACACGCACGCACTCGATCGCAGAGGGCATCCAGTTGCTCGAGGTCGGGCGCCCGCACGTACCAGTGACCCTCGGCGTGGGCGGGGATCGCATTCGCGGCCGTACCGGCTTCCGTGACGATGCCGTGGACGCGGGTGGTGGCGGGGAGTTGCTGCCGCAGGAGACCGATCGCCACCTGCGCGATGGTGAGGGCGTCGGCTGCGTTCACGCCGAGCTCGGGGTACGCGGCCGCGTGGGCGCCGAAACCCTCGTAGGCGACGCGCCAGTGCGCCACCGCGTACGGCCGCGCGAGGAGCGCGTTCGCGGGGCCGGGATGGATCATCATCGCGGCGTGGAGGCCGTCGAAGACGCCCGCCTCCAGCATCAGGATCTTGCCCCCGCCACCTTCCTCGGCTGGCGATCCGATGACCTGCAGCGTCAGGTCGAGGGCGTCGACGTGCGCGACCAGCGCGCGAGCGGCGCCCAGGGCCGCCGCGGCGACCACGTTGTGGCCACAGGCGTGGCCCAACCCCGGGAGGGCGTCGTACTCAGCGAGGATCGCGACGCGCCGCGTGCCGGAGCCGGCGGTCGCCACGAACGCCGTGTCGAGGCCGGCGACGCCGACGGTGACGTCGAATCCTGCCGCGCCCAACTCGGTCGTGAGCAGGGCCACGGACGCATGTTCCTGCCAGGCGACCTCGGGGTGCGCCGCCAGCGTGTGGCTCACCTCGAGCAGGCGCACCCGATCTGTTTCGACCTGTGCGGCGATGGCCGGCTTGAGAGGCGACGCCGGAGCGCCCGGAACTCCGGTCACTCGTCCCCCGGCACGCCGTAGGACGGAGACTCGGCCGGGTTATAGGCACGGAGGACGTACGTGTCGCGCTGCGGCCGCCAGAGGTCCCAGAGCGAACCCAGTTCGTCGGTCGGGGCCTCCGACCAGTCCACCCGCAGGTTCGTGATCGGCCACGCCGGCTCGCCCACCACGAGGAGGCCGGCGGAGTGGACCGGGCCCATCTCCCCACCGGCGGCGACCGCCGCCTGGAGCCCGGCGAGGAGCCGTGCCTCGAGGTCGCCTGTCGCGTCGAGGAATGCCTCGACGCCCGCATCGAGCACGCCCAGCGACGCGAGCATGTTCCCGCCGATGACGACGCCCTCCTCGATCCGGTGGCCGCTGATGCCCAGCGCGCTCGCGCCGGAGAAGGCGGCTGCCTGCCCATCGAGGCCGACCGCCGTGACCTGCCGATACGGACTCGCGGGGGCGTTTTCCGGGCGCGACATGACCTCGTCGACGGCGGCAGGCGCCGATCGACCGGCGCGCATGAGCGCGAGCACGCTCGTTCCGAGCCGGGGATCGGTGATGTTCTGCGACGCGCAGGCGCCCACCCCGGGTTCCACGTAGAGGCAGCGTGCGGCCACTGCCGGGGACGAGGAGGTGATCGCGAGCCCGAAGCCGCCGTCCGTCGAGCGCGCGACCAGCGAGATCGTCATGCGCGGGCCTCCGGCGTGAAGCCGTCGGGGATGACGGCGATGGCATCGATCTCGACGAGCCACTCGGGCCGCGCGAGGGCGCTCACGACGATCCCCGTGGAGACCGGATGCACCCCCTTCAGCCATTTTCCCACGACCCGATAGACCGGCTCGCGGTAGCGCGGGTCGATCAGGAAGATCGTGACCTTCACGACGTGATCGAGCGCGCTGCCGGACTCGGCCAGGAGGGTCGCGATGTTGTGCATCGCCTGCTCGGCCTGCGCCTCGACGTCCCCGATCCCGACGCTGGCGGAGGTATCGAGGTCCTGGCCGATCTGGCCGCGCAGGTAGACGGTGTTGCCGGCCACCACCGCCTGGCAGAGGTCGTTGTCGAGGTTCTGCTCGGGGTACGTGTCTCGCGTGTTGAAGGGCCGGATGCGGCGATGGACAGTCACTTCGCCCCCACCAGCACGGTGTCGGACAACCCAGCGGCCTGCTTCACCAGGTTGAGCGGGCTCTCGAAGTCGAACGAGCGGTAGAGCGCCGCCGACTGTGCGAACGGGGGGGACTGGGCGAAGAGCTGGAAGGTCAGGCGATGCCCCGCGTAGTCACTGTTGAGCAGGTCGCGCCCGAACGCGAGGAGCTTGCGGCGGTCGTCCGCCGTCCACTCGTCGTTCAGGGTGTAGTACTTCTTCAGCCACGGCCCGGCGTCCGGGTCCGCGAACGCCGCCGCGTCCGGCGTGATGCAGATCTGGCCGCCGCACAGTTCGCGGGCGATGTGCATCATCGCCGGCAGCTGGTTCAGCGCCCACATGCGCCCCGCGTACAGCACGGCCTGGTTCGGCATCAGGAGGCCACCGGGGCTCGTCTCGGCGTCCGCAATCGACGCGGTGAGGTGTGAGTCGATCCCGACCCGGTAGGCCGCGAGCTCCGAGAGTTTCTCCTGGACGGCCTGGTTCTTGTCCAGGCCGGTCTGGCGGGCGTTCCAGAGCGCGACGCCGATCATGAGGTCAGCCAGCCGCAGCGTGCGCTGCACGAACGGGAAGGCGCTGTAGCGGTGCAGTGTGCTGCGGATGTACGTCGCGGCCGCGGTGTGCCGGTAGAAGAGCACGTTCTCCCAGGGGATCTCGACGTCGTCGAAGATCACGAGCGAGTCAATCTCGTCCACCCGGTTCGAGAGCGGATAGTCCGCCGCACTCGCGCGCCCGGCGAAGCCGGTCCGGCAGATGTACTTCAGGCCGGGGGAGCCCATGTCCATGATGAACCCGAGTGCGTAGTCGGAGAGTTGGTCGTTCCCCCAGTTCGCGATCGTCGGCTTGACGAACGCCTGGTTCGCGTACGGCGCCGCGGTTTCGTACTTCGCCCCACGCACGACGATGCCCCGGTCGGTCTCCCGGACGACATGCAGCAGCATGTCCGGGTCCTGCTCCTGCGGCGACTTTGACCGATCCCCCTTCGGGTCGGTGTTCGCGGAGACGTGGAACGGATCGCCGTGGACGGCACGATCGATGTGCCGCCGGATGTTCTCGGAGAACTGTGGGTCCACCTGGTTGAGGACGTCCTGGCCGTCGAAGAGCGACCACATTTCACCGACGGTCTCGTCGCCGACGCGGGTGACGATGCCGCGGACGTCGTCCAGCACGAGGTCCACGGCGGCGCGCTTGTCGCGCCAGTCCTGGGCGGTGTGCGGAAGCTTGTTCCCGACCGCGTTCAGTTCACCGGACGCTTCGTCCACGTAGGTCATCGTCGCCTGGGTGCGGGCCTCGTGGGCGAGGTCGTAGATCCGCGCGCGGGCGTCCACGGCCGGCTTGAACATGGGATGGGTCGTCACGTCCTCGACGCGATCGCCCCCGATCCAGACCATGCGACCATCCCGGATGGAGTCGCGATATTCATCCCCGGTGCGGATCATCAGGAGTTCCTTGTCTGCGCGTACGTCGGCTGAGCGTCTGGTTGTCCGGGGAACGTCGTCGGGGGTTCCGCGACAGCGCGGCAGTAGGACCGCTTGAGGTAGATCAGTGGTTCGCGGTCCGTCTCATCGGCCGACACGGCGCTGCCGAGATAGATGTTGTGGGATCCGGCGGACACCACTGAGTGCACCTCGCATTCAATCGAGGCCACCGCATCGACCAGGCGCGGGCCTCCGCTCGCGCCGAGGTCCCAGTCGCCACAGGTGAAGTCCCAGCGATCCTTACCGGGCCATGGGCGGCCGGCGAAGGTGTCCGACACGTGATCGTGGCGCAACCCCAGGACGTTGACGCGGAAGCTGTCGTTGCCCCGCACGATCTCGTTGGCGGGGCTGCGCTGATCGATGCAGACCAGCAGGATCGGGGGTTCCAGCGACACGAGGGACATGGCACTGACCGTCACGCCGACACGGCCGGCGGTGCCATCAGACGTCACCACGGTGACGGGCGTTGCCATGCGGTTCACCGCGGAGCGGAAGCGTTCCCCGAGGGCGGCCGACGACGCCTCGGGGGGTGCATCCTGATCGGCTCGTGGATCGGTACTCATTCGTTTCCTCACTCGAGTTTCGGCGCAGAATGCGCGGCGTATTAACAACCGGATCTGAAACACGTTCTCTGCCTGAAATGCGCCGCTATCCGAATATCGAGTCCCCATAGTCGGAAAGCAAATGCCGAATGTTGAACCTCTGCATCACTTCAAGTGTTCCAGACCAGTCGGGTGCATCTGCCGGTGACATACAATCCTGCGGGGACCGATGGCCCGTCGGCCCACCGCGCGAGGGCGCCCGGCGACCCGATGGAAGGAGCCCCTCGATGATCCGGAGGCCGCAGGTGACGCTGGTCCAGCTCACCTACTTCGTGGAGGCCGCCCGCTGGCGCAGCATGAGCACCGCCGCGAACGAGTTGCACGTCGCGCAGTCGGCCGTCTCCTCTGCCATCGCGCAGTTGGAGACGCAGGTCGGCGCGCAGCTGTTCATCCGGCAGCGCTCGAAGGGGCTCGTGCTCACCGTTGCCGGCGAGCAATTCCTGCGCGACGCCCGCGTCCTCCTGGCGCAGGTCGACGAGGCGATCGACGCGGCGCGCGGCATCGAACACGACGTCCGGGGCGTCGTGCGCATCGCGTGCTTCGTGACGCTGGCGCCGTTCCTGCTGCCCAAGATCCTCTCGGCACTGGCCGAGCAACACCCGCAGTTGCTGGTCGATGTCATCGAGGTCCATGCGGACGGAGCCGAGGAGGAACTCCGG
>Ga0209024_1001369_pt1 | contig 21521 bp, 21 predicted proteins | sample AutmiccommunBRH5_FD_187380 | JGI IMG/M metagenome (GOLD analysis project Ga0209024, IMG submission 187380) | Deep subsurface microbial communities from Mt. Terri, Switzerland - Autotrophic microbial communities BRH/5 (SPAdes) (version 2) | ecosystem: Environmental > Aquatic > Deep subsurface >...
GAAATGGGACCGTCATGAGCAGGTCACGCTGAACCCCGAAAGGGACGCTGTTTGCCCGGCGGCACCGGCTGAAGTCGTGGAACGACATTCCGCATGAATCATCGGACAACTATCTTGACAGACTCCGAAGGTGGCGGGGTTCTCACTGCACGCGGGCGTAGCAGCGCGGGCGGATCAACGCCAGAAGCTCGAGCGGCTGTGTCGGTATATCAACCGGCCGGCCATCTCGGAAAAGCGCCTGTCGCTGACGCCGAACGGCAACGTCCGGTACCAGTTGAAGACGCCGTATCGAGACGGCACCACGCACGTCATCTTCGAACCCCTCGACAACATCGCCTGGAGCGATGTTGGACCGCCGCAGGCGGGCCCGAAGGGCGGAGGGCAGGACGCCCGGAGCACTGCATTGCCCGGCTGGCAGCCTTGGTGCCGAAACCGCGGGTCCCTACCTGTCAAGCTGACGCGCTTTGCTCGTATCATCCTGATAATCGCCCGTTTCGCGGGCCCGCCAAAGCGGTCAAAATACGTTCCCGACGTATTTTTCACGGGGTCTTCGCGCCGAACAGCGAGTAGCACGCGCGGGTGACACCAGCCAAGCGGGGAGGGGAGACCGGCATGCAGCGGCGCGGCAATGGCGTTGGCTGGCCGCCTGCACCGACACGATCTCGACGACCACCACGCTAACCCGAGTTCGGGCGCCAAACGGTGTTCCACCGCCACTCCACTATTCAGATCGTCGGCCCGGCGGCCGGTCCGACGGGTACACACCTGGAATGCCGCGAATCGAATAGGCGCTTTATGCTTCCAATACTCTCCCCCGCAGGTCCGGGCAGATCACCCTATAGCGCTCGGCCAATGCCGGGATCTGCCGGCGCCACATGTACCAGTGCTGCGGCCAGCCATGGAGCAGCAGCAACGGCTCGCCCGAGCCGGCCTCGGCGTAATGGAGCGTCACCCCGCCCACCTCTGCGAACCGGTGCTGGATGCCCGCCACCAACGGCATTCCGCCCGTCATCGCCGCGCCTTCCTTGCTTCGAGGACAACCCAACCCTAACCGGCGCCGGCGGCCGGGGCCAGGGAACGTTGAAAACTTGGCCGGATGCGCCCGACGGCACCTGGACGAGTTGACCCACTTCGCGGAGGAGAGGAGCATCGCAAGGATCTGCTTCAGGGCCTTGCGCCCTACCGTCCCGCCGGAGTACCCGACTATATGCGCGTCTTTGCCAACCCCGTAGGTTCCGGTTGGCTCTGGTTCGACAACCTGAGCACAGCCGACGGCACCCCCGTGGCGTATGACCCGCAGGCGCGGGCTTTCCTGCCCATGCCCCCCTTCTGCACCAACCGCGAGGTCATCAATTGCAACTGGATCGCTCCCGAGCAGGGTGCATTCTGCAAGTCCTGCGCGATGACCGCACTGGCGCCCGACCTGTCCATACCCAACGCCATGCCCAACTGGGCGCAGACCGAGGCCGCCAAACGCTGGGCCCTGGACAACCTCGGGCGCTGGAGTTGGTTCCGGCCGGAGGATCCGGGCACCCGCCCCGTTTTCCACATGCTCGCCGAGGGCCCGACACCGGTGCCCATGGGGCATGTCCAGGGTGTTGTGACCATCAGCGTGGCCGAGGCGGACCCGGTGTTGAGCATCAGCCGTCGCCAGGCCCTGGAAGAACCCTATCGCACCATGATCGGCCACATGCGCCACGAGATCTCGCACATGCTCTGGTGGCGGCTCAGCCTGCGCGCCGACTTTCTGGACGCCTTTCGCGCCATGTTCGGCGACGAACGTGACGACTACGTCGCCGCGCTCCAGCACCACTATCACCACGGCCCGCCGCCCGACTGGAAGCAGCGTTTCCTGACCACGTATGCCTCTGCGCATCCGCATGAGGACTGGGCCGAGACCGCCGCGCACCTGGTGCACCTGACCGACATTGCCGACAGCTTCGTGGCAGCCGGCCTGAGCTCGGCCGAGCTGCCGTGGCCTGGCTGGGACCCGTATTCAGAACCTGATCCCGAGCGTCTGATCCGCGTCGCCGCCTCCCTCACGGTGGGAGTGAATCACGTCAACCGCTCCATGGGCCTGTCGGACCTCTACCCCTTCGCGCTGTCGGCCGCGGCAAGCCAGAAGCTCGCATTCGTGCACGACTGGCTGCGCCGGGGCGCCCAGGGGCGTTGATGCGATAGGCCCCGGCCGGGAGGCGGGTGCAATGGCGTCGGGCGTGAACTTCGCCCCGCCTGACATCGGTCGACGATGACAGCTCGCGGCGGCCCGGCCGATACTCACGATTACGCCCTCTGCCTTTCCAGAAGGTCCCGCTGCTGGGCCAGGGTCTCCGCCAGGAAGTCCGGCGCCGCCTTGATGCGCGTCACGTGGCGCAAGTCCGGGTGGGTCAGCAGCCAGAGCTCGCTCTCCAGCTCCGCCATGGGATCGCGGAGCCGCCTGAGGGTCGACTCGGCGTCCTCCAGGAAGGCCAGCAAGGCACTCACGCCAAGCCCCGCCTTGGCCGCCTCCAACACCGCCATCAGGATATTGGCCCGGAAATGGATGCATCGCCCGGGCAGGGTGCGTTCCAGACAGCGGGCGGTGGCGAGGCGTCCCAGGCTCTCGTCCGGGGCTATCCCCTCGTGTTCCGCCAGGTCAGTGATATCAGGGTTGTCGTGTAGATACGACTCGGCGGCATGGACACCTGGCAGCCTTGGTGCCGAAACCGCGGGTCAACCTGACGCGCTTTGCTCGTATCATCCTGATACTCGCCCGTTTCGCGGGCCCGCCAAAGCGGTCAAAATACGTTCCCGACGTATTTTTCACGGGGTCTTCGCGCCGAACAGCGAGTACCGCGCGCGGGTGACACCGGCCAAGCGGGGCAGGGGAGGCCGGCATGCCACGACAGCGGGTCCGGAGGAGCGGACAGCAGCTGAAGGCCGTGCCGCGATGGCCTGGGCGCAACGCCTCAAGCGGGTCTTTGGGATCGACATCGAGACCTGTTCTGCCTGCGGCGGTGCAGTGCGCATCATCGCGTGCATTGAGGATCCGGCCAGCATCGAGAAGATTCCATCCTTAGGTTCGTAAAGGGTGTATCCCTGCACCACTTCTCTCGCCCACCTGAATGCGAACGCGCCAGAGCTTGCCGCCGGCCGGGGTCACGAAGAGGTACAGGCCGTCGCGGTCGTAGAGCTTCCGCGGCTTGTCGCTGACCTTCGCGTTCTTGATTTCCTGGATCCTGAGCATCTGGGGGTATTTCCTGGCTAGGAATATTTTATACCCCCAGATATACCCCCAGGAAGTGTGAGAAGGCGAGAGATGGCCTGCTATCCGGAGATAGCTTTTTGCTAAACGTATTTGCTTGATTTAGAAAAGAAAAAAGCGCCGCTGAGGGCGCTTTCTCGTGAGTTTTCAAGGCCTTGAAAACTCTCTAATGGTGGAGGCGGCGGGAATTGAACCCGCGTCCGTCAGTCCGCAACCAGCGGTTCTACATGCTTAGTCGGTCTTTTGATTTAACCCATCGCAACCCGGCCGACAGGGCGCGCGATAGGCGATTCCGGTTAGGTTTTAGCGCCGCTACCCCGGACGAGCTTTGGCGCGATCTTGTGAGAGTCGACGCCTGATACTGAACGCACAAGCACGGCTTCAGTCAGACGGCACCCTACTGGGTATTAAGCAGCGAGTGCGTAGTTGTCGTCGTTGGCAACTATAAGTTTGCGACTTTGGATTAACGAGACTGGTCGCCGTCTCGGCATGCTCCACGGGCCTTGTAACCGGCGTCGAATCCAAAACGCCCCCAAAACTCGCGATGTTCCTGAGACACTTTGCCGGCCGGATGGTTCCCGGCGGGCGCCGTCTGCAGTGAAGGCGCAGCTTATCACAGGTCGGGTTGTGCTGGGGCAAGGGTAGCGGCCCGGGCGTTGACGCGGCGGCGACCGGTTGTGTTGCAATGGACGCCCGACCCGATGGAGACCAGGCGATGGCGGATGTACTGGTGGTGGATCTGAGTGCGGTGCGGCGCGGCGATGTCGGCCGGGTCGGCGGCAAGAACGCCTCGCTGGGGGAGATGATCTCGGCGCTCGGCGATCAGGGGATCCGCGTCCCCGGGGGCTTTGCGACCACGGCGGACGCCTACCGCCGCTTTGTCGAGGACAACGGCATCGACCGCCTGCTCTCCGAGGCCTTGATAGGGGCAGGGCAGGGTTCGCTCGCCGCCGCCGCGGCCGAGATCCGCGATGCCTTCGTGCGCGGCCGCTGGCCGGAGGATATGGAGGCGGCGATTCGCGATGCCTACCGGGAGCTCTGCGCCGCCACCGGGGTGGCGCAGGTCGATGTCGCGGTGCGCTCCAGCGCCACCGCCGAGGACCTGCCGGATGCGAGTTTCGCCGGCCAGCAGGAGACCTACCTGAACATCCGCGGCGAGGACGCGCTGCTCGATGCCTGCAAGCGCTGCTTTGCCTCGCTGTTCACCAACCGCGCGGTGAGTTACCGGGAGGCCAAGGGTTTTCCCCATGACAAGGTGGCGCTGTCGGTGGGAGTGCAGCAAATGGTGCGCAGCGATCTGGGCGGCGCCGGGGTGATGTTCACCCTGGATACCGAGACCGGCTGCGACCGCGTGGTGGTCATCAATGCCGCCTATGGCCTGGGCGAGAACGTGGTGCAGGGCGCGGTGGATCCGGACGAGTACGAGGTGTTCAAGCCGCTGCTCGACGATCCCGACCTGGTGCCCATCATCGAGAAGCGCTGCGGCGGCAAGGAACGCAAGATGATCTATGCCGAGGGCGGCGACGCCACCACGGTGAATGTGGATGTCGACGACGCCGAACGCCGGGCCTGGGTGCTTGCGGAGGCCGACATCCTGCAGCTGGCGCGCTGGGCTTGCGCGATCGAGGCCCATTACGGCACGCCCATGGACATCGAGTGGGCCCGCGATGGCCGCAGCGGCGAGCTCTTCATCGTCCAGGCGCGGCCGGAGACGGTGCATTCGCGCGCCGGGGCCGCGGTGCTGCGCTCCTACTCGGTCGGTGATCGGGGTCCGGAGCTGGCCCGTGGGCTGGCGATCGGCGACGCCGCGGTGACCGGCACCCTGTGCCACATCGACGATCCCCGCGATATCGACCGTTTCGTCGAGGGCGCCATTCTGGTGGCCAGCACCACCAGCCCCGACTGGGTGCCCATCATGAAGCGGGCCAAGGCCATCGTCACCGACCACGGCGGACGCACCTCGCACGCGGCCATCGTCAGCCGCGAGCTGGGCGTGCCGGCGGTGATCGGCACCGGCGATGGTACCCGGGTGCTGGCCGACGGTGCCGAGGTCACGGTGTCCTGCGCCGAGGGCGCCGAAGGCGTGATCTACGCGGGCGCTGCCAGTATCCAGGTCGAGGAACTCTCGCTCGCCGACCTGCCTGCCACCCGCACCCGCATCATGCTCAACCTGGCCGATCCGGAGGCCGCGTTTCGCTGGTGGCGGTTGCCGGCCGATGGCGTCGGCCTGGCGCGCATGGAGTTCGTCATCGATCACGCCATCAAGGTCCACCCCATGGCGCTGGTGAAGTTCGACGAGCTGGAGGACGCCGACGCCAAGGCGGAGATCGCGAGGCTGACGGCGAGCTACCCGGAGCGCACCGATTATTTCGTCGAGCGGTTGGCTCTCGGCCTGGCGCGGATCGCCGCGGTGCAGTACCCCAACCCGGTGATCGTGCGGCTGTCGGATTTCAAGACCAACGAATATGCGCACCTGCTCGGCGGCGCCCAGTTCGAGCCCCACGAGGAAAACCCCATGCTCGGCTTTCGCGGCGCCTCCCGCTACTACTCGCCGCGCTACCGGGAAGGCTTCGCCCTGGAGTGCCGGGCGCTGCGCCGGCTGCGCGAGGAGATGGGTTTCGACAATGTGGTGGTGATGGTGCCCTTTTGCCGTACCCCGGGGGAGGCCGACCGGGTGCTGGCGGTGATGGCCGAACACGGACTGAAGCGCGGCGAGCGCGGGCTTGAGGTCTATGTGATGGGCGAGATTCCCTCCAACGTGGTGCTGGCGGCGGAGTTCGCCCGCCGCTTCGATGGCTTTTCCATCGGTTCCAATGATCTCACCCAACTCACCCTCGGGGTGGAGCGGGACTCGGAATTACTGGCCGAGCTGTTCAGCGAGCAGGACCCCGCGGTGCAGTGGATGATCCGCACCCTGATCCGCGATGCCCACGCCGGTGGCGCCAAGGTGGGGTTGTGCGGCCAGGCACCGAGCGATCATCCGGAGTTCGCCGAGTTTCTGGTGGGTTGTGGGATCGACTCCATCTCGGTGACCCCGGACCGCTTCGCCGCCGTGAAGCGCCATGTTGCCGCGGCCGAATCCGGCGGGTGAGGATGGGGCCGTGGGAGCGGCGCCCCCGCCGCGATCAACCGCCGGGGCACCATCCCCGCCCCGGACGCCAACCCGACCCGATCGGCCCGGGGGCGGGTCTCCTACAGTGATTCATCCCCGATGGAGCGGCGCCCTCGCCGCGATACTCCCGGGCAACAGGCCTCTCAGGTGGCGTGGCGCAGGATGCGTTGCTTCTGGCGCTGCCAGTCGCGGGCTTTTTCGGTCTCGCGCTTGTCGTGTTGGGCCTTGCCCTTGGCCAGCGCGATCTCGCATTTGACCCGCTGCCTTTTCCAGTACAGGGCCGTGGCGACACAGGTGTAGCCCTTCTGCTGCACGGCACCGGCCAGACGATCGAGTTCGCGGCGGTTGAGCAGCAGCTTACGGGTGCGGGTGGCATCGGTGACGAGGTGTGTCGAGGCCGAGGGTAGCGGCGTGATCAGGGCGCCGAGCAGAAAGGCCTCGCCATCCTTGAACAGCACATAGGAGTCGACCAGCTGCGCCTTGCCGGCGCGCAGACTCTTCACCTCCCAGCCTTCCAGCGCCAGCCCGGCCTCGACGCGTTCCTCGAGGTGGTAGTCGTGGCGGGCACGCCTGTTGAGGGCGATGGTGCCGGAGCCTGAGCTCTTGGCCGCGGATTTTGGTTTCTTGGCAGACTGGTTCATGGGCGGCGATTATAGGGGCTTGCCGTCCGCAAGTCCGCGTCGGCGCAGCTGCGTGCAACGCCCGTGCCCCGGGAGCAGCTTCGAATCGGCGGGACGGGCCTGTTGGCGGTGCCCAATGGCACGACCTGCATGAAACACCGTCGGCTTGCTAAGCTGCGCGGCTTGGTCGAGGCGGGGTGGTCGATGATGGACCCTGGAGTTGATGTCAGTGAGTGAAATCGCCATCACCCGCAGTGCGCTGGTGTCGCGCAGCACCGCGGAGATGTTCGAGTTGGTCTGCGCGGTGGAGGACTATCCCAGGTACATGGAAGGCTGCATCGGTGCCGAAGTTTACAGCCGCTCGGAGACCGAGATGCGCGCGCGTCTGGATCTCGGCAGGGCCGGGCTGCGCTACAGCTTCACCACCCGCAATCTGCTGTATCGCCCGGAGCGCATCGAGCTGGTGCTGGAAGAGGGGCCCTTCCGCCATTTCGCGGGCACCTGGACCTTTGTCCAGCTGGGCGATCTGGGCTGCAGGGTCGGTCTGGACCTGCGCTTCGAGCTCAACCACCGGCTACTGGGCCGGCCGGCCCGGGCGCTGTTCGCCAGGGTCGGCGACAATCTCGTGGAGGCGCTGGTGGCGCGATCGGCGCAACGGCCATGACCGAAGACCTGATTGCCATCGAGGTCGCCTGCGCGCTGCCGGAGCGGCAACTGGTGGTGCCCCTGCAGGTGCCGCACGGCACCACGGCGTTGCAGGCGGTGGCGCTGGCCGGCATCGCCGAGGCATTTCCGGAAATCCGTATCGAAGCGGAGCGAATCGGTGTCTACGGCCGCCTGTTGGGGATCCGGGGACTGCCGCCAGCGGCGGCCTATCAGGTCTGTCCGGGTGACCGGGTGGAAGTCTACCGCCCCCTGCTGGCCGATCCCAAGGCCGCTCGCCGGCGGCGGGCGCAGCGCGTGGTTCAGCCGTTGTCGGCCCCGGTTGCCGGCGGCGACGGTGGTTCCGCGCCAGGCGGTACGGCGGCGCCCGAGGGCAGGTAGTCGCCGCTGATGCCCACCAGGCGGTCGCCATCGAAATAGATGATGACATGCTCGCGGAGGCGCTTGCCCGAGGGTCGCTTGAGGCTGTAAAGGTAGTCCCAGCGGGATTGGTCGAAGGTGTCGGCGATCAGCGGCGTGCCCAGTACAAAGCGGACCTGGGCACGGGTCATGCCCGGCTGCAACTGGTCGATCATGTCCTGGGTGACGACATTGCCTTGCTGGATGGGAAATCGGTGCACCCCGGGCAACAGGGAGAAGCGGCGCTCGCCGTCGGCTCCGGCGCAGGCGGTGAGCAGCAACGAGATCAGAACCAGCGCCGGCAGGCGGGGATGGGGCATCTCGGGGTTTCCGTGGCGGGGATGGCGGAGGATAATACTGAAACGGCCATAGCGTTAGAAGGGGTGCGGCGGATGTCGGGAGAGGACCAGGAGATACGCAACGCCGGGCTCAAGGTCACGCATCCCAGGGTGAAGATATTGCAGCTCCTCGAGCAGTCGCGACAGAAACACATGACCGCCGATGATGTCTATCGGGCGCTGGCCGACGCCGGCGAAGAGGTCGGCATTGCCACGGTGTACCGGGTGCTGACCCAGTTCGAGACCGCGGGCCTTGTGGAAAAGCATTCGTTCGATGATGGTGCCGCGCACTATGAGCTCAACCGCGGCGACCATCACGATCACATGGTGTGCATGATCACCGGCAAGGTCACCGAGTTTCACCATGACGAGATCGAGCGCATACAGCGCAAGATCGCCGCCGACGCGGGTTACGAGCTGATCGGCCACAGCCTGGTGCTCTACGTGCGGCCGCTCGACGAGCCAAGAAAGAAGTAGCAAGCGGTTGCCCGGCGGCGCCGGGCACAGCGGTGGTTCACCGGGATCGGTCGGGCCGCCCCTCGCATGATTTGCGAGTCAAGACGGGTTGACCGCAGGTGGCGGACGGCCCGCTCGTACCAGTCCCACCCTGATTTGGGAGTCGATGTGGAAGATATCAGTTTGCAGTCGAAGATCGATGTCCTGACGGAAGAGCAGGTGCTCATCCAGGACAGCGCCATCGCCTTTATCGCAGCCGATGAGGAATTGAAAAGGGTTCGCGCCAATCGTTTCCAACAGCCGGGTTTCGACCGCAAGCTGTGGCGCGAGGTGGCCGACGCCGGTTGGTTGGGTTTGCTGATTCCCGAGCAGCAGGGCGGGGTGGGCCTGGGCTTCGCCGACCTGACGCTGGTGCTGATCCAGCTGGGCAAGGGGCTCACCCCGGTGCCCTTCGTGGCCACTGCGGTGCTCGCCGCCCGCACCCTGGCGCGCGCTGAGGATCCGGCGCTGGTCGATGAATACCTGTCGCGGCTGATTGCCGGCGACTGGCTGCCGGTGCTGGCCTGGCAGGAACAGCGCGCCGGTCTGGACACCGCCGCCGAGGCCGTGGTCTGTAAAGCTGACCGTTTGCACGGCCGCAAGATGTTCGTGCCCGACGCCGGCGGCGCGGACGCCTTCATCGTCTCCGTCGCCGAGGCCGGGGGTACCGCGCTCTATATGGTCGACCGGGATGCGCCGGGGCTTTCTCTGGAGTTCGAGCAGCGGGTGGATGGCGGCTTCTTCGCCCATCTCGATTTTGCCGACACGCCTGCGGGGCCCCGCATCGCCGGGCCCGAGCAGGGCGCTGCGCTGCTCGCGGAGGTGCTCGACGAGGGGCGCCTGGCGGCGAGCGCCGAGCTGCTCGGCGTGATGACCCGGGCGCTGGAGATCAGCGTCGACTACATCCAGCAGCGCGTCCAGTTCGACAAGCCCATCGGCAGCTTTCAGGCCATCCAGCACAAGACGGTCGATCTGTTCATCCTCAGCGAGATTTCGCGCTCGGTGGTGTTGCAGAGCGCGGCCCTGTTCGACAGTGAGACGGACGCCCGGCGGCGCGCCGTGGCGGCCAGCCAGGTCAAGGCGCGCTGTTCCGACGCCGCCCTGAAGATCGGCAAGGATGCCATCCAGTTGCACGGCGGCATCGGTTATACCGACGAATGCAATATCGGGCTCTACCTCAAGAAAGCCATGTATCTGGGTTCCTGGCTGGGCAATGCCAGCGCGCACCGCGCACGCTATGCGGAGCTGACCCTGGGGGTGGCGCAATGATCGATATGCCCGACTACAACGCCATGGATGACGAGGAGTTCCGCCGCCTGGTGCACGATTGGATCGTCGCCAATTATCCCCAAGAGCTCCGCTTTCCGCCCGAGCGCATGCACTGGGAGCAGTGCGGTGATTGGTATCTGAAGCTGGCCGAGCAGGGCTGGCTGGCGCCGGGCTGGCCGCGGGAGCACGGCGGCATGGGGCTGGATGCCAACAAGCTGCTGATCTTCATGGACGTGTGCGAGTCCTATGGCGTCGGCCGCACCCCGGACCAGGGCATGACCATGGTCGGCCCACTGCTCATCCAGCATGGCACCGAGGAGCAGAAAGCCCATTACCTGCCCAGGATCCTCGCCGGCGAGCACATCTGGTGCCAGGGCTACTCCGAGCCCGGCGCCGGCTCCGATCTCGCCAGCCTGCGCACCTCGGCGGTGCGTGACGGCGACCACTATGTGGTCAACGGCCACAAGATCTGGACCACCCTGGCAATGGACGCCAACATGATCTTCATGCTGGTGCGCACCCAGAACACCGGCAAGAAGCAGGAGGGCATCACCTTTCTGCTGGTGCCCCTGGACACGCCGGGCATCACGGTGCGGCCGATCGTCAATCTGGGCATGCACGATGAGTTCGCCGAGGTGTTCTTCGACGACGTGCGCGTGCCGGCGGCCAATGTGGTCGGCGGCGAGAACAACGGCTGGACCATCGCCAAGGCGCTGCTCGGCCACGAACGTATCTTCATCGGTAGCCCCAAGTTCGCCACCCTGGCCATGTATCGGCTGAAGTCCCTGGCCGAGGCCGTGGGCCTGTTCGAGGATCCGCTGTTCGTGTCCCGCTACACGGCGCTCAAGCTCGATGTCGAGGACCTGGGCGCCGCCTATCGGCGCTTCGTGGCGGTGCTCAAGCGCGGCGGCCATATCGGTGCCGAGGTGTCCATGCTCAAGATCTGGAACACCGAGACCCAGCAGCGCATCACCGAACTGATGCTGGAGGCTGCCGGCGAGAGTGCCGGCGTCTGGGGCGGGGTGGATACGGCGGACGGCCTGGTGCGCCCGGCCGGCGAATTCATCGGCTCCCGGCCCACCACCATCTACGGCGGCAGCAACGAAGTGCAGCGCAACATCCTCGCCAAGGCCGCCCTGGGGCTGCCCAGCTGATGGCTGCGCTGCCCGCGGATGATCACGGGTTTCGCCTGCAGGTGCGGGCCTGGCTGGAGGCCAATTTCCCGCACGAGCTGCGCTTCCCCACCCGGCGGCTCGATTTCCGCCGCTCCATGGACTGGCACCGCAAGCTGGCGGCCCAGGGCTGGGTGGCGCCAGGCTGGCCGCGGGAATACGGCGGCATGGGTCTCAGCGCCTACCAGCAGGTGATATTTTCCGAGGAACTGGATCGCGCCGGGATCGTGGTGATTCCCAATTTCGGCATCACCATGCTGGGCCCGCTGCTCATTCGCTTCGGCACCGAGCAGCAGAAAGCCTACTACCTGCCGCGCATCCTCTCCGGGGAGGATCTCTGGTGTCAGGGCTATTCGGAGCCCGGCGCCGGTTCCGATCTGGCCAGTCTGCGGACCAGCGCCGAACTCGATGGCGATCACTGGGTGGTCAACGGCCAGAAGATCTGGACCACCATGGCGCAGCAGGCCACGCACATCTTTCTGCTGGTGCGCACCGACAGGACGGTCAAGAAGCAGCGGGGCATCAGTTTTCTGCTGGTGCCCATGGACAGTCCGGGGATCACCGTGCGGCCGATCGACAACATCGGCGGCTACTCGGAATTCGCCGAAGTGTTCTTCGACGATGTCCGGGTGCCGCGCGATGCCATGGTCGGCGAGGTCAACCAGGGCTGGTCCATGGCCAAGGCGCTGCTCGGCTCCGAGCGCATCCTGCTGGGCAGTCCCAAGCTGGCCAAGTTCCCCCTGCAGCGGCTGGAGGCTCTCGCCCACACCCTGGGTCTGTTCGAAGATCCGGTGTTTCGCGACCGCTACGTGACCCTGGCCATGGAAGTCGAGGACATGGTCGCCCTCTATGTCCGCCTGCTGGAGGTGCTGCGCCGGGGCGATCCCCTGGGTGAGGAGGTGTCGGTGCTCAAACTGGCGGTCACCGAGCTGTTCCAGCGGGTCACCGATCTGTTGCTGGAGGCAGCCGGCGAGCACGGCGCCACCGACGCCGTGCTCCAGTTGGGCGATGGCTCCACGCTCAAGCCGGTCAACCCCTATTATCTGTCGCGTCCCGCCACCATCTACGGCGGCAGCAGCGAGGTGCAGCGCAATATCCTCGCCAAGGCGCTGCTCCGGCTGCCCGGCTGACGCGGCTGCCGGCGACTGGGGGCACTGCCAGCGGGTTGTTCTTCACCGCCGGTGGGCTCGTTGCTGGGGCCCTGGAGCTCGGGCTGCTCTACGATGCCACCGACGGGTGTGCGGTCAGGTTGTACACCATGGCTGCGGTGGCGGCGGCAATGGCGTTGGGAGCTGTGTCGCTGGCGGGATTGGTGCGGCGGGAATAGTGGTGATCGCGGGCGGGAGGCCGCTCCTAGCTACCAAGCAGGGGTCAGCGGTGGTCGCCTACCATTACGGAACGGGCGTCGGCGGCCAGGGCAGCCACGTCGCTGCCGGTCAGGGATTTCAGAAACGCTACCAGATCGGCCAGCTCGTCGGCGGAAAGATCGAGCGGCCGGATGCGGGGATCCTGAGCAGGATCGCCGCTGCCGCCAGCGTTGTAGTAATCCACCACCGCTGCCAGCGTCGGTAGTGACCCGTCGTGCATGTACGGGGCGGTGACCGCCACGTTCCGCAGGCTCGGTGTGCGAAAGCGTCCGCGGTCAGCTTCGATCCCTGTGACCTCGAAACGGCCTTCGTCCGTCATCCGCGGCACTGACACCGCAACGCGGAGATCGGTGAACACCCCGGGGGCGATCTGGATCCGTTCCGGCTGCGCCGGCGCCCCGGCCGCGCGATGGCCGATGCCGGTGTTGTGAAAGCCGTCATCGGTAAAGTGCGCGTGCTGCTCGCCCACGGGGTGGCAGGACCCGCAGCCGGCTTCGCGGAAGATCTCGAAACCGTGCTGGGTGGGCGCATCCAGCGCCGCCGGATCGTCACCGTAATACCAGCGGTCGAAGGGCGACTCGGCGGATAACAGGCCCCGTTGATAACTTGCCAGCGCCCGGCCCAGGGTCGCCGCAGTCAGGCCGGCATCGTAGGCGGCTGCGAAGCGTTCTGCGTAATCGTCCAGCCGCGCGACCCGCTCGAGCACCGCTGACCGGTCCGGATTACCCATCTCGTTATTGGCCAGCAACGGCGACCAGATCTGCGCTTCCAGGGAGTCTTCCCGGCCGTCGTGAAACAGCCTGGGCCGATACGCAGTGTTGTAGAGCGCCGGGGCGTTGCGCCGCACGGTCCGGCCTTCCAGGCCCACCGGCGTACGCAGCTCGTTCTGCGTGAGCCCCTGCTCGGGTACGTGGCACATGCCGCAGGACAGGGTGCCGTTCACCGACAGGCGCCGGTCGAAGAACAGCCGCCGGCCCAGATCGACCGCCTCACGACGCAGTGGTCGGGCCGATGTCGGTAGCGCCGGCAGCCCTAACGGGGGCGCCTGAGCCCGTGCTGCGAGATCAAGCCGGTGGCCCGGTGTGGCGGACAGGGCTGCAGAGCGGGTGTGGTAGTCAGGACGTTCGTAGCCCTCGCGCACGTCGCCGGCACCCACTTCGAACGGATTCCCGCCCGCTGCCGGCGCCGCCACCCAGAACGCGGCCGGCACCAGCCACCAGAGGTGTGGACGAATCACGCTGGACGGGCGCATAGTTTGGTCTTCTACGACGGGGTCGGGAGGATCAGTCGATGATACGCACACTTCAGGCCGCTGTGGCCATACTCAGCGTGCTGCTCGCCACGGCCTCACCTGCCGATGAAACCTGCATGTCGCCGTACATGGCGAAGATCGTTGGTCAGGAAGATTTCGTATACATCTGGACACTGGGGATCGACGGGGTCGGCGACGGCCAGGACAAGCTCGTCACCGTGGACGTCAATCCGGCATCGGTCAGCTACGGCCAGGTGGTGAGCTTCACCTCCGTGGGCGGGCGCCACGAAGCCCATCATTCCGGCCTCACCGACGACCGCCGCTACCTGTGGGCGTCCGGGCTGGATACCAGCAAGATCTTCATCTTCGACATTCATACAAACCCGGCCGAGCCGCGTCTGCACCGGACTCTCGACGACTTTGTTGCCAGGTCCGGCGGCGTGGTAGGGCCGCACACCAATTACGCGCTGCCGGGCCGCATGCTGCTCACGGGGCTGTCCAACAACCGTGACCACGGCGGCCGCACGGGCATGGTGGAATACACCAACGGGGGCGATTACATCACCACCCACTGGATGCCCACGGACGACAAGCTGCAGGGTGCAGTGAAGTCCGGCAACTTCGCGGACGGCTACGGTTACGATGCCCGGGCCCTGCCGCGCCGCAATGTGCTGGTCACCTCGTCGTTCACGGGCTGGAACAACTACATGATGGACCTCGGGACTATGATGGCCGACGAGGAAGCCATGAAGCGGTTCGGCAACACGATGGTGGTGTGGGACTTGCACGCGCGCCAGCCGAAAAAGGTCCTCGACGTGCCCGGTGCACCGCTGGAGATCCGCTGCGCCTGGGGCGCGCGCCGCAACTACTGCTTCACCTCTACGGCACTGACCTCGAAGCTCTGGCTCATCTACGAGGACGAGGCCGGGGAATGGCAGGCCAAGGGCGTGGCCGACGTTGGCGATGCCTCGAAGGTCCCGCTGCCCGTGGACATCTCCATCGCCGCAGACGATTCGCTGCTGTGGGTGAACACCTGGAACGACGGCAAGACGCGGTTGTTCGACATCTCCGATCCCCACGCCCCCCGGCAGGTTATGGAAAAGCAGATCGGTGAGCAGGTGAACATGGTGTCCCAGAGCTGGGACGGCAAGCGCGTGTATTACACGTCGTCACTACTGTCGAACTGGGACAAGACGGAATCCACGGGCGGCGACCTCCAGTACTTCAAGCTCTATGAATGGGACGGCGAGACCTTGACGCCCAAGTTTCACATCGACTTCCTGGCCGAAGGGCTGGGCGGACCACACCAGATGCGTTTCGGGTCCTATGCGTTATACGGCAAATCGCGTCCGCAACAGACGGTGGCCGCCGGCACGGCACAATGAGATGACCATTGCGGCAGTGGCTTGGCTTGCCGTCATTGCGGCGCTGATACCGCGGGCAGCGGCGGCGCCGTCAGACCACGACCACGCGGTACCCCAGGCGCTGGCGCCGGGCTATTCGGCGCTCGAGTTCGATCCTCCGGCGCCCGGCGGCTACGCGCTGCCGCCGTTGGGGAAAGCCGCAGACGGCCCGGTGCTCGACAGCAGCGGCAAGGCTCGGCGGTTGCACGACTATCTGGGCGACAAGCTGGTGGTGCTGAGCTTCATCTACACTCGCTGCAGCGATGTAAACGGCTGCCCGCTGGCGACGTTCGTGCTGAAGGGCGTGCAGGATCGGATACTGGCGACGCCGAAGCTCGAAGGCGCCGTGCGGCTGGTCAGTTTCAGTTTTGATCCCTGGTACGACACGCCAGCGGTGCTCAACCGGTATGCCTCGCACTTTCGAAAGCCGGAGTTCGACTGGCGGTTTCTGACGACGCACTCCGAGGCCGAGATGCGGCCGATACTCGATGCCTACGGGCAGTGGATCGTGCGGGACTACGACGATGCAGGGAACTATTTGGGGACGGTCTCCCATCTGCTGCGCGTGTACCTGATCGATCGGCAGCTACGCGTTCGCAACATCTACAGCACATCGTTTCTGCATGCGGATACGGTCGTGAACGACCTGCGAACGGTGCTGGCGCAAACGCGGCGGGACAGCAATCTGGAATAAAACCGGAGAACGTTTACACTCGAAAGCGGAGATAAACGCCATGAAGGTGATTCTCGATCTCTGCGTCATCCCATGGGTGTCGGCGTCTCGGTGTCCGATTACGCAGGCCACCTGCGAACGGGTGATCCGCGCAACGGGGCTGAACGCCAACATGCACTACGGCACCAACATCGAGGACGAGTGGGACGAGTGGGACGACGTGATGGCGGCGGTGAAATGTTGTCACGAGGTGGTCCACTACATGGGTGTCACCACCACCAAGCTGGGCACGCGGACCAACCGGGCGCAGACCATGGAAGACAAGGTACGCAGCGTCGAGGACAAGCTGACGCCCGATAAATAACAAAGAACGGGGTCAACCGAAGCCCGATATGCTGATAGTTTGTGACGAAGCATGGGAGGGGGGATCACGATGCTGCGGTTGACTGGTTATCACACAGCGTTTTTCGGCCTGAGAATGGCGTGCCTGACAATGCGGGCCGCGACAGACGTTTTGCCGATACGGCAGGCCGACTGATAGGGCATACAGTCGCTCCAGCTTGTCCCGCAGATCATCCTGCGCGACCACGCCGGTGTGCAGGGAGAAGGAGAAGGAGAAGACACTGACCTGTCCCGCCTGCTCGCCAAAGGGTAGATTGAACCTGGCCGGATTTGGTCGACACCTGAAATAGGGCGATACTGCCCTTTGAGGTTTCTACGGAGTCGAAGCGGCAAAGAAATTGCGGTCTCGAATTCAAAGCAAAGATTGTCGATCTGATTCGCCGACACGGTCGCGCTGCCAGCGCTGTGTGCCGGGAGATGGATCTTGCAGAATCCGCGGTGCGCCGCTGGACCCGACAGGCTCAGGCGGATCAGGGCGCTGGCCCTGAGGGTGCCCTGGCGACGACGGAGCGAGAGGAACTGACTCGGCTTCGACGAGACGTCAAGCGGCTGCAGTATGGAGCGCGACATCTTAAAAAAAGCGACGGCCTTCTTATCTGTGATCTGGGTGGACATCGAATGGATCGGGTCAGATACCAGCCAAATCAGGGCCGGGGCAGGAGCTTTTCTGCCTCGAATACCCGGAACCATTTATCGAACATGGTCTCAGTATCCATGACTTCGCTGAACCCTGCCTGACGCAGCTTGATGGTCGAGACCAGCGCCGGCGGCACAGTGTTGGGTTCGGCGCCGTGGGCGAAACAGAAATCAGCCATGTGGAACGATTCCCCGATAAAAGCCGACAGCGACGGGGCCACCAGTTCATGCCGGTTGCGGATGCGGTCCCATTCCCCAGCCAGCGCGGGCATGGTTTTTCCCAGTGACTGTGGTTCGTCAGGGCCGGCCTCCATGCCCAGCATATCCGCCAAGGCCGGCCACAGCTCCTTCCAGGTAAACACGTCTCCGTTGGTGACGTTGAAAATTTCGTTCTGCGCGGCAGCGGTCGAACCGCCCCACACAATGGCCCGGGCCAGCAGGTCGGCATCTACCGCCTCGAACAGGTTGCAGTGTCCACCAGGATAAATCAGCGGTTTGCCCTGTTCGCGCAGGATGGCGGCATATACACCGATGGCCGGAATCAGGTTCATGGCACTGCCCAGCGACAGCCCGAATATGATCTGCGGACGGAATATGCTCCAGTACCAGTTCTTGCCCCGCTGCTTTTCGCGCAGGTAGTTCTCTTGCACCCAGTAGAAATTGTCCAGGTCGTGACGTTCGTCCCGATTCTCACGGGCAGGAATGCGGATGGGGGCCACGTGGACGCCATAGGCCTTGGTTCCCTGCAGCAGGGAAAAATGCTGCAAGCTTTTACCGCTGGCTTTTTCCAGCGGCTCCAGTAGGTTGCGCAGCATGCAGCCGTTGGTTTCAATCTGCTCGGCTTCCCGCCAGCCGGCTATGAGGCCCGGCTTTTCGTAGACTGCGCCGTAAACGACATGGGTGACGCCCTCGAGCTGGCCGAAATATTCAGCGCAAGCGGCCTCGTCCTGCAGATCCAGGGCCACGTGCTCGACGCCGTAGGTCTTGAACGGGGCTCTGCGGGAAATGGCTATAACCTGGGCGCCGCTATCAGCGTATTCACGCATGGCAGCATGCCCCACCAGACCGGATGCGCCGGCGACGACCACTTTCTTCTGGCTCATTCTGGTTCTCCTCCTGGACTCTAGTTATTCAGCGATATTCTTCTGGTAGCGACAGGAGAGTATAGGAAGAACAAACGCCCTTTCACGAGTGGTTTGGTCCGGTCCGTCGTAGGCAACAAGTCCCTACACGGGACCTTGCCCCCTGGATTGGCAATCCAGATGGTCGAGCATCTTCTTGATCGCTGCGGGACTCTCAATAGCGGCAATGATCCGGGCGGCGGAGCCGCACGCTTCGGGTCGCCCTCACCGGTATCGCCAGCAAGCCGGCCATTCCCGGCGTCGCGCGCCAACAATCGCTGGTGCTCCAGGTAGCGCCCGCCCCGGCGGGCGATGGCGTCTCGGCCAGGTGGGTGAGCTCCGCACTCTGCGGTGCCTTGACCCAGCGAAAGCGATCCGCCAGCGCTGCCCTCGACATACGCCTCATCCAGAAACAGCAGGCGGAAATGCTGATTCAGATTGACCGCGCAGCCGACCGACACCGGGTTGCATCCAGGTACAGGCTGCGGAACCTACCGGGCGGCGCTGCACCTAATAGGAAGCCATGGTTCGTCGGGAGGAGGACGCTGTGAGACTGCCTTTCCTATCGGGCGCCGTGCTGGCACTCACCCTGCTTACCGGGCACAGCGCTGTGGGTGCCCTCGACGAGCGCCTCGAGGTGGCGCTGGCGGGGGAGCACCGCGAGCCGGCTAACCGGAGCCGGGACGCCTACCGCCACCCTCGCGAGGTCCTCGAGTTCTTTGGCATGACGCCCCAGTCCACGGTGGTGGAGATCTGGCCATCGAGGGGCTGGTGGACCGAGCTGCTGGCGCCGGTGCTGCGACCCGAAGGGGATTACTACGCCGCCGGATTTGCCCTTTTTGCGCAGCGCACGCCGGACTGGCGTAAGGATATGCAGCGCGCTTTCGAGAACAAGCTCGCGGCCCACCCGGAGATTTACGACGCTGTTCAGGTCACGGAGCTGTCCGTGCCGGAGCAGACCCGGATCGCGCCGCCCGGCTCAGCGGATCTGGTGCTCACGTTCCGCAACGTGCACAACTGGATGAAAGGCGATTATGCGTTGCAGATGTTCGAGGTCATGGCCCGGGCGCTGAAGCCCGGCGGCGTGCTCGGTGTGGTGGAGCATCGGGCGAAGCCCGGTACCAGCCTGGAGGAGATGCGCCGATCCGGCTATGTGACGGAAGCGCAGGTAATTGCGTTTGCCGAACAGGCTGGCCTGGAGCTCGAGGCCCGTTCGGAGATCAACGCCAATCCCAGGGATGATCGCGACCATCCCGCCGGCGTGTGGACGCTGCCACCGAGTCTGCGGCACTGCCGCGGCATGGAGCCCGCCGCCGACCGTGAAGCCTGTCTGGCGCGCTATCGGGCGATCGGCGAATCGGACCGCATGACGTTGAAGTTCCGCAAACCCGGCGGTGAGGCTGCCCATTCTGGCGTCAATTGGCGCGACTGGTCGCCGGCGACATTCGCCGAGGCGGCGCGCCGGGACCGCCTGATCTTCCTCGACGTCGGCATCGAGGGCTGCACGGCCTGCCGCAACATGGAGCGAGTCACCTATGCAGATGCGGCCGTGGCGGAGCGCCTGAACGATCATTTCGTGGCCATCAAGGTCGATGCCGAGTCGCGGCCCGATCTCGGCGAGCGCTATTCCGACTGGGCCTGGCCAGCGCTGGTATTCATGACCCCGGACGCGAAGCAGGTGTTGGCGCTGCGCGGCAACCGCCTGCCGCAGAACTTCCTGCCGGTATTGGAAGAACTGCGCGAGCGACAGCAAGCGGGGACGCTGACCCTGGACGCCGCCGCGCCCTATGCGGCGGTGGCGGAGCCGCTGGACACCGACCTCACTGCCTTGCGGGACCGGCTGCGCCGGCGCCTGGACGGCGAGCTCGAAGATGCCGGCCGGCGTTCGACCTCGGGAGCCCGTCTGCAGCAGGCGTTCCTGCGCGCGCACATGTACGGCGACGATGTGCTCGAGCGCACAGCGCTCGATGCGGCCGCCAACTACCTCGACATGCTCGACCCGGTGTGGGGCGGCGTGTTCGTGGCCGCGCTGCCCGACGGGCGCTTCGTGCCGGAAAAGCGGCTGTCCAATCAGGCGGATGCCCTGCACGTATTCGCCGAGGCCTATCTCATGACGGGCGAGGCGCGCTTTGCGACTGCCATCCGTTCGGTGCACGAGTACCTGACCGGCCACATGTCCAGCCCCCGGGGCACGTTCTTTACCAGTCAGCAGAACCGCCCGGCGGCGCTGCCGGCGGAGGTCGACACGGCGCGCTACTGGGCCGCTGACGATGCCGGTCGGCGGCGGTGGGGGCTGCCGGCCACCGACAAGGCCGTCTACACCGACAAGAACGGCCAGGTCATCGCGGCGCTGGCAGCGGCCTATGCCGCGACCGGTGAAGTCGCGCTGCTCGACACAGCGGTGCGCGCCGCCGAGGCGCTGCTGGCCGGGCGCCGCACCGAGGCCGGCTGGCTGCTGCAGTCCGCGGACGCCGACTGGGTGGACGACACGGCCCGGTTGCGGCCCATGGAGACCGAGGAGCGACCCTATCTCGCCGCCCAGGCATGGTTCGGCAGCGCGCTGCTGGCGCTTCACGGCGCCACCGGAGAAGCTCGTTGGCTCGATCACGCGGTGACTGTCGCCACAGCGCTCGAGTCGCAGTTGCTGGACGAGGCGCTGGGGGGGTTCTTTGCTACGGTGCCGGAACCACAGGCCGTCGTGGCGCCACGCAAACCGCTGGAGCTGAATGCCCGGACCGCCCACTTTCTCTACGACCTGGCGGTGCTGCGCAAGCAGCCCCGGCTCGCGGCCATGGCGGAGGATGCGATTCGCGCAGCCGCGACACCGGAGGCGGTGCGCCGCGAGGGCCGGGTGACCGGCGAACTGGCCCTGGCTCTGGAGACCTTGACGGCGGCGTACGTGGAATTCTCCGTCGTTTCCCGAGAGAGAGATGGCGCCGCTTGGGCGCTGTTCAAGGCGGCCCGGTCCGTACACCACCCACGCAAAGTGCTGCACTTCGAGGCCCCGGGACGTTATCCCGACAGGGGCGACGCTGCGTTGTACATCTGCAACCCCGACATCTGCTCGGTACCCATCACCGATGCCGCCGACGTCGCCGCCCAGGCACGGCGTCATCGCGATCCGGCATTGACGCCTGCATTTGTGCGGGGATCGATCGGACGCTGGATATCGAATGAGCCACACCCTCGCCACCGATGCCCCTAGTAGCCTCTCAATCAGATAGTTGCGGATAGAGGCGTTTCAACTTGATTCGTGCGTCGTTGGTGGTGAATCGCCAGTCGACGGTTCGATGCGCCCGGTTGCGCGCTTGAGTCCAGGCTTGGATTTCGGCCTGCACTGTGGGTAGATCCGGTA
>Ga0209024_1001371_pt1 | contig 21493 bp, 24 predicted proteins | sample AutmiccommunBRH5_FD_187380 | JGI IMG/M metagenome (GOLD analysis project Ga0209024, IMG submission 187380) | Deep subsurface microbial communities from Mt. Terri, Switzerland - Autotrophic microbial communities BRH/5 (SPAdes) (version 2) | ecosystem: Environmental > Aquatic > Deep subsurface >...
GCGGTTTTAGAGTTTCCTGCGGCGGTTTGAGAGTCTCGTTACGGCGGTTTGTTGGTGTCTTACGGCGGTTTGAGAGTCTCGCTACGGCGGTTTGTGGGTCTTCTTACAGCAGTGTGCTAACGTTTGCTATGGTTCATTCATTCGAGTTTCTACGGTGACATCCAACGGTGTCCCTCAGCATTTTTGAAGAACAATTTTCGAAACCAAGCAAATATCATTAATCAGCTCTTGCAGTAAATTTGCAGTAAAACGAGTTGATTTTCACTGCAAAGTACTGCAAACTCATTCTACCGAGTGCCAATAAAAACAAGCACTTACGCTCTTTCACAGACCTATTGCTTCGACTTTTAATCCTTTGGTCGTGAGTTCGAATCTCGCACGACCCACCAAAAATTCAAGGACTTAGATGCGCAAGCGTCTAGGTCCTTTTTCATTTCTGGCGATCTGGTACCAAACTGGTACCCAAGTACATTCAATTCGACCAAAGAAGGCAGGCAAAAATACTTTCCGCTCAAACTACATCGCAATGTTATGCCAAGTGTTGATTTACACCCCCGCTAGTCTTTGGATCGCAGCAATGGTGACCTTCCAATCACCTGTCGTTTTGGCTTCTTCACAGGCACGGGATCTGAGAATCGAGCGTTTGTAATGACTGGCCCCACTGAAGGTAAACTCCACGTCCTCTGTAACCGCAAGCTGTTTATGCCATCATTCCAGGCCCATAACATCCGCTTTCCGATTTCTCTAAAATGCGGGTACTCTTTTGTTGCCTGAACCACTTGAGGCGAAACGTCTACCACTGCCTGGCTTAGAACCTCAATTCGTTCCTTTATCTCTGCGGGCATCAATCCACAACGCGTTTGTAAAAACAGCGGCAATTCTTTACCTGGGTTCCAGGTTTTTCTGCCGGCCAATGGCAATCCCGGAGGATTGTTCACGTAATCGTCGTAAACCGTTATTGTCAGCATGTCGTAGATTGGGGCAAGTCGAATGTCTTCGTAGCTCGAGTACAGCAAAGCCAGGTTCTTGCTGTGGCAATCCGCATTTCGTAACAAATAAGTCAAAAGCAATAAATCCGCCAGATCCCTGAGTGCCTTGTTTCTCTGGGCGGGCAAAGTGATGACATCTTTGATTCGGCTCGCTACCTGTTCCCAAGTCGTTTCGTACTTCTGTTCTGGCCTCAACGCAAGCAAACTACAAAGGTCTTCCATGCCCAGCCGTTGACCTGATTGCTTGTCCCAATCGAATCGGGTAACTATTAGCGCCTGTCCGTCATCTGAGACCTGTGTTTCAGCGACATTTAGTTTCGCTTTGTGGGCCACCTGCATACAGAGATGTTCGTTTAGGGCAATTCCTGGCAGCTTGTCGGTGGTGCCTTTTATGATGTACCTGTCTGTGGTCAATGTACCTTTTTTGTGCGTTCCAATTTCATTGGTCAGGAACTTGGGTACAACCCCGGACACGCCGGACGCTGCAAATTTTCTCACTAGATTTACAAAGGCTTGTTCTGAATTATCACCTTTCAATATTTCAGTGAGTTCAAAAGCTACGGGAGGTGATGTTGGGTCTGCGCCAACAGGGGCAACTTTTACCCGCCCTATGGAATTTCGCCCGACAACAGACAATAAATTCAGGGGTGACGCCCCAACATGTGGGCCAAGCTCTTCTTGCAAAATAGAAAGTAAAAAACCTTCGGGAAGATTCATCCTGAAAACAGGATGCAGCTCGGGGTAGGCATAAGATTCGGTTTGTACCGGCATGAGTAAAGAAACAAACTGGTCTGGTCGCACCCCATCGTGATAAGTCATCACATGCTTAAATGAGTCCGGGCTATCCAAAGTGGCCACCGGAGCATCGTTAACAAATATGTGTAGTTTCAAGGTTGCTTTTCTCCTGTAGCTGCTCAGCAACTTCATTGAGATCAAAAATCACACAGATCAACCTTTGACTATCTCTCCAGGTTCTGAGATTTTGCGGCCAATGCATCCTGTAGCGTAAAAACACGTTTTGTTGGAACAAAACTTATTTCATATCCCAGGACGGACAATAGCCTGAGCAACTTGGCTGAGCCGAACTCAGCGACTCCAGCCTTCTCAAACCGGGCCAGGGTTGACTGACCCATTCCGGCCAAATCGGCCAGTTGCTTTTGGGTCATTTGCTGCTGAACGCGTAAGCGGGCAATTTCAGCGCCTAATTCATCAAACTCTTTCATATGCTGTATTTGCTATAAATATTTAGCCTGATGGTAAAGAGTAATTTCAATAACTTCAAGATATATATATGTATAAGAATACAAGAGGCTTCAAGGTTCAAGTATTTTTATAGCAAATACAGCACTTTTAACCGCGCTCGTCATCGTCGTGTTTCTTTGTACCTATTTGGTCAGCGCGGCGTTAGTCAGATTGTTTAGAACCCCGGTCATCTGGCCGACGATCTCGTTGCGATCAGTTATGCCATGCCGGTTGGCGATGTATATCGGATCGTTGTAACCGAGCCAGACTTTTCCCTGTGCATCCTCCCAAACCAGCACTTTCATCGGCAAGTCGATCCCCGCGGTTTGCCGACTCGTAAAAAAATGACTACCCAGCATTGGGTTGCCAAACAGGATCAAGTGCGTCGGACTCAGCTGGATGCCGACCTTGTCGGCATTGGCGTCATGGCTCAGGCGCGCGACCACCATAATGCCTTTCTGCTTTAGGACGTTCTCGAAGCGATCCATGGTTTGAGTGACACTATACGGGCTGAACTTGACGATGAGGCCATCGACACCGGCCGCGAGTGCCGACCCGGACACAAGCGTAAACAGGCTAATCAATAACAGGCGTTTTAACATGGGATTCTCCTTTGTGTACGGTTTTACTGTCATCAATCAAATGTCGTTGAATCCGGTGCGTTGAGCGGCATGCGACCACGTTGAATGAGTCAGAAACTTGATCGCGGCACTAATTCGGCTGTATCCCTCTATCGGACCCGAGAGATATCGCGCCAAGCATTTCCCTAACTTTTCAACAAGAGCAGAAAACTCTCACCCTTCTGTCATCGCCTTCATCGATTTTCGTCCGAAAAAGAAATTATCCAATGAGCATTTCCCTGGCCCGAATATCATGAGGTATAAGAAAATAGCGGCCCAAGTACCATGGGTGGCGTAAGCATCCGGATACACAAATATTTGAATCACGACTGTCATACCCAATAGCGCCAGTGCCGAGAACCGCGTCATTAAACCAATCAGAAGCAATAGTGGAAACAGATGTTCAGCAGTGGCAGCCATGTAAGCTGCAAATTCAGGAGACAAAACCGGCAAGGCGTATTCCGACTGAAAAAGTTCAAAAGTGCCTTCCGACATCTTCGGCCAACCAATTTCAATGTCGCCACTAATCAGATTCAACGCAAAACCATCAATCTTGGTTTGCCCCGATTGCCAAAATACCGCAGCAACAGAGAACCTTGCGAAGAACGCGATCAATGAATACGGTATTTTCTCGAAAAGCCCAATGCAGCCTCTCCAAAACACGATTAGCCTGGATTGAAGCGTAGTGATCATGATTTACATCTCCAAGGATAAGTCAACCTCAAAACCACTAAGGGAACCAGTTTGCAACAACAATTGAAATACATCCGAAAGAATGCGATCAACATTTCCCATGCCCTGCTGACACGCGGACTCGAGACGATACCCTGCCATTAAATAACCAATGAAATGTGACGCTTCCTGACTTATCGGTATAACCTGCACAGCCATCGACGGACGAACCACAAGCGCTGCCTCTGGTGTTGAAAGATTTAAATCATGATGATCCGATAGCTCCAGAACAGCGCCCCAAATGGAAACTACGGGGTGGCGTGATCTGATCAGCCTTACAGAAGAACAAAAATGAAAACTGGTTGCAAGCAAATGGTCTGGATTGCTCAAAAGACTTACCAATGATTTTGTATTAAGAACCTGTGAGTCATATGCATGAAAGGATTCAATGTAAGACCATTCCAGTCGCGCAATGTCAGCCAGATAAGGCAACCTCAAAGCTACCTCACTACTTTCCACAAAATCTGCAAACCCTTCACCATAACGGGTCAGAACCGGAGATTTGGGTGGATTGGAACGTACAAAATGCACAGCTAGACTGTGAAAGACCTGAGTACCCGCCAAAACAGCCACCACCGGATATGAAGTTTCGATGGCCTCCACCAAGGAGAGCATCACATTATTTTTATAAACATCATAACGACACGACGGATCAGATTTATTCCAGGTTCGAAACCCCACAGGCGCCTTCGCGTCCGAATCGAGAAGTGAATCTACAAACGCCTTCATCGCTGCCTCCCAACGGAAACTTGTACGTTTCCAAGAGCCTCACAAGAATCAAGAATCATCTGAGCAGCAGACACTTCAAGCATCATCTCATCCAGGGTAGGAATGTTCTGATCCCGTTCAATCAAGGTGGCAACCTTACCGAGCTGGTCAATAGCGCTTGCATACAAATCCCACACCGCAACATCGATAGCACTGGCATGGGCATCAATTAATAATCGCGAACCCGCCGCATCAAGATCTTCCGAGAAACCTGCCAGATGAATTTCCCCCACGGCATCCAGAGGTAAAGCATTCATGTATGCGCCCAGATCGCGCTTGTGATTCACGGCACTAATGTATGCGTTGTTAAGATCAAGCAGCAGGCCACAACCCGTACGTCGCGTCATTTCAGAAATGAAGTCGGCTTCATCCCAAGTGGAACTCTCAAATTCCACATAAGTAGACGGATTCTCTATTAACATCCGAACTCCGAGCACATCCTGAGCTTCATCAATGTGCTCGCAAACCCTGTGCAGAGTACTTCCGTTATACGGCAAGGGCAGCAGGTCATTGTAAAAAACACCCCCGTGGTTACACCACGCAAGGTGCTCTGAAAAAACGGAGGGTTGATACCGATCAAGTAGGGATTTCAAACGACATAAATGATCTCTGTCAAGCTTGGTGGTTCCTCCAATCGACAAACCCACACCATGAATAGACAACGGATACTCAGATCGCACTTTAGTCAAATGTTGATGAAAAGGGCCGCCGTCAACCATATAATTTTCAGCGTGAATCTCGACAAACCCGAGATTTGGCTTGGTTTCAAGAATCTCAACAAGGTACTCGGGCTTAAAACCTAGCCCGGCCCTTTTTGGCAGCGTTAAAGTATTGGCGCTGGAATCAAATTGACCGTCAGACATAACGAGAGCCCCTTTCCAGACTATCAGGCCCGCTTTTCCTTAAACTCCTTCAATTGACCATTCCCAGTCGGTGATGTAGGCGAGTCTGTCTTCTCACAGGCACCAGCTGGAACCAACTTCCAGGCATTGCCTTGATAATCCCTCTTGGCCGTACCAGCGCAAGTTGTTCCAGCGCCAGCCTTGCAGTCATTTTTACCTTTAAGGGCTACTCCGTAACATTTTTCCTTGTCGCCCATAGTCGCGCTGTCTGCAATAGCTGAGGGCGCCGTTGAAATCATGGCTGCGCTCAAGGCAAAGGCTAACGCTGCAGCAGTGGTGGTTTTGTTCATGGCAATCTCCTGAAAAAATCAAAATGGATTTCTTTAATGAAACACTGCGATGGAATGTCCCAATTGATCTCGGAATACCCAGCAGCCAAACCTTAAGTCGCACTGCAAGTGAAATTGGTTACAAAAATATATGCTTGGCAACTACTTCGTTCAGAGCAGCAATCAAAGCGGCATCACGCTCAATTTGCCTAGATTCAGGCTGGTTGTAATACGTCGTCCGAGAAAGCCCAAGTAATTCGCAGGCTTTACTCACCTTTAGACCAAACTTTGCAACCGCTTCTTTGACCATGTCCTTGAGCTCAGACGATGTCAGAGCTTTTTTCCGAGAACATTCTTTAGGACTGCAATTTCAAGCTCGAGCATGCGCTTGAACTCGGAAACCGACACACCAGTGTATTTTGATTTCCACTGGCAGTAAGTAGGCTGGCTAATGCCGTGTTTCCTGCAAATCTCTGCAACCGCCATCCCAGATTCACCTTCGTTTAAATGGCAAAAATCTGGCTTTCCGTAAATCGTGATTTCCTCACTTCGTTCTCCAGCGTTATGCAGGAACTTCTAAAGTTTCAACTGTTCGCGGTCAGGGGGAGCTTAAGCCAGCACGACAAACGCTGAACACGGTAGCCAGTGCCGTAGCAACGACACCCCAATGTTCCCCGATGAAAGCTTCGGTGTTCATGCCGGCCACAACTATCCACACATCATGTAGTCTCGCGCCACATGCGCGCTCACCGGGAACACCTCCTCTTCATTAGCCCGCGCAGCACGAAAGCTGCTTCACGTCCTTGCTGAAAGTTTGCGCCGCTAACTTCAGCCCCTCGACCATCGTCAGATAAGGGAACAACTGATCGGCCAGTTCCTGAACCGTCATGCGGTTACGGATAGCGAGCACCGCCGTCTGGATCAGTTCCCCCGCTTCCGGGGCCACTGCCTGTACGCCGATGAGTCGTCCACTTGCCTTTTCTATGACCAGCTTGATGAAGCCGCGCGTGTCGAAGTTGGCCAGCGCGCGTGGCACGTTGTCCAGGGTCAAGGTGCGGCTGTCGGTCTCGATGCCGTCTTGACGCGCTTGCGCTTCGCTGTAACCCACGGTAGCGACTTGCGGGTCGCTAAACACCACAGCGGGCATCGCGGTCAGATTGAGAGTAGCGTCCCCCCCGGTCATGTTGATGGCTGCACGGGTGCCGGCGGCCGCCGCGACATAGACGAATTGCGGCTGATCAGTGCAGTCGCCGGCGGCATAAATATGGGGCGTACTGGTGCGCATGCCCTGGTCGATGACGATGGCGCCCTGCGAATTGGCAGTGACCCCCGCCGCATCCAGCGCCAGGCTGCGCGTGTTCGGTGTGCGGCCGGTAGCGACCAGTAACTTGTCGGCGCGCACGTCACCATGCCCCGTCGTGGTCAGCACGAATTCACGGTCTGCATAAGTGACCATGCTGGCTTGTGTGTGTTCCAGCACCTTGATGCCTTCGGCCCTGAAGGCAGCCGTAATGGCTTCGCCGATGGCCGGGTCTTCACGGAAGAACAGCGTGCTGCGCGCCAGGATCGTGACCTGGCTGCCCAGCCGGGCAAAGGCTTGCGCCAGTTCCAGCGCGACCACCGACGACCCGATCACGACTAGGCGTTCGGGAATGGTGTCACTGACCAGGGCATCGGTGGATGTCCAATACGGCGTGTCTTTCAAGCCGGGGATCGGCGGCAAGGCAGGGCTGGCGCCCGTGGCGACCAGGCAGCGGTCGAAGTTCACCACACGCTCGCCGCCTTCGTTGAGCTGCACGGTCAAACTATGGCCGTCCTTGAAGTGCGCATCACCCTGCAGCACGGTGATGGCCGGAACACCATCCAGAATGCCTTCGTACTTGGCGTGACGCAGTTCATCGACTCGGTCTTGCTGCTGGATCAGTAGCTTGCGGCGGTCAATCGCGGGCACGGTTGCTGCAATACCGCCATCGAACGGACTTTCGCGGCGCAAATGGGCAACGTGCGCAGCCCGGATCATGATCTTGGACGGCACGCAGCCGATATTGACGCAGGTGCCACCGATGGTGCCGCGCTCGATCAGCGTGACGTGCGCGCCTTGCTCGACGGCTTTCAGCGCCGCCGCCATTGCAGCGCCGCCACTGCCAATCACGGCGATGTGTAAACCGGTCCCCGCAAGTGCATCACGACTTTCTGGATAGGACACCACTACTGCGCTCACGCTAGGAATCTTTTCCAGGGCGTCTTTGACATGGGTGGCGCAGGATGTGCGGGTCATGCCATTTATGGTAATTTCGGTCATTTTTCAACTCATGTTAATTTCGGGGTGCAGCAAGCATTGGCTTGGCGTTTTCGCCGGATGGCGTAGATGGTCAAGCCGATGAAGATCACCAGCGCAGGCAGCAACACATAGTCCAGATAACCGGTTAGCGCGGACAAACCGACCACCCCGAGCAGAATGACCAGTACGGGTGTGAAACAACATAGTGCCACCAGAACCGTGCCGATAATGCTGGCCCGTAGCAGTGTTTGGGGGTCATTCATGATCAGTTCTTGACTGAGGACGGATAGCCCGCGTTTTCGGTCGCTTTGGTCAGCTTATGCACGTCGGTCTTGGCATCGTCAAAGGTGACGACGGCTGTCAATTTCTCGTAGCTGACCTTGACATCCTGCACGCCATCGACTTTGTTGAGCGCCTTCTTCACGGTGATCGGGCAAGCCGCGCAAGTCATACCTGGCACCGCCAGCGTGACAGTTTGAGTGTCAGCCCATACTGGGGCAGCGACAGCGACGAGAGCTAGGAAAGCAAATAGTTTTTTCATGCTGATCTCCAGTTAGTAAAACAAGGGAAGGACGTAGGGGAATCCGAGCGCAACCAGTACCAGCGCGGCCACGATCCAAAAAATGAACTTGTAGGTGCTGCGCACCTGTGGTACGGCGCAGACATCGCCCGGCCTGCAGGCTTGCGCCGGTCGGTAGATGCGTCGCCAGGCGAAGAATAGCGCCACCAGTGCCGCACCGATGAAGAGCGGCCGATACGGCTCCATCACCGTTAGGTTGCCGATCCACGCACCGCTGAAACCCAAGGCGATCAGAACCAGCGGCCCTAGGCAGCAGGTCGAGGCGAGGATGGCAGCCAGCCCGCCGGCGAAGAGCGCACCGCACCCGTTTTGTGGTTCAGACATGTGTTTGTCCTATCGAAAATAGAAGGAATAGCGTAACCTTACTTCCGTAGTCATGTACGGAGTCAAGCGATATGCAAACTATTTTTGAGAATCTGACCATCGGAGTTTTTGCCAAGGCGGCCGGGGTCAATGTGGAGACCATCCGGTTCTATCAGCGCAAGGGCTTGTTGCTTGAGCCGGACAAGCCTTGCGGTGGCATCCGTCGGTATGGCGACGCGGACGTGACGCGGGTGCGGTTTGTGAAATCGGCCCAACGGCTGGGCTTTAGCCTAGATGAAATCGCCGAACTGCTTAGGTTGGAAGATGGCACACACTGCAATGAGGCCAGCAACTTGGCCCAGCACAAGCTCCAGGACGTACGCGGAAAGATGGCCGACCTGACGCGCATGGAATCCGTGCTATCTGATCTGGTATGCGCCTGCCATGCACGGCAGGGGAACGTTTCCTGTCCGTTAATTGCGTCGCTACAGGGTAGCGCAAGCCAGGCCACGCCTTAGCGTGCTTCATTTCCCGTTTTCTGTGGCACCCCTCAGTAGCAAAAGCGGGCCAAGGCAACAAATAGAAACCCTGAATGCTGCCAGCGCACTTACGATCAGGGTGCCGGTGTTTTGCAGCGGTTTGAAAAAAGTTTTCTAAAAATTGTACCCAAGTGCGATGTCAACATTGATGATTCAGAAACACACATTGACAAACGTCTCAAGCTTGAATCGAAGTCACTGATATTTTTGATGCCACTGTAACTTTAATCTTCAAGACTGCGACTACCGATTGCTGCAGAGCGATCCTGGTAATTCGGCTATCTCCGGAATGCCAGATTCGAGCCACGCTTCGGCGTGGCTTTTTTTATACCAATAACATTAAGACTAATACCAGTTTGTTCATAGTTGACGCCCCGTTGGGTCGGCAGGTGTTGAGTCGCAAGCGCGTAAGGCAATCTGGACTTTTTCCCGCATACTTTAAGTTCCCATGGAAAATTTCGTTCTGGATTTCAACAGCACAGCGGTGCAAGCTGTAGCGCAGCAGGTAAAACGCTTTGCAGAAAATCAGTTGCGAAATGCTGAACTTGCAGAGGATGTTCTTCAAGAGGCACTATTGGCTGCGCATTGCTACGAGGGGCGTTTTGCGGGTCTATCCTGTTTTCGTGCCTGGTTATTCGCCGTCACTAAAAACAAAGTACTGGATCATTTGCGATCGAAATATAGGAACCCAGCTGCGATTGCTAACGAGATGTTTGATGATCAAGTTGAGCATGAAATCTTTACAAAGCAGGGGCGCTGGTGCAAGGGGTTGATGCCGCAAGCTTGGGTCGATCCGGCACTTTACTTCGACCGAGTGGAATTCTGGCAGGTGTTTGAAATCTGTCTGAATAGCCTTCCGCCTGTCCAGGCTCGAGTATTCATGATGCGGGAGTTTCTTGATTTCGATGCGCAAGAGGTATGTAAAGAACTGGATATTTCTTACCCCAACTTCAAGGTGTTGATGCACCGAGCGCGGCTAAGAATTCGTGCATGCCTTGAGTTGAAGTGGTTTGGGGGAAATTGAATTGTGTTGAAGATGAAGATGTGTCGTGAAATCACGCAGTTGATGTCCGAGTCTCAAGATCGGGATTTGAATTTATCAGAGAGGTTTGTTATTCGAACCCATACTTGGATTTGTTCCGGCTGTAGCGAATTCGATCAACAAATGCAACTGCTTCGAGACATTGCAATCAGGTTTCGCGAGCGTAATGATGAATCGCCTGAAGATTGATTTCTCGACACCAGTGGCTTGGATATTGACCAGTTTGTTGCATAAAAGCGCGTGAAAACGACGCTTGAGAGGCATATCCACAATGCTGGGCGACCAGTTCCAAGGGCTTGCCCTGAAGCAGCAGGGTTTTTCCAAGGTTAATGCGTTCGGTGCGCACAAAGTGGCCGGGTGACACACCCACGTTGGCAATAAATTGTTGAGTAAACCTGGTTTTTGACATGGCGATCGAGGATGCCATTTGGTCCACTTCCCAAGGGTCACCCGGACGTTGCAGGATCTTTGCTATCAGCAAACCGAGCGTAGGGTGAGCAAGTCCGCTTAGAACACTACGCTGCACCTGACCTTTTTCGATTAAATGTCCAAAGACTTGCAGCAAAATCACCTCACACAGTTTATTGTCGATGGGCCCACGGATCAGGGGAGAGATTCGCTTGGTGTCTTCAAGCACATTCAGCGTTTGTTGGACCAATGGCAGCTCGGTCAAGGGAATCATCACAATGTCAGGTAGACCCGCCGTGATGATATTGTTTGTTCCGCTGGCATAGGTGATATCAGCACACATCACCTGAGCCTCTTCGCCAAGCGGAATATTCAAGTGGTGCGGTAAGCTCGATTTGAAAAGAATAAGCGCTGGGTAATCATAACGACGAACTGTTCCATGTTGATCGACCAAGTCAAACCTGCCTTGCATGACAACATGCAAATGACCACTATCGGTGTTTTCTGTAAAAGGGTGTTGGCCGCACAGGCCGCCGCTGTGGAAAACACTGGCTTTCAAGCCAACTTGTTGAAATAAGCGTTCGAATGGAGCGTGCGTCATATTTGTTCGAAATGGTATGAATTTAGAAAAATAGATATCACATTTATTTTAACTGAACGCACACTATACGCTTCGTGTCATCAAACAGGAGATCACAAATCATTTCGTGAATTCCACCCTGAACCCAGTCACGGCTGAGTCTGGTAATGCCGACCAGAGGGAAGTATTGGGTGTTGCCCTGAAACAAGTTGGTTTTATTCCCAACATGTATGCAAACATGGTGAACTTGGCCCCAGTGCTATCCACCTACTTGCACGGTTACGCCGAGTTTCGCAGCAAAGGCGGTTTTAGCCCAGTGGAACAAGAGGTTGTGTTTTTGGCTCTGAGTTTGACCAACGGATGCAAATACTGTGGCGCGGCGCACAGTATGTTGGCCGATAAAATGTCAGGCGTGCCCGCCGATGTACTGGCAGCAATTCGTGATGGAAAGCCAATCCCTGACGCAAAGCTGCAGGCGCTTTATGATTTCACCGTAGCATTGGTGGATCAGAAAGGCAAAGTCAGCCCCGCGACTGGTGAGAAGTTCAAGTCGGCGGGCTTCACCGACAAACATGTCATGGGGATTATTCTTGCCGCGTCCGTGAAGACGCTGTCCAACTTCTCCAACCATTTCTTTGAAACTGAATTGGACGATATATTCGCTCCTTACAAACTGGATTAATTTATCTTGAACCTGCTGATCAAAGATATCGTAGCTTCTTTTTCTCGCATGCCTCGCTGGATACAAATTTGGGTGGCATTGTGGCTGGTTCCTGTGAATTTGATCAGCCTTGTGTTTCTTGACGCTCCTTCCGGAACCTGGGTGGCATGCCTGAGCATTGCAGGCATGCTTCCCAACCTTTACTTGCCCTTGATTGAGCGAGGGCTGGGCAAGTCTATGGCACTTCCCCACATCATGCCCTGGACACTGCAGTGGTTTACGGTGATTGGTTTACTTTTGGGCGATCCAGAATTGGGGGGCACATATCAGGCTTATTTGTGGGTGCTTTTAGTAACGAATAGTTTATCGCTGCTGTTTGATTACCCAGAGACAATCGCCTGGTTCAAGGGGCACAAAGGTATTGTGTAACCGAATCGTCCAGATCAACGAATTTCTGGACAAAGACCTATTGTTATTGCCTTGGGGGCGTTTATGTGTCGACGTTCATGGCGAGATTTGGTGCATGGTTGGCACGATATTTATCGCGGCCAGTCCATTCACACGGCCTAGCGCCTGCAGTGCCTTCGAAAATATTGCTGAGCGGCTTGCAACCCGGTGATGTGCTTCTGGTGGAAGGTCACAGCCGTATCAGCACCGCAATTAAATATTTAACTCAGTCAACTTGGTCGCATGCAGCACTTTTTGTAGGGTATGACGCGCTGGAAAAGTGCAACGGCCATCGAGATCACTGTTTTGTTGAGGCGGACACCGTTGATGGTGTCCGCAGTGTTGGTGTTGAAGAATTTTTCAAACTTTCACACCCGCATATGCCGACCTATACAAATTAAACAGGCTGATAAAAGTCAGTTAATCCAATATGCAGTGCAGAGAATCGGGCATCGTTGCGACTTGCGTAATGTATTCGATCTCGCAAGGTACCTTGTGTCCGTTCCGCCAGTTCCCTCAAACTTTCGTCGCCGAATGATAGGCTTGGGTAGTGGTGACCCTACACGGGCTATTTGCTCCACGCTCATTGCACAGGCGTTTCAATCCATTCGCTACCCAATTCTGCCTTTGGTTGAAATTCAAGATGCCCAGCGACCAGATTGCCGGAAATGTATTAAAGAAATAATGCGTATACGCCATCATTCATTGTTCACCCCACGAAAGCCCCTCTTGTTTGAGAAGCGTAGCCACCGTTTTTTAATGCCCTGCCTCAGTGGGGTAGGCCTTTGGCGAACGCCACAGCGCTGTTCTTATTTCCCGGAAGTGTCGCCCTTTTTACATTACCGGCATTCTCTGTGTCACAAACACATCTGAATTGCACCCCCGCTTGGTACCAGAAAACCACCATTAAAATTTCTGCGGGGCTTGCCTGATGAAAACAAGAAAAATTCTGGCCATTGGCGTTTTGGCACTTTTGGCAGCGTGCAACGCCACGGAAGAAACAGCCGTCAGCGGCAACAGCACTGCAGCCCAGCCGGTTAACTCTTCGGAGGCCGTGCAGTTGTCGCAGTTTTCCATTGCGAATGGCTGCTTCGGTTTGCAATCGGCTTTCAGCCGCCAGTTTGTGCAACCCGCTTCGGCACGCTATGCAGCCGGCCCCGCCACATCGGCTGAAAGTTTCACCATGCGCCCCACCGAATTGGGCAACTACCTGATTTACGGCAGTGACCGGCAAATGGTCACCGTTCAAGGCGACATCATCGTGGCCAGCGCAGAACCCACCGATGCCGGTGTGTGGAACGCAAGCTTTGACAAGCAAGGCAAACTGTTTGGCTTCACCGATTCCGCAGGGCGCCTGCTGGCGCTGGATGAAAACAGCGGCCTGGTGCTTGCCACCGCCAGCAACGAACGCACCCAATTCCGATTAATACCCGACAGCGATTGCACCCCCTACCCCGAAATGCCCACCGGCATGGAAGGCACACCGTACACCGGGCGTGGCGAAACCCAACCCATCATCGGCTTTGCCGACACCCACACGCACATGGGCATGTCCAGCGAAATGTCGCTGGCTGGCGATGTCGGCCCCTCGGCCGGTGGCGTGCTGTATGGTGAAGTGGTTCACCGCTTCGGCATTCCCCATGCCTTGGACAACTGTGAAGCATTTCATGGCCCCAATGGCATTCGCGATGCAAACAACATTCTGGAAACCAACCCCACGGGCACCCATCAAACGCAAGGGTGGCCCACCTTTGTGGACTGGCCACGCCGCAACTTCCTGACCCACCAGGTGATGTACCACGCGTGGGTTGAGCGCGCCTGGCGTGCCGGTTTGCGCGTGATGGTGAACCACGGCACCAACATTGCGTCGCTGTGCCGCGTCGGCCAAACCTACGCAGGCAAGCCTGAAGCCGACTGCGATGACATGAGCGTGGCCACCAAACAGGTGGAATACCTGTACGACGTACAAGACTACATTGACGCGCAATTCGGCGGCCCCGGCAAGGGCTGGTACCGAATCGTCAAGTCGCCGGCCGAGGCGCGCCAAGTGGCCAACGACGGCAAACTTGCAGTTGTGCTGGGCATTGAAGTGGCGCAGGTGTTCAACTGCGGCGTGACCTTCTTGCCAGATGGCAGTGAGGTGCGCAAATGCGACCAAACCCAGATTGACCAGGAAATCGAAAAACTGTGGGCACTTGGCGCACGCCACGTGTACCCCTTCCACGACATTGACAGCTCCTTGGGCGGTGCCGGTATTTTCAGTGGCGACGTGATCAACTTCCTGAACTTTCTGGACACCGGTGCATTCTGGAAAACCACCGAATGCCGCGAATTTCCCGCCAACGAACCCTCGGTTCGCGAGCCCGGCACCAACATGACAACGGCCGTCCCGGGTAGCAGCAGCAATGCTTTGAGCAAAATGCTGCTGGAAGCGGTGGGCGGCATCACGCCACTGTACCCCGATGGCAAACGCTGCAACGCGCGCACTGTGACTGACCTGGGCCAGTACGCGCTCAAAGCCCTGATGCAAAAAGGTTTTGTGATCGACATTGATCATGCTGCTTACCACAGCAAAGACCTGATGCTGGACCTGGCCGAAACCATGAACCCGCCCTACCCGATGGCATCGTCACACGACGCACACGGTGGCTTGACCAGCGACCAGGCCATTCGTATGTTAAAAAGTGGTGGCGTTATTTACCCGTACAAGGGCAACGGCATCAAGCATGTGGAATTTCTTGAAAAGCTGAAATTCTGGCGCAACAAGGCTGGAGTCAACGACAAACTGTTGGGTCTGGGCTACGGGGCAGACGCCAATGGCTTCGGTGGACACCCCGGCCCACGCGGCGGCAACAGCGAACCTGTGACATATCCATTCACCCTGTTCAGGGGCGACGACTGGGGCGCGCGCTACCAATCGCTTCCACCCATGAAAGTGAACATGCTGACCATTCCGGAAAGCGGCAAGTTCTGGCACATCGACGAAGTGGGCATGGCCCATTACGGCCTGGTGGCCGACTTTGTTGAAGAAGTTCGGCTGGAAGGCGGCGGTGAAGCACTGGATGCCCTGTACAACAGTGCTGAAGCCTACGTGCAAATGTGGGAAAACGTGTACTACCGCAACAACCCGAAATGAAATGTGTACCAACAGGTGCAGGGCTGCTGATGGCAGCGCCTGCATCGGCATGGGCGCATGCATTCGGTGAACCGGTGCAATTGCCCATGCCTTACGGGCTGTACATTCTGGGCTCGGTTGCGGCACTGGTGCTGTCGTTTCTTTTGCTGGCCCTTGCAGGGCGATATTCCACGCACCTGCGTGCGCATGGCCAGCTGCCCTTTCCTGCATGGCCCAATGCGTGGGTAAATGGCGCCCGCGCAAGCGGCTCACTGCTTTGCCTGGGCGCACTGGTGTTTTGTATTGTTACCGGCCTGCTGGGCAGCAACGACAGCCACCGCAATTTCAACATGACCTTTTTCTGGATCGTGTTCATGCTTGGTGGGGCTTACAGCGCCATGCTGATTGGCGATTGGTACAAGCACCAACACCCCTGGCGTTTTCTGTTGCCAAAAAACTGGGCAGGACTGTTCAGCTACCCACGCTGGCTGGGGCATTGGCCTGCACTGCTTCAACTTGCTGCGCTGGTTTCAATTGAATTGTTTTTTCACAGTTCGCCGCGCAAGCTTGCTTTGCTGTTGATCGCACTGGGTGCATTGAATCTGGGTGGCATGGTGTTGTGGGGTACGCGGCGCTGGCTGCAGCGCGGCGAACCATTTGCGGTGTTGTTTCGAATTTTCGCGGCTTGCGCGCCACTGCGCAGAATAGCCTGCACCGATGGTCGCCACCGCTGGCGCGTCAGCCTGCCGTTTTCAGACCTGCGCCACCTGCGGCTGTGGCACCCGGCACAATGCATGTTCGTGCTGTTTTTGCTGTCGTCCACCGCCTTCGATGGCCTTCGCGAAACGCAGTTGTATTTCAATCTTTTCTGGCAAGACCCGTTCGGCATTTTAACCAGCGCCTTCGGACAACACCCCTTGAAAATTTATCCGCAGGTGCGCCCATTTTTTGTGGCCTGGGAAATCGTGCTGCTGATCATTTCGCCACTGTTTTATCTGCTGTTGTTCATGGCGTTTCTGGCACTGGGGCGTTGCATCACCGGAGGCGGGCAAACCATGGGGCTGTTGATGCGCCGCTACTTGCCAAGCCTGGTGCCAATTGCCGTGGTTTACCACGTGACCCACTACTACACACTGCTGTTTAGCCAGGGCCTAAAAATTCGTGGGCTTGTGTCCGACCCCTTCGGCTGGGGATGGAATGTGTTTGGCACTGCAATCACAGGAAGACTGCCCTGGTTGCCCGACATGGCCAACATCTGGAGCAGCCAGGTCATTCTGATTTTGATTGGTCACATTGCTGCCGTGTGGCTTGCCCATCAAGAGGCGTTGAAACTTGAATGCACCACCGGGCGCGCCACACTAAGCCAGCTGCCCATGCTGGTGTTGATGGTGGTGTTCACCAGCGTGGGGCTGTGGGTGCTTGCGCAACCACTGCAAGGCTGACAGAAATATCAACCCGGCATTTTGGTGGTGCGCAGGTACGGCAGTTTGATGTCAATGTCGCCATACTTGGCTTTGGCTTGCTCGTCGTTCAGTGACAAAGCCACAATCACATCTTCGCCCGGGGTCCAGTTGGCCGGGGTGGCTATCGGTTTTCCCCAGGTGGCTTGCAACGCATCCAGCGCACGCAACACCTCGGCAAAATTGCGGCCAATTGTCATCGGATAGGTCATGGACAACTGCATTTTCTTGTCGGGGCTGAAAATAAAAACCACGCGAACGCTTGCGGAATCTGCAGCAGTTCGACCATCGGGCAGGTAAGCATTGGCGGGCAGCATGTTCAGCGCCTTGGACACCTCAAGCGATTTGTCTGCGATGATCGGGAAGGATGCTTTTGCACCTGAAAACTTCTCGATGTCGCCCTTCCACTTTTCGTGTTCCTCAACACCGTCCACGGACAAACCAATCACTTTCGCGCCACGCTTTTTCCATTCCTCGCTCAGCTTGGCCACAGCGCCAAATTCAGTCGTGCACACGGGTGTGAAATCTTTGGGGTGACTGAACAAAATGGTCCAGTTATCACCAATGAAGTCGTGCAACATGAAATTGCCTTGATCCGTTTCCAGATTCAAATTAGGTACCACGTCATTAATTCTCAAACCCATTTCGCGCTCCTTTCAAAGTGGTGACAGGGACTAGCCACCAAAGCCAGTCAACAGTGCATCAGTAAGTTGATGCAACCCCCCCAAGGGTACTCGCTTCTTCGGAGTCAATCCATCCGAAAACCCCATTGCACGAAAACGATCAAGCAGGCGATTGTCTTTGGACACAATGAATACAGGGACATCCCAGGGTGTGGGCTCACGCGATACGCTGCCCGTGGGTTGGTGATCGCCGATCATGACATACACGGTTTCGCGCGGCTCGGGCTGCATGAAATACCCGGCCAGCCAGGTATTGGTGTAGTTGATGGTGCGCAAATAATCGGGCTTCATGTATTCCCAATTCACGGGCTCAGCCTGCGCACGCGCAGCAGCCTGGGCGTCAAAAGGTTGAGGCCCCAACAGCTTGCGCCAATCGGGCTGGTAAGGCGGTACCTGGTGAAACGGAAAATGACTTGATATGGTCGGAAAAAATGTAAACCTGGGCTTGGCAGACGCATCCCGTGGATAAAGTTGGTCAACGCGTGCGGCAGCGTATTGGTCCGGAATTTTCCAGAAACCAAACGCCGGGCCTTCATAACCCAGGGCTGGGCCATTGATGTATTTGTCAAAGCTGTAATACTCGCGCTCCACCCACTCCCAGCCAACCGAATGGTACAAGCCAAAGGTTTCATAACCGTCGCGCTCGAACACATCCAGCAGGGTGGGCCGCGTGGTGGTCAACAACACATCATGTTTGCGGGAATCTTTCAGATCAATACCCGACAACACCGACAAATGCGCCAAATCGCTTGCGCCGCCGATGGTCGGCGACACATAGAAGGCGGACACCACTTTGCGTCCACTTGCCAAAATTGCCTTCTCAAGTTCAGCGCGTGTTTGTGCCACGGCGCGTGATGAATCGGGCTGATCATACAACACCGCGCCGTAGGTTTCGAGAAATATCATGTTGACATCGCGGTGGTTCAAGCCACCCAGCAATTCACTTGCCGGCCTGGCCAGCGCGTCATCCACCACTGTTGCTGGCGGCAGCAACCGTGCCGCGCGCTCGGGTACCAGAATATCGCGAAGCTTCATCGCTTCTTTCCAGTACACGGGCACCACTGCTTTTGACACAAAAGTCGGCTTGTCAGGGTCTTCGGAATAATTCACCACCACCACTGCACCCAGCAACAACAAACCACTCCACCACCATGTGGTTCTGGCGGGCCGCTGTACTGCACCCGCCACCACGCGCATGGCAATTACCAGCAGTTGGTGATACGCCCACAACACTGCAACGGCCAACAGCCCAACCAATACAGTCAGCCACACCGGCAAACCCTGCACCGTCACCCACAGGAACCGTGGCAATTCGGGCAGATCCCAATACAGGTTGACAGGGCGCCCCAACAAATTGGGCACCACCACATCAGCGTAATGACCGATGGCCAGCAACAGGTACGCTGCGGAAAAAACGCCCAGAACCCGCAACGAAGGTTTGCCAAACAAGGCCGACCAGGCCGACAACACCATCAGCAAACACACAAATTCTGGCGAAATGCCTGCGTCGGGCAGTACATACACGGTGGGCCAGATCGCTGAAAAACACAGCGTGGAGTTCAAAAAAAGCAAGGCCAGCGTCACACGTGCAGCAAACTGCCACCCCGAAATTTTCGGGCGCTGGCTGGCAATCAATTTTCCGCTGCGGGGCAGCGCGATATCCGATGAACTCATGACCACTTCACACAAAAATAAATCAATAAAAATCAGCTTGTTTCTTCCACCCTTTGCAGGATTGGTCGAGCGGGCAGCGCGCTGAGCATGGAAACCACCAAGGCTGCCAAAAACGGCAGGCTTTGTGACACCAGCACCACGCACCACGCCAGGTTTTCTTTTGAATCAAAACCCAGTTTCAAATACACCAGCCCAACCAGACACAACAACACAAACGCCAAAATGGATTCATCACGGGCCGCAGTCATTGCGCGCAGCAACGGAACGTGGCTTGTCATCTTGGGTGTGCGAATGAACGGTATTTTTCGACCCAAAAACAAACCCGACAAAGTGGCCCTGCCAATGGTGTAACTTAAAGAAAGGCCCGCCAGCGTTGCCGCCATGGCTGTTCTGGTGTTCGTTTTGACTTGCCACAAGTACAAGGTAAACAGCTTGGCAATCTTGAACACGAAAAACATGATGGGCACCACGCTGATCAACAAGGGGGGCGCATTGTAGGCAACCGGGTCAAACAGCATCAACGCCGACCACGCAACGGCCAACACGGTGAACATCAGGTTGAAGCCATCGGCAATCCAGGGCAACCAGCCCGAAAAGAAGTGATACCGCTGGCCCGGATTCAAATTGTTTTTCCTGAAACCCAACAAATGGCCAGCATGCTCGCGCAAAATTTGCATGGCCCCGTAAGCCCAACGGTAACGCTGTTTTTTGTAGTCCGTGAATGTATCGGGGATCAAACCTTTGCCATAACTGTGGTCGATGTAAACCGCTTCATGCCCGTGCTCAAAAATTCGCAGGCCCAACTCCGTGTCTTCGGTGATGGTGTTCAAGCCCCAACGCCCGACATCCTCCAGCACGGAACGCCTGACCATGGTCATTGTGCCGTGCTGGATAATGGCGTTGCGCTCGTTGCGGGTCACCATGCCCAAGTGAAAGAAGCCTTTGTATTCTGCATGGCACAGGGCCTTGAACGCATTTTCTTCACCATCCCGATAATCTTGCGGTGCCTGCACAATGGCTATTTCAGGCTTTTCAAACTGTGCTGCCAGGTCGTTCAACCAGTGTGGCAGCACTTTGTAATCGGCATCAATCACTGCAATCACTTCTGCTTTCTCGCAGGTTTGCTCCAACGCATAATTCAAGGCACCCGCTTTGTACCCGGCCAATGGCTTGACATGAAAAAAACGAAAACGCTCGCCAAGCAACTCGCAATGGGCTTGCACTGGTCGCCAAGTGGCTTCGTTCGCAGTGTTGTTGTCGACCACAATTACCTCGAAGTTCGGGTAATCCAGGCGAGCCAAGGCATTGAGCGTTTCGACCAGCATTTCGGGTGGTTCCTCATAAGCAGGAACGTGAACCGACACAAAAGGCTGACACGTGGCGCTCGGCAAACTTTTCCCCACCGACAACAAGCGCCGACGACTTCGGTACCACATCGCCTCGGCCCATTCATGGGCTTCTGACAACACAATGACAAATACCCCTGCCACCCCCAGCAGCAAAAAGACGGAAATGGCCACCGAGGTCCAGGTGTGGTACTGCAAGGTGAAATCGTAGATCACGTAGATGATGAGTGAAGACACCACAAACGCATTGAAAATCAAAAATGTTCGACCACTGTGGCGCAGGGCAGCACTGTCAATCAACAACAAAATGGTCATTAACAAGGCAACAACGATGGATGCGGCAGCCAGAAGTTTCCATTGTGGAATTGCAATAATGGGTTGCTGTGGCTCAAACTTGGCCGCACGGTCACTGTTGTACACACCCCAATGCCCGCCAACACTGCCCTCGATGTCCGACTTCCAGGGTTGATCGAACGCTTCCATCACGTAATACAGAACCCCCTCTTTCTCGGCACGCTGAATAAAACGCCTGAGAAACTTGGCCTGATTGGCCTGGGAAGCGTCGGCCTGCTTGATCGATCGACCATGGCTGGGCCAACCCACTTCCGTAATCACAATGGGTTTGTCTGGGAATGTTTGCGCAAGCCGCTGGTAGGTATCCATCGTGAAATCGACCGCTTGATCCAGCGCAATCCCTTCCCAGAAAGGCAACAAATGCACCGCCAGGTAATCCACGTGTTCGGCAAGCTCGGGGTTCTTGAGCCAAATGTGCCAAGGTTCCGCTGTGCTTACCGGAAGATCGGTTTGCGCACGCACCTTGTCCAGATAGGCAATCATTTGTTGTGCACTCAA
>Ga0209024_1001376_pt1 | contig 21409 bp, 19 predicted proteins | sample AutmiccommunBRH5_FD_187380 | JGI IMG/M metagenome (GOLD analysis project Ga0209024, IMG submission 187380) | Deep subsurface microbial communities from Mt. Terri, Switzerland - Autotrophic microbial communities BRH/5 (SPAdes) (version 2) | ecosystem: Environmental > Aquatic > Deep subsurface >...
GGCCATTGTGGTGGCCGCCATGCGGAAGTTGGTGCACATCGCCTTCGGCGTGTTGAAGCATCAGCAAGGATACATACCGCAGGCCTCATGAGAGGGCTTGCGGTATGTTAGGGGAGACGGTATCTACGAGGCGCGGTGCAATCTTTCCGTAGGAGCCCTCGACCGAGGGCGAAAAGGCTTTCGCGGCCGATCGGCCGCTCCTACGAGGTGCGGTGCGATAGATCTCGCGGCCGATCGGCCGCTCCTACGAGGTGCTCTGCGGCCGGTCGGGTGCTTGCTACTGCCTCGGCTCTGGCGTACTTTTGCCGGTACAGATAAGCGTACATAGGTAATTGTCATGTCCAGAGTCCATGTCGACGAAGATATCCGCTCCCTGTCTGAGTTCAGGGCCGGTGTGGCCTCCTTTGTAAAGCAAATCCATGAAACCCGTCGCCCGGTGGTCTTAACGCAAAGGGGCCGTGGCGTTGCCGTGCTGGTTGATGTGCGGGAGTACGAGAGGATGCAGGAGCGTTTGGAGATGCTGGAGGAGATTTATAAAGCCGAAGAGCAGATTGCCAGCGGGGAAGGCATTTCGCATGAGGATGCCAGGTCACGGGTTCTGAGCAGGCTGAAGTAATGGAAATTGTCTGGTCTCCACTTGCCCTGGAACGGGTGGAGAGCATTGCCCGGCATATTGCGGAAGATAAACCCGGTGCAGCGATTGAATGGGTTGATGGCCTGTTTGCTAGCGTCGAGCGTCTGGCTGATTTTCCTGAAAGCGGGCGTGTTGTCCCCGAGGTCGGAGCACGCCGTATCCGGGAGGTGATGTTTGGGGCTTATCGGGTTATTTACAGTGTTGGCGCGCAGGTTGATGTGTTGACCGTACGCCGCAGCAACCAGCTATTGCGCCTGTCGGAGCTTTCTGACACTGAAGCCGCTCCGGTGGGGCGTGGCTTGTAGGAGCCCTCGATCGAGGGCGAAAGATTTTCGCGGCCGGTCGGCCGCTCCTACGAGGTGCGGTGCAATCTTTCCGTAGGAGCCCTCGACCGAGGGCGAAAAGATTTTCGCGGCCGGTCGGCCGCTCCTACAAGGTGCGGTGCAATCCTTCCGTAGGAGCCCTCGATCGAGGGCGAAAGCTTTTTCGCGGCCGGTCGGCCGCTCCTACGAGGTGCGGTGCAATCTTTCCGTAGGAGCCCTCGACCGAGGGCGATAGATCTCGCGGCCGATCGGCCGCTCCTACAGCAGATCCTGAAGCCGCGCCTCCGGTCTGCGGCTGTTCTCCAGGCGGAATACCGCAGCGACCAGGTTCCTATGTGGTCGACAAAGACAGCGTGGACTTGGGTCTATAATAGAGCCGCTTCCAGGTCAGGTGCGTCAATGATCAGGTCGGCCCAGTGCTCAAGGGTCTCCAGCGAGGCGTTGTCCAGCTTTTGCTGAGCCCAGCCCGGGAGTGGACCGAAGCGGCGCTGGAGCAGGCGTTGCAGGATTTTTCGGGCTTCCAGGGTCTTGCCCACGGCCTCGCCCAAGGCCTTGCCTTCAGACGCACCTTTGGCCAGCCCCTCTGCCAGCGCCTGGCGTCGCAGATCGTCTTCCCACTTCTTCAGGTTTTCAGCCAGCATACTGTGCATCTCCTGCAGATCGTGCAGCTCAGACAAGGTTGCATCATCAGGTAGTCGGCCCGGCAGAATGATTCGACGAAGCCACTCGGTGATGCTCCGGCGCAGGCTCTCCTGATCCGGCGTACGCAGCCAGTCTATCAGAAGCACCAGAATTTCCTGAATATCAGCTGGCGTTCGGCTGTTTTCCAGTCGGAAGACGGCTGCCACCAGGTTATGGAGGGAGCGTAGCTCGTCCTCGCCCCATGCCCCTTCGTCCAGCAGTAGGTAACGCATTGACGGAAGGTGAGCACAAAGGGCGTCCGGGGCATGGCCGATCAGGTCCCGCACATCCGTGGCGGCGCGCCAGCGGCGGGTGCCGTTGTACAGCACGACAGGCAAAACCGGCGGCAGCTTGCGCTGGTTATCCAGCTGCCCGCTGCGTATCAAGTCCTGATACAACAAACCGACATAGGTCATCATGCGTACTGCCATGAAAGGCTTTCGCGGCCGATCGGCCGCTCCTACAAGGTGCGGTGCAATCTACGAGGTGCGGTGCAATCTTTCCGTAGGAGCCCTCGATCGAGGGCGAAAGCTTTTCGCGGCCGATCGGCCGCTCCTACGAGGTGCGGTGCGATAGATCTCGCGGCCGATCGGCCGCTCCTACAAGGTGCTCTGCGGATGCCATACGAGGTGCGGTGCAATCCTTCCGTAGGAGCCCTCGACCGAGGGCGATAGCTTTTCGCGGCCGGTCGGCCGCTCCTACGAGGTGCGGTGCGATAGATCTCGCGGCCGATCGGCCGCTCCTACGGATGCTCTGCGGCCGCTCCGGGTGCTCCTGCGATCGCGCTGTTGCGATCTTGGTTCTCCTGGCTCTCCTGGCGTATGATTCATCCATCCAGAATCGCAAAAGTGCCTTGATTTGATGCCATCATGATCCAGATCAGTCAGGAGTCGTTGAAGCCGTTTGCCAGCAAATACATCTGGTGGAAAACGCCTGAAGAGGCTGTCGCCATGCCCGAGCGAGTCATTGCTCAGGTCATGAACATCGGCGACCACTCTGACGTTCAGATCCTTGCCTCGCAAGTTGGTGATGAAGCACTTCGCGAAGTGCTGGCGCACGCTGAAGCAGGTCAGTTCAATGAACGCTCCTGGGCGTATTGGCACTACCGTCTTGGCCTGTCGAGCGTGGATGATGTTCCGGCCTTGCCCGTGCGGAGGTTTGCATGACTGGCAAGTTCAAGCCTTGCATGGATATATTGCCCCCCGCCCAGAAGCGCCTTTGGCCGGAACTCGCAAATGCCCCGAATCTCGGGTTCACGCTGTACGGTGGCACCGCAATTGCGCTTCGATTGGGGCACCGTGATTCAGTCGATTTCGATTTCTTCTCGGAAAAACCGCTTGATCGGGATGCCATCAAAGCGGCTTTTCCGTTCATGGAGCAGTCCACGACGCTTCAAGATCAAGACAACACCTGGGTTGTGCTCGTCCCCTGCGGGGATTCAGAAAGAGCGCATGTCAAAGTTTCGTTCTTCGGCACTCTGGCTTTCGGCCGAGTGGGAGAGCCGGACTTTACCGATGACGGTGTTTTGCGGGTGGCTTCCTTCGACGATTTGATGGCAACAAAGGTCAAGGTAGTGCTCCAGCGTGCGGAAGCCAAGGACTATCGTGATGTCTCTGCGATGGTCAAAGCCGGAGTAAGTTTGTCACGCGGGCTCGCGTCTGCTCGCCAGTTATATGGGCCGAACTTCCAGCCGAGCGAAAGTCTGAAAGCGCTGGTCTATTTCAACGATGGTGACTTGAACACATTGACGGCCGACGAAAAAAGCACGCTGGTAGATGCGGTCAAAGTAGTGCGCGATCTACCTGACGTGACGCTACGCTCGAAGTCCTTGGGTGGTTGAGCCGTAGGAGCCCTCGACCGAGGGCGAAAGCTTTTCGCGGCCGATCGGCCGCTCCTACGGATGCTCTACGGATTTTCGCGGCCGGTCGGCCGCTCCTACGAGGTGCGGTGCAATCTACGAGGTGCGGTGCAATCTTTCCGTAGGAGCCCTCGACCGAGGGCGAAAGCTTTTCGCGGCCGGTCGGCCGCTCCTACGAGGTGCTCTACGGCTTTCGCGGCCGGTCGGCCGCTCCTACGGATGCTCTACGGCTTTCGCGGCCGATCGGCCGCTCCTACGGGTGCTCTGTGGCCAGATTACCTTCCCGAACCCGGCATTGACTTTTAGCACTTTCAACCTATGCTTGGTCCCACTTTTGACAAGTTAGCCAGGTTTACAAGTTACCCCTATTGATGCCCCAGGGACTGGCAGGCGCTGCCCCGGGTTATTGCAGTAATCAGGAGCCCTCCGCGCATGTCGTCCGCCCCCTTGCTGAAAAACGTCAAACTGGCCGTCATCGGCCTTGGCTATGTTGGCCTGCCCCTCGCCGTGGAATTCGGCAAGAAGTACCCGGTGGTCGGCTTCGACATTAACCAAAGCCGCATCGACGCCCTGAAAGCCGGTATCGACGCCACCCTGGAAGTCAGCCAGGCGGAAATGGCCGAAGCCAAACAACTGCAATACAGCTGCACCCCGGCAGACCTGCACGATTGCAATATCTATATCGTCACCGTGCCCACGCCGATCGACGAGCACAAGCGCCCGGATCTCACCCCGCTGATCCGCGCCTCCGAAACCATCGGCAAAACCCTGAAAAAGGGCGATATCGTCATTTACGAATCCACCGTCTACCCCGGCGCCACCGAGGAAGACTGCGTCCCCGTGCTGGAAAAAGTCTCCGGCCTGGGCTTCAACACCGACTTCTTCGCCGGCTACAGCCCCGAGCGGATCAACCCGGGCGACAAGGAACACCGCGTTACCACCATCATGAAAGTCACCTCCGGCTCCACCCCGGAGATCGCCGACAAGGTCGACGCGCTCTATAAAAGCATCATCACCGCCGGCACCCACAAGGCCAGCAGCATCAAGGTGGCCGAAGCCGCCAAGGTGATCGAAAACACCCAGCGCGACCTGAACATTGCCCTGATCAACGAGCTGGCCATGATCTTCAACAAAATGGGCATCGACACCCTGGACGTACTGGAAGCTGCTGGCACCAAATGGAACTTCCTGCCGTTCCGCCCCGGCCTGGTGGGCGGCCACTGCATTGGCGTCGACCCTTATTACCTGACCCACAAGGCCCAGCAGATCGGCTACCACCCGGAAGTGATTCTGGCCGGCCGCAAAGTGAACGACGGCATGGGCCGCTACGTGGCCAGCCAGCTGATCAAGGCGATGCTGAAAAAAAGCATTCAGGTAAAAGGCTCGCGGGTACTGGTGATGGGCCTGGCCTTCAAGGAAAACTGCCCGGATTTGCGCAACACCCGCGTGGTCGACGTGATCAACGAGTTGCAGGAATATCACGTTGAAGTGGACGTGTATGACCCGTGGGTAAATCCGGAAGAGGCCAAACACGAATACGGCATTGACCCGATCAGGGCGCCGGAGCAGGGCGCCTATGATGGCATTGTGATTGCCGTCGGCCACCACCAGTTCCGCGCTATGGATCAGCAAGCCCTGCGTGCATTGGGCAAGCAGGAACTGGTACTGTTCGACCTGAAATACGTCGCCGGCAAACAGACTGTGGATTTACGGCTATGACCCAATGGTTTGTGGTCAACACCAGGCCACGTCAGGAACAGGTGGCGCTGGATAACCTGCAACGTCAGGGCTACCGCGCCTACCTGCATACGGCAGAAGGCATCGAACAGAAAGCCGTACTGATGAAAAAATCCTGCAGCGAAAAATCAAGAAATGCGCAGCTCTGGAACAGGAGGTTGGGTTGTTAAGCAAGGAAATGGAAGGTTTCGATCATCTGAAATGAACATCACATAAGCAGTGCCCTTATCGGTGTGTGCGAAAACACATGTAAGTATTCGGCGTGGCTCGATTGAAATATTAGGTTTTATCTATGTCAAGCAAGTCTATTCATTATAGAAAAGAAATTGATGGCTTGCGTGCTCTTGCTGTTCTTCCCGTAATTTTTTTTCATGCAGGGGTGCCATTTTTTTCAGGAGGATTTATTGGAGTAGATGTATTCTTCGTCATAAGTGGGTACTTGATTACGAATATTCTATTGGCTGAGACTCAGTCAACTGGTCGAATCTCCATTGCAGGATTCTATGAGCGTCGCGTGCGAAGATTGGCTCCTGCTCTTATATTTATGCTGTTAATTACATCTATTTTTGCGGGGATTATTCTTTGGCCGGCATTATTGATTGAATATAGCGTTAATGCTTTAGCATCTTCATTTTTCTTGTCTAATTTTTCCCTTTGGTTTCAGGGTGGATACTTTGGTGGGTCTTCTGAGACAAATGCATTGCTGCATACTTGGAGTCTTGCAGTTGAAGAGCAGTTTTATATTGTTTTTCCTTTGCTAGTGCTGGCCGCATGGCGTGTAGGTCGAGGCTCTGGCGTTTTGGCTTTGATTGTAATTGCATCATTGGTCAGTCTTGTTCTGGCGCAATTGGGTACAATCTATGCAGTCACTGCGAACTACTATCTGCCGCATTCCCGCGCATGGGAGCTGGGAATTGGTGCTTTAGCTGCTGCTATATGGTCGCGAGGGGCTTTGGTTTCACAGTCTTGGCGTGAGCTATTATCCTGGAGTGGTTTGGGGTTAATTATTCTTTCGGTTTTCATAATTAACGAAAAAACCCCGTTTCCTGGAGTATGGGCGTTGCCTCCGACGCTGGGAACGGCTCTTCTTTTAATATCTGCCGGCCCTGAGACTTTAGTTGGGCGCATACTGAATTTAAGATTTTTTGTATTCTTCGGGCTAATGAGCTATAGCCTTTATCTTTGGCATCAGCCATTTTTGGCACTTTATCGTGTTTATGCTGATGATCGTGCTTCGTCCCTCGGTATGGGGCTTGTGGTGCTTGCTTCAGTGTTAATGGGATATATAAGTTGGCGATATATTGAGGGTCCTTTCAGAAGACAAGAGTTTTTAACGCGATCTCGTGTATTTCTTGTTGCGGCATTTGGATTTTCAGTAGTGGCCGCAATATCCCTGTTCTTCTTGTCAACAAAGGGGTTGGTCGGCCGGTTTCCAGAGCATCTTCACGAGATGCTAGGCGTTTCAGCGGCGGAGAGAGGCGAGTATGTTCAGCAGGCATATAATTCCGAGATTCGGGACCGAGAATATCAAGATGGATTACCGCGCCTTTTTATTATTGGAGATTCCTTTTCGCAAGATTTCTATAACATGATGCGAGAGTCCGGGATGGTTTCAGGATGGCAAATTTCGGCAGACTATATAGCTGCTCGTTGCCAGCTTCGTCCAAACGGGGTGGCTCCTGAGGGGACTATCGAGCCTGGCGATGTACAGCGCTGCAACAGCAAGGACAATAAAATTTCAGAGCAGACTATTCAATTGGCTCAGTCCGCTGATGTTATAGTTATTGCATTTTATTGGCGTGGATGGGCGATTGAAATGCTCCCCGAAGCCCTGCGCTCCCTGAAAATAAAGCCTGAAGCACGAGTTGTGCTTTTGGGTAGTAAAGGCTTTTCGAAGCTAGACATAAAATCGATTAAAAATTTGTCATTAGATGAGCTTCGTGAACTTCGCAAGCCTCTTGATTTTGAGGCTTTGCAGGTTAACAAAAGCCTTGGTTCGTTGGATATTAATGCGGATTTCGTGGATGTAATGGATCTAATATGTAATCCGGATAATTTTTGCTATCAATTCACCCCAGAAGGAATGGCAATTTCTCACGATGGACGTCATTTGACGCGTGACGGAGCTAGGTATATCGGTGAAATTCTCTTCTCAGAATTTGGTCCAATGGCGTTCCTCAGGGTGGCAAAATAAATTTTCATGATTGATCGAGCTAAGTTAGCGTGCCTACAGAATATATGCGTGATTGCAGTGAGACATCAGCAGTTTCGGGCCATGGCGACAGAGAGTATAAAGGCGTTTGGAAAATCGGGTGGCTGCGTGATAGTTGATCTTGGGTGCGTTGTTGAATCTCCTTCTTCGGACATTGGTCTTTAGTTCCTGTATGCCGCTATGTGTTCCCGGCGTCAGAGCGTTTGCTTTGTTTCAACGAGAGCTGTCGTGATATGCACAACGTCTATGTGATCGGCCATAGGGTTGAACACCGTCTGGTGACGTTCGGCAGGTGCCGGGCCGTAATGAGTGATGCTTTGTGTCATAGCAGGCTGGTACCTTGAAATTGCTTCTCAATCCCGCCCCTATCCAGAATTTGTGCATCAGTGTGGTGTGCGTCTGGGCGCTGATGCCGCAGCTGGCCTATAGTGGCATTGCGCGTCTTTTGTCGCTGGGCGCAGTCGGTGTGTGGTTGCTGATTGAGGCATCCAGATCCCAGGGGGTTATACGTCGGCCGACACTTCCACTCCTTGCGCTGTTTGTGTTTGCGCTCTATACGCTGGGTTTTGAGCTCATGACACATGGCGTCAGTGGCATCATTAGCCGGATTCAGCTGTATATAATGCTGTTCTTTCTGATTGTGCAGCAGTCGCGCCGCAATGAGATATACAGCCTTAACACGATATTCTGGCTGGTGATTTCTCTGGCCATTGTTGCAATGACAACGACCTATATTTTTATGTCCACAGTCGATGCCCGGGTCATGCGCACTATTGTCAGATCGTCGCAGGCGGCCCAGGATCTTATCGAGCAAGGGATCGGCGGGTATGCAATGGCCTATGGCGCGGTTCTGATGTTGCCTGTTCTGACGGTTCTCTCGTTGCGCCCTGCGTTGATCGACCTATTAGGTGCGCCATCTATACTCCGGCTCTTTCCCATCGTGCCGAAACTCCTGATTTGGTATCTGACCGGCCTATCGATCCTTTTGGTGATATCTTCGCAGTTTGCGACCGCAGTGATGATACTTGCGATCTGCATGGTGGTTGTTTTTTCCCTGTGGCGAGTTTCTGTACTCCGCATCCTCCTGGCTATCCTGATTCTGTGTGTCCTGTTGTTTTTTGCTGAGGCAGTGCTAGTCGAGGTGCTGGTTTATCTGGCTCCTCTTGTTGAGGGCACTAATTACGAGCTCAAAATCAACGATCTGCTCGCTTCGTTGCAAAGTGATGGTGCGGGTGGAACAGTGGGCGACAGGGTTGAGCGCTACAGCCGCAGCCTGGCTTTGTTTATAGACAACCCATTTACCGGCGTCCTGTATTTTACCGACCTCGGCAAGCACTCGACCCTGCTGGATGCCTTTGCGCGCTGGGGTGTGTTGATAGGCGCCATTTTGTTGTATCTCGTCACTTTTCTACAGGTCAGGGCGCTGCGCTCTCTGTCGTCCATGCGCGGAGGGGCAGGGGCAGCCCTGGGGGCATTGATCGCTGTTGTCATGGTCTTCGGGCTGAACAATGTTTTCATGGCAGCAGGGATCATTATTTACATCATCTATCCCCCGGTGTTTGACGCTCTTGGGCAGTCGCAGTTTCGCCAACAGAAAGCTGATTTGGCGGTGTCCCATGCGTGACACGATCATTCTTGCTGGTGGCTATCGGCTGGACGTGCGGAATGCTTCGGCAATTCGCGCATTGGGTCTCGCACACATATTTCTCAGTCTCGGGTATCGAGTGATCGTGATGGGAAAGTTCTCCGTTGCCCCTGAAGGTGCACGTTCGCAGGGCGGGGTTCTTATAGATGGTGTTAGCTGTCGTGATATTCAGCAGCCGATCGCCGATCAGATCTGTGCCAGCTATATAAAGAGCTCCGAGCCGGTGATGCAGCTGGTAGACGAAGCCGGAGCGGAGCGGGTGCGTGCAGTGTTGTGTTACAACTATCCTGCCCGAGGAGCATGGTTGACAATCAGGCGGACCCGGCAGCTAGGCATCGCGCCGATCCTTGATTGCACGGAATGGTATGGCTGGGAAGGCAAGAAAATTCTGCGCAATATCTTGCGTGTGGCAGGCGTTGAAATGCGCATGCGGGTTCTGACACGGCTGGCCGGGAATGTCATCTGTGTTTCGAGCTGGTTTCGCGCGCGAATTGCAGGTAGCCATACAATGCTGCTGCCTTTTGTTCTGGATACTGACCGACCCGAATGGCAGCGTGCTCAGGCCCCCGATTCGACCGATCCCGCGCACCTTGTCTATTCCGGTTCGCCGGGCTTGGGGATGCACAAAGATCGCTTGCCGGTGATGATTGCAGCGCTTTCACGGTTGGCGGATGAGGGGCATGATTTTCGCATTTCGGTTGCCGGCGTAACCGAGCAGCAGTATCTGGGTATGGTTCCAGAGCATCAACGTGAGGTTCAGGCTCTCCAGGGGCGACTGCGCTTCCTGGGGAGAATTCCTCATGCTGAATCTCTGGCGCTTCTGCGTTCGGCTGATTTCTCGGTGTTCTTTCGCAAGCCTAACCGGGTTTCCAATACCGGATTCGCCACCAAGTATGTCGAGGCGGCGACGCTGGGCGTGCCGGTTATTTCCAATCCGACCAGCGATATCCCTCGATATCTGCGGGACGGTGAAAACGGCATTCTTGCCCGCAGTATTGCAGCGGCAGATGTGGCCGATGCCTTACGCCGCGCTATCACCATGACTTCGGAGCAGCGCGCCGCCATGGTCGCAGTCTGTCGAGCAGAAAATCCTTTCGACATGCGGTTATGGCAGCATGATGTCCATACTTTCCTCGAAAATCTGCGAGGCTGCGATGACTGAACAGGTGACGAGGGTACTTTGGACCTCGAATATAGACCTGCCGGCCGTCGCGGCAGAACTGGGGCAAGAACCCACGCCCTTCGGTGGCTGGCTTACTCTGATGACCAGCCGACTGGCGCAATTGCCGGGTTTCAGGATCGGCATTGCCATGCGTTCTGATTCGAAAAACTTCCAGCGGATTGAGAAAGACGGGATCACCTATTACGCACTACCGCAGCGTGGCCGCTTCGACGTGGCCCAGGCCGATGTCGATCGGGTGCTTGCTGAATTCGCGCCCGATATTCTGCATGTCGAAGGCGCCGAGATGCGACATGCCCGGCGATTCCTGTCTACATGGAGCGGGCCGCGCCTGTTATCGATGCAAGGCGTGCTAAATGGCTATGCTAATTACGAGTTGGGGCGCTTGCCAGTCTTTGCCATGCTGAATCCGTTCCGGCCGCGTCTGGCGCTGACGGCATTGGCGCTGCTGTTCCAGCGGCAGTGGCAATTCCTGCCGCGACTTGCGTCCGAGCGGGTCGCCATGCAATCGGCCAATCATATTATGGGGCGCACCCTGTGGGATCGGGCGCAAGCCAAGGCGTTGTCACCAGAAGCAACCTATCATCATTGCGCACGCATTCTGCGGGCCGTGTTTTATTCAACAGCTTGGCATAAGGATGCGGCCGAATCCTTTTCGATTTTTGTGGGCAATGGCTCCTCCGCTCGCAAGGGGGCGCATGTTGCAGTGCAGGCTCTGGCTCTATTACTGCGGGATTTCCCGCAAGCGACCTTGTATATCGCAGGCGAGGACCCGCAGATGCTGTCCTGGCGATCGGCCAAGCGTTATGTGGGATACCCAGTTTACCTACTGCACCTGATTCGCAAGCTCGGGCTTGAAGACAGCGTACGTTTCACCGGCGTGCTTTCGGCGCACGCCATGGCGGATCGGATGGCCCGTTCGCACGTCTGTTTGATGGCATCGCTCATCGAGAATAGTCCCAACACGCTGGGCGAGGCGATGGTCCTTGGCGTGCCGGTCGTATCGGCCTATGCAGGCGGCGCGCCGTCGATGGCCCGCGATGACATCGAGGCCCTGTTCTACCGGCCTGATGACCCGGCCATGCTAGCGTTTCAGATACGGCGCATCTTCGAAGACCCGGAACTGGCCGCGCGCCTATCACAAGCCGCACGCGCCCGCGCGCAGCAAACCCATGACCCAGAGCGAAACCTTGCCGACTTGATCGCGGTCTATCAGGCCATAATCACCGACAGCCAGGGGGTGGGCGCATGAGTGGCATGGCCCCGGTCGTTGTGTTCGGCTACAACCGGCCCGACCATCTGCGGCAAACTCTGGAGCATCTTGCGCAGGCTGATGGAGCGTCCGATAGCGACCTGTGGATATTCTGCGATGGCCCGAAACCGGGGGGTGATTCGGCTCCTATAGAGGCAGTGCGCGCGCTGGCCTGCGACCCAGTCTGGAGCGAGCACTTCACGTCGGTTCAAGTGGAGATGTCTCCAGAGAACAAGGGGCTGGCGCGCTCGATCATCGCGGGTGTGAGCGCCGTGATTGAACGGAGTGGGCGTGCAGTCGTTATTGAGGACGATCTTTTGGTCGCGCCGGATTTCTTGTGCTTCATGAATGACTGCCTTGATTTTTATCAGGCTGACCAAGAGGTCGGCTCCATTACCGGCTTCTCGCCGTTTTCAGAGCCGCCAGCCGGCTATACGCAAGACGTCATCGCGGTGCCGCGCAATTGTAGCCATGGCTGGGCGACGTGGGGCGATCGTTGGCGTGAGGTCGACTGGGATGCCCGCGACGCAGTGCGGTTGAGGCAGGACAAGGCATTGAGACGCCGTTTCAATGCTGCGGGCAATGACCGTGTCAGTCGTCTGGACCGGCAATTGACCGGAAAGATCGATTCCTGGTCTATCCGCTTCGGTCTATGGCAGACCCTGACTGGACGTTACACGATCTATCCGGTGCATAACCGGGTGCATAATATTGGCTTCGACGGTAGCGGTGTTCACACTCGAAAAGGGCAGGATGTGAATGCCAGGGTGCTGACTGTTGCTCATCCTTACCGCCTTGAGCCTGTTTCCGAAGATCCCGCTATCCTGCGTCGCGTTGCGCGTATATATGGCGGCCCCTGGCACAAGCGAATCTTGCGCGAGCTGCGTACATGGTTGCGCACGCGAGGGCCGCAATGAAAAGCGTATTGTTCCACTACCCGATCCTGAATGTCGGTGGAGCGGAAAAGTCGACCTTACGGATGCTGCGCGCGCTGTGCGACCGCGGTTGGCAGGTCACGCTAGTGCTGACAACCGGCGGAGGGGAGCTGGAGTGTGAGATCGACCCGCGCGTCACAGTGGTGCGCCTGCGCCCGCGGGCTTCTGGTCAGCGTTTCGCAGCGGCGCAGGGTTTGAAGGCCCGGCTGCGCACGCTGCCGGATCTATTCGGCTATGTGGTCATGAGGATCGTCGCTGCGGTGCGCATGGTGCCGTTTCTGTTTCGCCGGTATGACGCTGCGGCGCTCCTGCTGATGGGCACGCCAAGCGGTTTTGTGCGGCATATAGTGCGGGCCAGTGTCCGTGCAATCTGGATTCGCAGTGACCTGTCCGGGGCTGACCCGACCGGACGTGTGGCGGCGGCGCTGCGTGCAGCAGCCACGGAGCTGGATTATTTCATTTGCGTATCCGAGGTTTCGCGTAAATCACTTCTGTTGGCGGTGCCGGAGGCACGGGGCAAGGATGTGGTGATTTACAACATTCTCGCCCCCGACATGATGCGTGCCAAGGCCTGCGAAGTCCCTCCTCCATTGGGCCCGGCCCGGGATGGGGGGGTGAACATTCTCAGCGTTTGCCGGTTGAACAACCGGGCTAAAGGTCTGGTTCGGATGGCAAGGGTTTGTCGCGCGCTCAAGGACAAAGGTCTTGCGTTTCATTGGTATATCGCAGGCTCAGGTTCGGACCGTGCCCTGCTTGAAGCTGAAATCTCAGCACTTGATATCGGCGATCGAATGTCGTTGCTGGGCACGCTTCAGAACCCGTTTCCCGCCTATCAGGGCGCTGACCTAGTTGCGATGCTGTCGAATTACGAAGGCCTTTGTGGCGTCATCAACGAAGCGCGTGTTCTGGGAAAGCCGGTTATCGCAACCCGTGTCTCGGGTATAGAAGAGCAACTGGCCACGGAGAGGAATGGCCTCGTCGTTGCGCAGGACGAGGCAGAGATCATTGCCGGCATGACCCGGCTGCTGACCGACGCCCCGTTGCGGCAGCGACTGGCAGCCGGAGGTTACCCCGCGGCACTACTCGATGACGGTGCCAAGCTAGACAGGCTCGAAGCGCTGTTTCTTGGCCGTAAGGATCGGTCATGAGCAAGCGCGCATCTGGTGTGGCTCTGTCCTATCTTTTGATTTTGGTCAAGCTGGTCGCCACGCTATTGTTTACGCCATTCCTCGTGGCATCACTGGGAGTCGAGGGTTATGGGCTTTATGCGCTTGTAGGCGCACTGGCGGCGTATCTCTACATCCTTGATTTCGGCATGAACGACTCTGTCCTTCGTTTTTTTGTGAGGGATGCTAAAGATCCGGTCGAACGAGATAGATTTCTTGCCAGGATGCTCGGGCTCTATGCCATCGTCGGAGGGCTGGTACTGCTGGCCACCTACGGACTGAGCATGATCGCTGAGCCCGTGTTCGGTACGCGCAATACACCCGAGCAGGTCCGCATGTTGCGCGACATGATCTTGATTACCGGGGCAGGCGCTGCGGTGCTGGTGGCGCTAAACCCGATTGGGGCTCTGCTGTCGGCGACCGAGTCCTTCGTATTCTTGCGCAGCATGGAAATCGCGGTAACGATAATTTCGACCCTGATGATGGTTGCTGTGCTTCACGCCGGTGGCAGTGCTGTCCATATTGTTGCGGTTACGGCTTTATTCACGGTGCTGCAGGCAATGATGCGGCTTGGCTATGCCATTCTTGTCCTGCGTACGCGGGTACGTCTGGCTTTGCCTGAGATGACAGTTTTGAGGAAGGTGGGCGGGTATGCAGCGCCAATCTTTGTCGTCATGATCGCAGAACTCTTGTTCTGGCGTTTGGACAGCGTCCTGATTGGCGCCATGCTCGGGGCCGCACCCATTGCGATCTTCGCGATTGGGGTAACGTTCAACAAGTATTTCATGAGCTTCGCCACCGCATTGTCGCGGGTCATGACGCCAGAGATCATTCGCCAGGTCGATCAGGGCGCCGATGCCCGTACGCTGACGGATCTGATGATTCGCATCTCGCGTATTCAGGCAATGTTTCTGCTGCTGATTCTGAGCGGGCTGGTTGTGTTCGGGCAACGCTTTCTGGTGCTCTGGCTGGGTCAGGATTTTGCGTCGTCCTACTGGATCATGTTGGTCATTCTGGTGCCATACACGTTCGAACTCACAGGTAATGCACGGAACATCATTCTTCAGGTCAAAGGGCTGTACTGGCAGAGATCGGCGATCACCCTCGCTATGGCGATCCTGAACATTCCGCTGACGCTTGTCTTGCTGCAGGTGATGGGCGTCTTCGGTGCGGCGCTTAGCACCGGGGTTGCGATCATGATGGGCTATGTCCTGATCGCGCTGTTACTCAAGATTAAGGTTGGAATGGAAATGGGGCGCTATTGGGCGCAGACCGGCCGGGGGATCGTACCTGTCGCTGTTGTGCTGACGGGTCTGGGACTTTGGGCGGAACGTTTTCTTCCTGAGGGCTGGACATCTTTGATCGTGGGCGGCCTGACGTATGCGGCGATTTACTGTCTGATAACCCACTGGTTGGCTGTGAATCAGGAGGAGCGTGCATTCATCTCCCGTTTTCTTGGTCGGCTTCGAGTGTGGGAGGGGCATCGTGGCTGAGAGACGTGCATGGATTGCTTATGTCGGCCCGGTCGATTTCCCAGAAGGTGGCGCGGCGGCACGGCGTATTCTTGGCAATGCTAAGGCGCTGGTAGCGGCGGGCTATGAGGTGGTCATCGTGTCGGGACAGCGGCCCGGTGCTGAAGGCGAGATGTTTGACGTGGCGCCCGGTATCCGCTGTGTCAGTGCCAATGAGCGCGACGCCGAACATATGCCCAAGGTGCTTCGCTATACACGCTATTCTGTTATGGGCGCCCGCAGCCGGCGATGGCTTGATGCGCAAACTGACCTGCCAGCGGCGGTTATCTTGTATTCGGGCTACTCCCCCTATTTGCTTCAATTCAAGGGTTGGGCGCGGCGGCGTGGCGTGGCGCTGTTGTTCGATGCGGTAGAGTGGTACGCCGCCTCCAGCCTTTTCAGTTTTATGCTCTCGCCCTATTTGTGGAATACTGAGTTCGCAATGCGGGTATTGATCCCTCAGCTTGACGGGGTGGTGGCGATCAGTCGAGCCTTGGAGAACTATTACTGCGCCAGGGGGCTACCGGTGAGTAGGGTGCCGCCATTATTTGATCCCGCCGAGATCACTCGATCCAGCCATGAACCCGTCGTGAATGGCCCTCTAAGGCTTGTTTATTCGGGGTCGCCGGGGCAGAAGGACTTGCTAGATACTGTTATAGAGGCGGTGATTCAGCGTGACGGGGGGAAAGGGATTGTACAGCTCGATATTGCAGGGCTCTCTGAGGCAGAATTGCGAAGCCGTCCACCATTGCGCAAGCGCGGCCGAGTCATTCCGGACTGTTTGATAGCTCATGGCCGGGTTAGCCATGCGCGCTCCATGGAGATTGTTGGGCAGGCCGATTTCACGGTGTTCCTCAGGAATGTTAATCGTGTTTCGAGGAACGGCTTTCCGACAAAGTTCGTCGAGAGCCTGGCTCTCGGAACTCCTGTGATTACTAATATCACGAGTGACTTGGCAGAGCACTTGCGTGATGGGCATACCGGGTTGATCTGTCCGGGGCCGACACTGGTGGACCTTGATGCCACCCTTGGCCGTGCGCTGGCGCTCAGTTTCGACTCCCGTCTTGCTTTGCGCTGTTGTGCCAGAGCGGAAGCGGAGCGAGCCTTCAGTTATATCGAGCATGCTGCAACCTTCGGTGTTTTGATTGAGGAACTTTGTCGGAAAGTTTAGGTTGAGAGATCAGAGAAATAAAAGGCACCTTTCGTCGTGTGCATTGAATTTTATTTATCGAAATCTTTAGAGGGGTAATGATTTTTTCGGAAAGTCAATTTCGCTGAGGGACCTTAAATTGTTGCATTACTTAAACTATGCCCGTGGTGTGGCGGTTTTAATGGTTGTTGCAGTTCATCACACATACGCCACCCGAGATATTTTGGATATTCCAATTATTCTGGAAATAATTGGAAGCTATGGTCGTATGGGGGTTCAGTTGTTCTTTGTTGCATCTGCCGTAACGCTGTGTATTTCCGCTAGTCGTAGGGGGCTAGGCGCGGGGCAAATTGGGGGGTTTTATAGTAGGCGCTTATTTCGAATTGGGCCGATGTACTATGTTGCAGTTTTTGTGTACTTCATCGTGTGGCAAGGTGGGGGTGAATTTACTGGTCCCTATGATATGCCTAAGGTGCTAGCTAATTTGCTATTTCTCAATGGGTTCTATCCTGGGGGGCAAAACTCTATTGTGCCCGGGGGGTGGTCAATTAGTTCCGAGATGATTTTTTACGCAATTTTCCCTTTTTTCTTTTATGTATTTAAAGTTGTTAATGAGAGATTTTCCTCGATTGGTGTTTTTATTCTTGTGATTTCGTCATGCGTATCTCATGTCCTGTTGTGGTTTTTAGTGCCCCATCTAACAGATTATAAGCTTCTCCTTGGAAACGTTTTTTATTACTGGCCTCCGTCTCAAGTTCCAATTTTTCTAGTTGGAATGGCGTTCTTTTTTACGCTAAAGGGAAATTTCGAAAATGGCCCGCCATTGATATCTGCGGCTCTATTCTTAATTTTAACTGCAATTAATATCGCATTTTGGGGTGTTGCGGAAGCCCATATATTTATTCCTATTGTTTCGGCTGTTTCTTTTTGTTTTTTGCTTGTCTGTTTGTCGCATGCAGTAAAAAAAGGAGGGTTTATTCAGAAAATAGGCACTGTTTCCTATTCTATGTACTTGGTGCACTTTATCTTTGTATGGTATCTATCTCCTCCGATTGCTGAATTCGGGGTTTTCATTCTTGGTTCGCCTACGGCGTCATTTTTTCTAAGCTACTTAGTCGTCACTATTCTGGCTTTGGGTGTGGCCATTAAGATTGGTTGGCCGATGGAGCTTGCTAGTATTAATTCCAGATTAATTTTCATTAGAATAATCGGCATCCTTCAGTCTCGTAGGAAAAAATATAAAAACTTTTCTTGAAATATCCTAATTTTTAATTTTCATCGATTTTTTTAAGATTTCGACAGCTATTATCGGGTGTGTTTTTAATATGGTTGAGAGAATGCCTTCTAGCTCTGCTCGGTGAGCGTGGGTTGTTCTGGCTGGAGGCTTTAGTTCTCCCTATAGGGCGCTTTTTCGGTTCGAGCGATTTGGGTTCGCAAAGTATGCTGAGTATATTCGGCATTGCGTTTTTTGGCGCGATAATCTGTATTGTGGGTATCAGATGATCCGTACGAAATGGCTATGTGTGAGTTTTTTGCGCATGAAATGCGTAGGCTATTTCTAATCGGGTAGGTGGCGAGACTTCAAAAGTCGCCTTTAAATAATAGGTGTTGATTAACAGAAGACGAGGATTTTATGCTTGACGATGTCACGTTAATGATTACTGGAGGCACCGGCAGTTTCGGCAATGCCGTACTGCGTCGATTTCTAGACTCTAAGGTCCGCGAGATCCGCATTTTCAGCCGCGATGAGAAAAAACAGGATGACATGCGCAAGCGCTACCGCAGCGACAAGGTCAAGTTTTTCCTTGGCGATGTACGCAACCGCGACAGCCTGATGGATGCTATGCGCGGGGTTGACTTCGTATTCCATGCGGCGGCATTGAAACAGGTTCCTTCCTGCGAGTTCTTCCCGCTAGAAGCAGTGCATACCAATGTTCTGGGAACCGCCAATGCGATTGACGCGGCACATCGCTCGGGAGTCCAGCGCATGATCTGCCTATCCACCGACAAGGCGGTCTACCCGATCAACGCCATGGGGACGTCAAAGGCGATGATGGAAAAGGTCGCCATCGGTAAGGCGCGCGCCATTGACCCCGGGCGCATGACAATCTGCTGCACCCGCTATGGCAATGTGATGGCTTCGCGCGGGTCGGTGATTCCGCTGTTCGTGCGCCAGATACTGGCTGGCGAGCCGCTAACGATCACTGATGCGGACATGACCCGCTTTATGATGACGCTCGACCACGCAGTCGACCTGGTTCTGTTCGGCTATGAACACGGGGCTACTGGCGATGTGCTGGTTCAAAAAGCCCCCGCGGCGACCATCATGACCCTTGCTCAGGCTTTGCTGGAGCTATTCGAGAAGCCCGATCATCCGATCCACATCCTTGGGACCCGGCATGGCGAAAAGAAGCACGAGGCCTTGCTGTCACGGGAGGAAATGGCACAGGCGGAGGATCTGGGTGACTATTATCGCGTTCCGGCGGACATGCGGGACCTGAATTATGGCGTTTACGTCGATAGCGGTGAGCGCAAGATCAGCGAGTCCTTCGACTATACCTCTGAGAATACCGAGCGGCTTGATATCGAAGACATGAAGCGGTTGTTGTTGCAGCTGCCATTTATTCGCGCCACGCTGGCCGGCGAAGTGGCTGATCCGGAGGTGTGATGTGAAAGTCCTGGTCACGGGTGCCGCGGGCTTTATAGGACGCAACCTTTTGCTCCGGCTGACCGAGGCCGGCCATACAGCCTTGCCCGTGGTTCGGGCCACCAGCGACGCGGAACTGGCGGAGATGGTCAGTCAGGCCGATGTGGTTATTCATCTGGCCGGTGCCAACCGCCCGGATAGCGAGGCCGAGTTCGACGAAATCAACGATCAGTACACGGCGCGGCTGTGCGAGCTGCTGCGAATACAGGGCAAGCCGGTGCCGGTGATTGCTGCATCTTCAATTCAGGTTGACCGGGACAACCCCTACGGGCGAACCAAGCGTGCGGCGGAAGCGCATCTTTGCGCTCTTGCAGAAGAAACCGGCACACCTGTTAATATCTGCCGCCTGGTCAATGTCTTTGGAAAATGGTGCCGGCCGAACTACAACTCGGTGGTGGCCACATTCTGCCACAATATTGCCCGCGACTTGCCCATCACGATCAACGACCCGACGGCCCTGCTTCGACTGGTGCATGTCGATGATGTGATCGACAGTTGGCTTGCCTGGGTTGCAGCGCCTGCCGGAGGGTTACGGATTACGTCTGTAGAGCCCGAATACCACGTAACGCTGCAAGATCTGGCTGATCAGCTGCGCAGCTACCGCGCTATTCGCCAGACCCATACAGTGGGGCAGACCGGTGCCGGCTTTGGTCGGGCGCTTTATGCGACCTATATCAGCTATCTGCCGATCGAGGATTTTGCTTATCCTGTCACTCGCCATAGCGATGCGCGCGGTGTCTTTGCCGAAATGCTGCGCACCGAGCAGTCGGGTCAATTCAGCTTCTTTACCGCCGGGCCGGGGATCACACGCGGTGGTCATTACCATCATGCAAAGACCGAGAAGTTTCTCGTGCTCAAGGGGCATGCACGGTTCCGATTTTTCAACATGGACAGTGGTGAAACCCACGCGCTGGAAATTCGAGGCGACGAGTCGATGATTGTCGAGACTGTGCCGGGCTGGAGCCATGACATCACCAATATCGGTGCGGACGAGCTAATTTGCATGCTCTGGGCCAATGAACTTTTCGACCAAGAACGGCCGGACACCTTTGCGTGGCCATTGGTCGATTGAGTGGGGCGAGAGCCTCGGATCGCAACAGGAGTAACCGATGACCAAGCTTAAAGTCGCCACTATCGTGGGTACGCGGCCGGAACTGATCCGCCTGTCGCGGGTTATGGCCGCATTGGACCGGCATTGCGATCATCTGATCGTACATACCGGGCAGAACTATGATTATGAGCTCAACGGAATATTCTTTGAGGATCTCGGCCTGCGAAAGCCCGACATCTTCCTGGAGGCGGCGGGCGAAACTGCCGCCGAGACCATCGGTAATGTGATTGCCAAATCTGCTCAGGTTCTGGCCCAACACCGGCCGGATGCGGTACTTGTTCTGGGTGATACGAACTCGTGCCTTGCCGTTATCAGTGCAAAGCGTCTGAAGATACCTACCTTTCATATGGAGGCTGGCAACCGCTGCTTCGATATGCGCGTGCCGGAGGAGATTAACCGCCGGATCGTCGATCACACCGCCGATATTAACCTGCCTTATAGCCAGATCGCGCGCGAATATCTGTTGCGCGAAGGTCTGGACCCGCAGCGGGTGATCGTTACCGGTAGCCCAATGCGTGAAGTCCTGTCGGCCTACGCAGAGCGTATTTCCGCTTCAGACGTCCATGCGCGATTGGGGCTGGATAAACAAGGCTATTTTGTTGTCAGTGCCCATCGTGAGGAGAATATTGAGGATCCTCATCAGTTTGAAGGGCTGGTGAGAATTCTCAACATGCTATCCGAACGTTTTGGATTGCCGGTAATCTTGTCCACCCATCCACGCACCCGTAAAAAGCTAGACTCTACTGGTGCTCGCCTCGATCCACGGGTGCAACAGATGAAGCCCTTTGGGTTCTCTGACTATAACGCTTTACAAATGAATGCACGTGCTGTGCTTTCTGATAGTGGAACCATTACCGAGGAAAGCTCCATCTTGAATTTCCCTGCACTTAATATTCGCGATACTCATGAGCGTCCTGAGGGTATGGAAGAGGGCGCGGTTATGATGGTTGGCATGAATCCAGAGAGGGTCCTTCAAGGCTTGAGTATTTTGGAGTCTCAGCCCCGAGGAGAAAGGCGTATGTTGCGCATGGCCCAGGATTACAGCGCGGAGAATGTGTCAGAAAAAATTCTGAGAATTATTGTTAGTTATACGGATTTTGTGAATCGTGTAGTGTGGAGAAAGTTATAGATTCGTAGATGATTAAGGTGGTTTTTCTTTTTTTACTCTGATTCCCTAGGCTGAACCGCCCCGGGTTTCGTGGAGGCTCCAACCTCTGAGAGAATGGAGCCATGAAGAAGATACCGAAGTATTCCCCTGAAGTCCGCGAGCGCGCTGTACGCATGGTACAGGAGCACCGTGGCGAGTA
>Ga0209024_1001378_pt1 | contig 21294 bp, 19 predicted proteins | sample AutmiccommunBRH5_FD_187380 | JGI IMG/M metagenome (GOLD analysis project Ga0209024, IMG submission 187380) | Deep subsurface microbial communities from Mt. Terri, Switzerland - Autotrophic microbial communities BRH/5 (SPAdes) (version 2) | ecosystem: Environmental > Aquatic > Deep subsurface >...
TGCGGCGCGCAAATCGCTGGGGTGGGAGGCACACAGCATCACCTGTTCAATCGGCAAATTCAGCAAACCCGCTACACCGTGGTAGGTTTCGGGGTCGGGCTTGTAATGCTTGAAGAGTTCTGCCGACACGATGCAGTCCCAAGGCAACCCTGCGTTTTTCGCCATGGCGGTTAGCAGGGAAAAATTGCCGTTTGAAAGCGTTGTGATGGTGAACTGTTTTTTCAAGGCATGAAGGCCCGCAACCGTGTCGGGCCAGGGTGCCAGGCGGTGCCACACCTTGTTCAGGTTTTCGCGCTGCGCCTCGTTCAGGCTTTGCAAGCCAAACTGTTCAACGATTGAATCCAGAATCATGCGGTGCAAGCTGTCGATGTGCATCCAGGGCAATTCCCCTTTGCGAACACGGTCCATGGCCGGTGCATAACCGGCGCGCCAAGCATCTGCAAAGGCCAGTGCGTCCACCTGAATGTTCAGGTGCCTGGCGACCGCAGCCACCTCGCGGGCCACACTGCCCCGCCAGTCCACAACTGTGCCAAATACATCAAATGCAAGTGCTTTAACTGCACCGGCTGCGTGACTCATCACCTGTCTCCTCGTCGGTTTACCCGAAACTGATTGTGTTTGGGCGTGTGCTCTCTTATTATTGTATGTAGAGCATCGCATTTTGCATGCGTTTTTTATTTTCTTGTATACAAGACTAATTCCGCTCGTATACATTGTCAATAACGCTGATTCATTTTTTTTATCGCCCCATGAAGAAAAAACTCTCGGAAGACGTACGGGATCAAATCGAAGAGTTGATCGCTTTTGGTAAGTTACCGCCGGGCGAACATCTTGATGAAACCGAGCTGGCTGCTCGGTTTGGCGTGTCCCGAACCCCCATTCGAGAGGCACTGAACCAGCTTGCCACGGCAGGCTTGGTCGAGTTGCGCGCGCGCAGAGGCGCGGTGGTTGCGCAATTCAGCGCCCAGCAATTGGTAGAAATGTTTGAAGTAATGGGCGAATTTGAAGGCATGTGCGGCCGCCTTGCCGCGCGCAGGCTGACCGACGAAGAGCAGGATGAACTGGTCGCCACGCACGAGGAATGCAAAGCCGCCATGGAAAAAGGGGGCGACCCCGACGAGTACTACCAGCTCAACGACAAGTTTCACGGCGTGATTTACCGCGGCAGCCACAATGAATTTTTGATAGAACAGGCTTGGGGGTTGCGCAGAAGGCTGCGCCCGTATCGACGCTTGCAACTTCGCGTGCGGGGGCGCATTCCGACTTCGCTGGATGAACACGATGCAATTGTGAAAGCCATTCTGAACGGGGATGGAGACACAGCAAACGAGTTGCTTCGCAACCACGTAATGGTGCAAGGCCAGCGTTTCGCTGATTTGGTGGCTTCGCTGCCGTTGTTAAAGGCACGCACTGCAGCCTGAACCTGCCGCAGTTTAAACCTTTGGCCGCGCCAATTCAAAATTGCTGCGGGTGGTGCAATAACCATCGCCTGTCAGTTTGCCCACAGCGTCCAGCAAATCATTGGCAATCAAACCATTGCGCATTGCGGCGTCATTCACTTCAACACCCAGTACATCCAGCAGCATCATCGAGCCGCCCATGGGGCCTTCGCCCACCAGCTTCACTTCGCGCAAATTGCATTCGAAACGCACCAGTGCATCTTCTACACCGGGTGCTGCCACCGCCTTGCTGAGCGATTTTTTCAAACCCGCTTTTTCGAACTCATCCACTTCAGGTGGGTAATCGCCACAACTTGTGTTCATGGCGTCCACCAGCACATGGCTGACAATGTTCACCACGCATTCACGCGTGGCCTGCAAGTTGGTCAAGGTGTCTTTCTCCGCGCGGTTGCGTGGGTTCACCTGCACCACACACAACACCGGCGGCTTGCAACTGGCCACGGTAAAAAATGAATATGGGGCCAGGTTTGCAATACCGCTTTCACTCAAGGTGCTGACCCATGCAATGGGGCGAGGCACCACGGCACCTGTCAACAATTGATAGTTTTCACGCGGGCTTATTTCCGAGGTGTTGAAGTACATACAATAATTCCTGAGACGTGATCTACTGAAGATCTACTGAAAACTGACTTAAACCAAGTGTAAGCGTTTACCAGTCCATCGGTTTCGAGACAGACAAATTACCGTCGAGGATCAGGGTCACCGGAAATTGACTGGAGGACAGATAATTTGCCAGATGACGTACATGAGTTGAATAATTTACCAATGTTGCAGCAGGTCGATTGGTGGGTGAGATCAGAGTAATTGGCAGTTTCGCTTCCTGAGTGACAATACGCAGCGGTTCCGCCAAATCGGTATCAAATGTACACCGAGGTTCACATCGGATCCCTTTTCTTCTGTTTTTACAACAGAGGTGTATCTGGGGTTGGGGCTCAGAAATCCTTGCCCATTCGGACGAAACTGAACCGGCTGGCTCATGAACATCCATTTGTCCTGAGTCTGAAAGCTTCCGAAATGAACCTTTACATTGGGCAAGCTCGACAGTGCTTTCAAGTAAAGGTGTTGATCCCTGGGAGAGTTAGGATTGATCCGGCCCGACACTCTGGCAGTATAGTAATTCACTCGGTCAATTTTCAGATGCTTCGGTAAAACAGACTCACAGAGCGATTGAAGATTCAGCCACTTGAACGGCGTGCCTTTTAAAGCGCGGTAATACAAGTTAAAGCCATCAATATAAACGATCGTTCTCATCACCACTCAACCCCACAAAAGCAAAAAGCCACCAAAAAAATTGGTGGCTTTTTGGGCCCACGGCACGCCGCAGGTGAGTACGGGCGAATGATAGGTCTGTTTCCCGGGGCTGTCAAGAATACCGTTGGGTGATTAACCAACTACACTTTTCAAAGTAACCGGCTGCACTGCACTTTCACCCAAATACACCATGCCTTCCTGAACGGTGCAAGCCAGGTTCATGTTGCGCTGGGCCAGGTTTGCCAGTGTTGTGCCGTCTTCCACGCTCAGTTGCAACACCTGTACTTTGTCCAGTTTGTTCAACCAGTCCTGGTTCTGTTTCCACCACACTTCTGCGGAACGGGTGTAACAGTAAATCACCACGCGGTCTGAACGGCCACATGCTTTCTTGATTCGGCTTTCATCGGGCTGGCCCACATCAATCCACACCTTGATTTGGCCAGTGGGGTCGACTTCCCACACGGCGGCCTCTTCTTCGGCTGACAAACCTTTGCCGAATTGCACATCTTGCCCGGCGTGCATGGCAAAAGCCAACAAGCGAACCATCATGCGTTCTTCAGTTTCAGAGGGATGCAAAGCGAGGGTCAGCGCATATTGCGCGAAGTGGTTGCGGTCCAGGTCGGACACATCCAGTTGAACTTTGTAAACGGTGGCTCGAAGGGCCATAAGGCAACTCGCGGTTTGAAGCATTCAAACCGCGATTATCGCTGATTACAAGCCGATTAACGACCCATGCGGCGCAAGGCTGCCGTAGAGAAGTCGGCAGGCGAGTACTTCTTGCCAAACTCGGCAAACTTTTCTTCGTTGGTCAAACCACCCACCAGGTAGCGGCGCGACTGCAAGTCGTAAATCACCTCGCCTGCAGATACAAATGCCGGGGCTTGGTAAGCCTGTGTGCCAAACACTTCGCGTACACGCCACAAGGTATTGCGGCTATCGTACTGATCGCCGTGCAACACACCCCATGAATCTTCATCAATGTAGAACACACGCTTGGCATAAATGTGGCGTTTGCCTGGTTTCAGCGTGGCTTCAACCACCCACACACGGTGCAATTCATACCGCACCATGTCGGGGTTGATGTGACTTTTCTGGATAATGTTGCTGTACTTCACGGTTTGATCAGCAAGCTTGTAGTTGTTATAAGGCACGAACATTTCTTTCTTGCCAACCAGCTTCCACTCGTAGCGGTCTGGCGAGCCGTTGAAACCGTTCAGGTCGTCGTTGGTTCGCAGGCCGTCTGCACCAATCCCCGGGGAATCATAGGCCAGCTCGGGTGCCCGAATGACACGGCGCTGGCCTGGGTTGTACTGCCAGGCCAAACGGGGTTCTTCAACCTGGTTGATGGGTTCGTGCACCAAGGCCACTTCGCCAGCTGCGTTGGCAGGCGCAGTGATCTGGTTCATGAAGTACAGAATACGGTTGGGCTCGGGATTGTCCATGTAGGAAGCCAGCGACACCGTTTCCATCCGCTTGCCCACGGTAAACGACCCGTCGGTTTGAACCGGAAAGTCGGCGGAATAACGCGTGAATGCACCGCCCAGGTCACGGAAGTTGTGGTTCCAGATCACTTCAATCCCGCTTTTGGGCACAGGGAAAGGCACGTTTGATTTTTTAATGCCTGTCACCCCATTGCCGTTTTCAACCAACTTCACGTTGGGGGCTTCGGCCTTGGCGTTGTCGTAAACCGACTGGCGATAACCCGCTGTGCGGTGGGTTTTGTACACATTCATTTTGTACGTGGGGTAACGCTTCATCATTTCCATTTGACCTGGAGTAAGGTTGGCCTTGTATTGCTCCATGTTGGCGGCCGAGATGGTGAACAAAGGTTTTTCGTCCGCGAACGGATTGATGTAGCCCTTGGCCGGGTCGAACCCTTTGGGCGGAGTTATCATGCCGCCGGTCCATTCCGGAATGGTGCCTTCCGCGTTGCCCTTCTTCTCTGCACCGATCGGCGTCAGGCTTTTGCCCAACTCGGACAGGTCGCTGGCCAGTGCTGCGCCACTTCCCAAAATAATTGCTGCGGCCAGCACACCGTACTTTAACTTTTGAACTGCCATTTCATTGTCTCCTCATTGATGAATGGTTATCGATTGGTGTTTTGATCTTGTTCACACAGTGCGAACACCTCGCTGCTGCGGTTGCTTTGTACAAATACTTCAGGCTTACAGTACACGCCCTTGGGCGTGAATTCACCCATCACCGTTTGCAATGGCGTACCCTTTGGCACATTTTGAATAGCCTGCCCGAAATCCGGGTTGTGCAACATGTGGCGGTACAACAAAACCTGGTCGGGATAAGGGCCCCATGGCAGCCACACAAAACCGTTTTCTGCGGTCGCATTGGCGGGCCTGTCTGCGGGGTCGGAAATGACGACGGTGAAGTAGCCGGAATCATCCAGCGGCACTTGGTGGTCTGCGGCACAATCGGTGAAACGCTGGGTGGCAAATTCATTGGCGCACAATGACCAATAGCGCAGTTGTTCTTCTTTGAATTCAACACCGGGCTGCCCACGGTAGCTGGGTGCTTTGGCCCGAACCAAGGCAATGCTGCCACCACTACGGTCAAATGCAGTACTGGTGTAGGCATTGTGCACATTGCTCAGAAACCCGCCCGAACCCGAGTCAACACGTCCACCCACTGCGTTGGTGTCTTGCCCGGTTACGTTGCTGGCAATACGGAACGCAGTGTCGCCCAGGCTATAAAACCTGGCGGTGGTCGGCGGGTTGGTGGCTGTTGGAAAAGGCAGCGCCAGTTGGTTGGGGTAATCAAGCCCCAGCAGCAGTTCATTCAAGCCCAGCACGGGCAGTGCGCCACCACCGTTGGGCAGGGTCGGTTCGGCACAGTTGGGCAGGGTACCCAGCACGCGGCTGCCATCGGCGGTTTCAAGCGTCAGGGTGGGCAAGCCCACACCCCCGTCCATGAATTCACCCGCATTCGACACATACACCCGGTAAATGAAAAGCGCCAGGCCATTGGGCACGCCCAGCGGACCCAAACCAACCTCGCCGGTGTAAAAAGTATTCTGTTTTCTGGGCACCTCTGAACTTTGCGTGGGCGACACACCATATTCCAGATACGCCGTGTACTGCCCACCCGGCTTTGCGCCTTTGCGCAGAAAGGGGTTTCCACCGCGGCCTGCGGGGCTTAATTCAAAATCGGCAATTGCATCGGTAGGCCGGAGAGCCACATCGTAAGCGTTGTATGAAAAGTAACGCGCATCGGGATAACGCCCGTCAATGCGCAAACGGGTTTGTGGCGACACGGGCGCGGCGGCCACCCAATATTTGGCTTCACTGTCGGGAAACGCGACGTTGGCTTTGTCCGGATCAGACGCAGCAACCCAGCCGCAGCCAAGCCCCAACGGGCTTTCATTGCCCATGGCTTGCATTAGCGATTCGCTGGTGAGCACGTCGCTTGAGCTGGACGACACGGCCGCCGTATCATTGGCGGGCGCGTCTTCTGACGAGCAGGCCCCCAAAACCGCCAAGGCAAGCAACGACAATCCTGCCGTGAATACTTGAACAAGTTTCACGCATGTCTCCTGATTTTGTAGTTATAGTGTATTTAATCACTCTAGATTAATACCAAGGTATTAATTCAGGCAAGCGGAAAATTACTCACAAAAACAAACACATGAATAAACCTGCCGATTCTGCCCATTCTGTTGTTGATACTCGCGAACGGCTGTTACGGATTGCATTGAATGAATTTGCCCTGCACGGCATCGAAGGCGTAACCCTCAGCAAGATTCGCCAGTTGTCGGGCCAAGGCAACCGCTCCGCGGTGCATTACCACTTCAAAAGCAAAGAACGACTGGTCGAAGAAGTGGTGGACTTCGTGACCGGTCAACTTGATGTGTATTGCAAACAGGCGCATGCCGAGTTCGCGCTGGGCTTGCCCGAGCACCGCGAGTGGACTCGCTTGAGTGAACTGATTTTCGACCCGTTTCTACGGCTGTTTGCCAGCGGCGAAACCGGGGCCACCTGCATTCAGTTTTTATCGCGCCTTACCTGGCAGACCGGCGAACAGGGGCAGCGTTTCCTGACCCGGTTTTTCAATCCTTACATGGCTGTGTTCACACCCACCCTGCTGCAACTGTTGCCACACTATTCTGAAACCCAATTGCGCTTCAAAATTCATTTGGCAGTGAACACTGCCATTCACGGGCTGGCCGATTTTTCCATGGTGATGCACGACGAACGCTTGTTGCCCCTGGTCAGCCAGGCCGACGGGCCGAAGGAAATGCGCAGGCTGTTTCACGACTATGTAAGCGCGGGGTTGAAGGGAAACACCAGGCTATAGCAATTTGTTGGTGCGCATGGCGTGAAGGCGTGCCTTGCCCTGCTTTAACGATTCTGCATTGTCGACAATCGGTGGCGAAAAATTGGGCGTGTCAAATTCAGGCAACCAGCGGCGAACGAATTCGCCTTTGGGGTCTTGCTCCAACTGCTGTTTCACCGGGTCGTACACCAGCATTTGAGAAAAGTGACTGGTGCCCGATGCAATGCGCACCTGCCCATAGTGAATGGCGGGCTCAAAATCAAGAAACTGCTGCGCCAGGTACAAGGCCACTGGCTGCCAGGGCAGGCCCAGTTGAACGCAAGCAAATGACACCAGCGTGGCCCGCGCCCGCATGTTCAGCCAACCTGTTTGAAACAGGCAACGTTGCAAGGCATCGATGTAGGCAAAGCCGGTTTTGCCTTGCTGCCAGGCGCTTAGAAATTCTTCATCCGTTTCAGCAGGTTCGTTTGCATAAAACGCGTCCGTTTCCAAACCCGTGTGGTTCTCGAACTGCTGAAAGTAGCCTTGCCGCCATATCAGCCTGTCTACAAAAAAACGCGCGGCGTCTTCCACTTTCGAAATCAATGGCGCATCGCCCTGCCCGTGCACGGTGTTCACCAGCGCGTTCAGTTTTTGCAGCACTTCGCGGTCGCTGACCACGCCGTACGCCAGGTAAGGCGACAAGCGTGAGCAACCATTCCACGCCTTCAAGGGACTCGAAATTGAGAAGGGATAACTTTTCAGTTTTGCCGGTGTGAAAAATTTTGCGGCCACGGTACGCGCCTGCGCTCGCCCGCCTTTCATGCGCAGGGGCTTGTCAACGCCTGCGGCCAGTGGCACGGTGGCGCGATTCAATTCTTGTGGGGGTCTGGGTGCGAAGAAAGCCTGTAAATTTCGCCCCGCCGGGTTCTTGATTTCTTCTTGCGCAGCGCGGTCAAGGTAAGCTTGAAAGCTGGCTTTTTCGCCGTGCGGGTTTGTGCAATGTGCGGCACGTTGCACATTGTTCTGGGGCAATTCAATGAATGCCACACCAGTGCTTTTGCACCACGCGGCCACAGATTGGTCGCGCTTGTATTGTGCAAGTTGTGTGGTTTCCTGATGCGCCCACAAGTGGGAGAATCTGAATTGCGCATGCAGGGCGGCCAACACATCAACGGCCTCGCCCAGTTCTTCGTGCAGGTAGCCCCCCACGGCGTTGAACTGCTGGTGCAGGTCATCCAGGCACTCATGCACAAACAATTGGTGCTGGCGTGCGGTGTGCAAATCAGCAATTTGGGTGGGTTCATGAATGTACAGCGGCAACACCAGGCCATGGTGCTTGGCATTGCGCATGGCTTCAAACAGCGGCAGGTGGTCGCTTAAACGCAAATCCCGTTTGAACCACAACACCTGCATGAAAATTCCTTGTTCAACTTTACAGGGGCTGCAACACCCCAGCGGCCAACAGCGCCAACACCACCACACCCAGCGCTACCCGGTACACCACAAACAAACCGTAGCCGCGCGTGCTGACAATTTTCAGGAACCACACAATCACCGCGTAGCCCACAAAGAAGGCGATGAAAGTGGCCAGCGCAGTGTTGGCCGGGCTGACGGGGCCTGCCACACCCCAGCTTTTGTACAACTGGTAAAAGCCGGAAGCAAACACCGCAGGCACCGCCAGCAGGAATGAATAACGCGCCGCGGCCTCGCGGGTGTAGCCCATCAGCAAGCCAGCCGTAATGGTTCCACCTGAACGGCTAACACCGGGAATAAGCGCCAGCGCTTGCGCAAAACCAAACACAATGCCGTTGCGCCAGGTCATGTCGCGCAGCTCGGTTTGGCGCTTGCCCACCTTGTCGGCAAAACCAAGGATGAGGCCAAACACAATCAGCATGATGGCGGTCAGGTACAAATTGCGCAGGTAGGTTTCAATCATGTCCTGAAACAACAAACCAAGCGCAGCAATAGGCAAGGTACCCACAATCACCAGCCAGCCCAAACGGGCATCGGGATTCATCGGCGCACTACGGGGTGCGCCACGGGCCGCATTGCGCTTGAACGACCCACACCAGGCCAGAAATATTCGGGCAATGTCTTGCCGGAAATACACCAGCACCGCCAATTCGGTGCCCAATTGGGTAATGGCAGTGAAAGCAGAGCCGGGATCAAGCCCGGAGGGCAGCATGGGGCCAAGAATGCGAAGGTGTGCACTTGAAGAAATGGGCAGAAATTCAGTCAACCCCTGAATGAGCCCTAAAATAACGGCTTCAAGCCAACCCACACCGTTGCTGGCAACAAACATGGCAAATTCCTGGTAAATGATGGAAAAATGAGCGAAATACACCAAAAACACAACGGAACAGGCCATTGTTGGTGCGTTTTCAATGCGCCACTATAGCAAGCCTGAATGGGTGAAAACATTTTTCTGGAGGGGAAAGAGGCCTGATATTTAACAAATGATCACACGCCCTTGGCTACATAATGAAGAAAATCAAACAGAAAGGCTTGGGAATGGACGATCGGAAAATTTTTGTGACGCAGCCCGCGCTGCCGCCGCTTGCGGAGTTCATTCCCTATCTGGAACAAATTTGGGACAGCAAAACCCTGACCAACAACGGGCCGTACCACCAGCAGCTTGAAAAAGCCTTGTGTGAATACCTTGGCGTGCCGTTTCTTTCCCTGTTTTGCAACGGCACCATCGCCCTGATGACCGCGCTGAAAGCCCTGCGCATTCAAGGCGAGGTCATCACCACGCCTTATTCATTCGTGTGCACCAGCCATTCCCTGTTGTGGAACGACCTGCAGCCCGTGTTTGTCGATGTAGACCCGATCACCCTGAACCTTGACCCACGCCGCATTGAAGAAGCCATTACCCCACAAACCAGTGCCATCATGCCGGTGCACTGTTATGGCCTGCCCGCCAACACCATTGAGATTCAACGCATTGCCGATGTGTATGGCCTGAAAGTGATTTACGACGCTGCCCACGCTTTTGGCGTGAAGCAAAACGGCGAGAGCATTTTGAACGCGGGCGATTTGTCCGTGCTCAGCCTGCATGCCACCAAGGTGTTCAACACCTTTGAAGGCGGTGCCATTGTTTGTAAAGATGAAAAAACAAAGCAGCGCATCGATTACCTGAAAAACTTTGGCTTCGCCAACGAGGTCACCGTGATGGCCCCCGGCATCAACGGCAAAATGAGTGAATTGAACGCGGCATTCGGCCTGTTGCAATTGAAGTACGTGGACCAGGCCATTGAAAAACGCCACCGCATTCAAGCCCTTTACCGCGAATTGCTGGCCAATGTGCCCGGCATTGAACACATGGCGGTGCCGGAAAGTGTTGAATGGAACGGTGCTTACTTCCCTGTTTTTGTGACAGGCCACTACCCCATTTCACGCGATGCGCTGTATGCCCGTTTGCAGGAACACGGCGTGAATGGCCGCCGTTATTTTTTCCCGCTGATCAGCAGCATGCCCATGTACCGTGGCCTGCCCTCAGCCGCACCGCGCCGTTTGCCCCATGCGCACAAAGCCGCTGAACAGGTGTTGTGCCTGCCCATTTACCCGGACCTGCCGCTTGAAGACGTGGCCCGTGTTTGTGTGATTATCGACGAGGCCAGCCGTGGCTAAGGTGCTGTTGGTTGACACCAATTTTTCCTCAGGGCCCATCCTGAACTACCTGCGCAATGCCGGGCACACGGTCATGTTTGCGGGCGGCAAACCCAACGACTTTTTGGCCAAGGCCACACCCGGTTACCAGCAACTGGATTATTCCAACCCTGCGGCACTGGCCGATTTGTGCACGCGGCTTGGCGTTGAATACCTGGTGCCGGGCTGCAACGACAGATCGTACTATTCTTGCGCAGAAGTGTCTGAAACCTTGCACTTCCCAGGCATTGACCGCCTTGAAGCCACAGAAACCATCAACCACAAACAAAAATTTCGCAGCTATGCGCAGCGCGAAGGTTTGTCGGTGCCGCATGTGTTTGGCACTGACGAAGTGCCCAACCGCGCTGTGATTGTAAAGCCGGTCGACGCCTACAGCGGCCATGGCATTACCGTGGTGCAGGCGGGCGAAACCACGCAACTGGCACGCGCCATTGAAAGCGCCAAAGCAGAATCAAAAAGTGGCGATTGCCTGGTGGAAGAGTACGTGGACGGCCAGCTGTACAGCCATTCGGCCTTCGTAGCCAATGGCCGCGTGGTGCAAGACTTCATGGTGATTGAACACGGATCGGCGAACCGCTTTGTGGTCGACACCAGCCACCTTGCAATCGACTTTCCTGCCGAGGTACACACCCGCATTCGCCGTGAAATTGAGCATCTGGCGCAAAGCCTGCGCCTTTGCGATGGTCTGGTGCACACCCAGTTTTTGCTGAAGGGCGATGAATTCCGGCTGGTTGAAATTACCCGCCGCTGCCCCGGCGATTTGTACAGCCAGCTGATTGAACTTTCAACCGGCCTGCCCTATGTGGCCAGTTACGCCAAAGGCTTTCTAGGCCAGCGTGCCGCGCCCGGCGCATTGAAACAACATTATATTTTGCGTCACACCCTGACCTTGCCGCATGAAGGCTTGTTGCAACATCTGCACTTTAACCACCCGGTGCACATGGAGCGCTGGGTGCCCATTGCCGCCACAGGCGACTTCATTGCGCCCAGCCCGGTGGGCCGCATGGCCCTGCTGTTTGCGCGCTGCGCCAATGCAGCTGAACTTCAAACACTGGCCAGCCACGCCATACAGCGCAGGCTTTACACCTTCAATGGTTAAAGCCACACACAAAGGACATTGAATATGAACAAACCCATCAAGGTCGCCATGATAGGCGGTGGCGTAAATTCAGCAGTGGGCCGTGTGCATGAAATTGCCATGAAAATGGACAACGAATTTGACTTGGTGGCGGGCTGCTTTAGCCGCAACGCGGAATTCAATGCCGAATCGGGCCGCCAGTACAACGTGCCAGCCCACAAACTTTACCCCAGCGCGGAAGCGTTGATTGATGCAGTGGCCGACGAAGTGGATGCCGTGGTGATCGCCACGCCGATCAAGTCGCATGCGCAGTACATCCACTTGGCACTCGACCACAACTTGCGCGTTATTTCAGACAAACCCCTGCTGGCCAATGTGCAGGAATGCAAAGAATTGCTGACCCGCGTAAAACCCGACAACACCCGGGTGTTTTCAATTTTCAATTACACCGGCTACCCGGCTGTGCGCGAAATGAAACGCCGCGTGGAAAGTGGTGCCATCGGCAGCGTGTTCAAGGTGATGGTTGAAATGCCGCAAGATTCCTACATGCGGCTGAGCAACCAAAACAAAACCCAGGCCATTCAGGCCTGGCGGCTTGAAGATGGCGACATCAGCTGCGTGTCGCTCGACCTGTTCGTGCACCTGCACAGCCTGGTGAATTTTGTGTGCGGCAACACGCCGCTTGCCGTAAGCGCATGGCAACGCGCCATCACGAATGTGGCCCCCGGTTTGATTGATGAGGTGGACGCAGTGATTCAATACAGCAACAACCTGATGGTGAACGCGTGGTACGGCAAGGCCGTGTTGGGCTACCGCAATGGTTTGCGCATTCGCGTGTTTGGCACCAAAGGCAGTTTGCAATGGCACCAGGAACAACCGGAACTAATCGAGGCTGCGGACGAAGCTGGAAACCGCATGCTGCTTGACCGCATTTCAACTGACTGCACCATTACCGCACAGCCCCGCTACAACCGCTTCAAGGCAGGTCACCCCTCTGGTTTCATTGAAGCCTTTGCGAACTACTATGCCGACATTGCGCAGGCCATGCGCGACGAAAAACTGAACGCCTACACACTATCCACGGGTGTCGCAGCCGAGGGATTGGCCCTGAGCCAAGCCATTGCGCAGGCTTCCGCCACCGGGCGTACCATTGAACTTGCACACTGAGAACTTCACGACAATGACCACACCCAGCCTTGAAGAACAACTGCAACCGCTGTTCAATGAAATCGACATCAAGTTGCAAGCGATTGAAAACAGTGCCTACCTGCAGCGGCAAGACCCGGAAAAAACCATCAACCAGCTTGCCGTGTTGGTGAACGAATGCCAGAACAAACCCTACGCCAGTTTGATGCAATTGAACATTCAAGGCACCACGGAATTGTGCACCCGGTTTGCCGCATTGTATGTGAACGTGTTGACCGATGTGAAACACACCCTGAGCCTGAACAGCGTGCTGGTGCTGACCAAACAAAAACGCTTCATGAGCTATGTGTTTGAAGTGTCTGGCTACGGCGGCAACAGGGCCACCTTGCAAATGCTGCTGCAAAAAGCACGCGATAAAAAAACCAAACACCTGAGCGACAACCCCGCCATGGTGCGTGCCGTGTTGCTGGCCGGTGTGGGCGACCTGGAAGCAAGCGACCTGGTTGAACTGACACTGGAAAATTCTGAAACGGCAGCGCTCCTGGCCATCGGTTTGTTGCTGGACCGTTTGCCCCTGACACTGACTGGCGACGCAGGCCGCACCTTTCTGCTGGAAGAATACAACCCTTATGATTCACTGCGCCCACTCGACCAATACCGCGCATTGATTTCCAACATCTGGATGCTGTGCAGCTACAGCACGTCGACCCGCAAACACGACATCAAAAAACACCTGAACAACTGGTTCAAGCGCGTGCACAAGGCCAAGGGTATTCAAGCCAAACCTGCTGGCAGCGTAAGGCATGCCGGCAATGTGGACAACAAACCCGTGGTGGCCGTGATCGCGGAAACGTTTAAATCGGTGCATGCCATGTACCGCTGGTACGCACCGATGATCAAACGCCTGAGGCAGGATTATTACCTGGTGATGGTGTCGATGAAAGCGGATGTGGACGAGCAATCCATCAGCCTGTTTGATGAATTCATTGAAGTGCCCGACGATGAAATGAACCTGCAGCCCGTATTGAACCAATGCACACCAGACATTGCGTGGTTCATGAGCGTGGGCATGCGCTCGTGGGGCATATCGCTTGCCAACCTGCGTTGGGCGCCCTTGCAAACGATGAGTTTTGGCCACCCGGCGACCAGCCACAGCACGGAAATGGACATGGCCTTTGTGACCAGTCGCGTGTTTGGCGGCCCCGGTGTGGTGAACGAAAACATGCTGATTCTGGAAAGCGAAGTCGGCAATGTGGCCGAAGCGCATCAAGACCTGAAGCTGCCGCCTCCGCCCGTACTTGATGATTCTATGGTTTCAATTGCAGTGCCTTGCAATGTCATGAAAATCAATTTGAGTTTTGTGACCGCACTGAAGGAAATCGAACGGCTGTCAACCAAGCCCGTGCGGTTCATGTTCTTCCCCAATGAATATGGGGTGGGGCATTTGTCCACGGAACGCCGCCTGCAGAAATACTTTCCCACCGCCGTGGTGGCACGCCGCACTGGCTACGAAGCCTACCTGAACCTGCTGAATCAAAACCACCTTGCGCTAAGCCCGTTCCCGTTTGGCAATGCCACATCCACCATCGATTGCATGGTGCTGGGCTTGCCTGTGGTGAGCCTGATTGGCGCAGAACCCCATTCGCGCAGCGACTACGACATTCTGGCCTCGCTGGGCCTGTCCGAATATTGTGTTGCCGACTCCGTTGAAAACTATGTTACCGGTGTGGTGCGCTACATCAATGAACCGGGTTTGCTTGAGGAACTTCGGGCCATGGTGGCGTCCAAACAATTCATGGACTTGCACCAGCAAAACGAGAACGAGTTTTCCGATGAAATGTGCAAAGCCTTGAACTGGGCGTATGCGAACCAGGACGAAGTGCGCGGGCCAAGGGGGTTGATGATTGAAGCGCAGGGGCGGTGGAAAAACTGATTAATCCGGCGCTGAAATTTTCAGCGTCAACAACCCACCCGGCTCCACTACGGTGGCAGGCCAGTCTGCGGCTTGTTGAACGGGCGCAGAACCATGTTCAACAATCCACTGCACCGCACGAACTACGCCTGCGTGGGTAATCCAAAGTTCATCGCTTTGCATGCCCTTCAATGCCTGCCCCACGCGTTGCAACACCCTGTGCGTGCTTTCAACGCCACCAAAACAATGGTGATCAAAATCAGCCAGCCAGGCGTCGAAGGCAGCTTGTGGCACTGTATTCCACGCTTGCATTTCCCAGCAACCAAAGTTCATTTCATTTAAGCGGGGGTCCACAATGGCCGCTGGAAGATCAGGCCGCAGCACGGCCAGATGCTTTGCCAGTTGTTGCGCACGCTTTAATCCGGAAACCCTTACGGGCAAACCAGCGGGCAATTGTGCTGCCGCTTCTCGGGCTGCTTGCAGGCTGGCGTCGTCATCGGCCAGCACATCGCTTGCGCCATAGCAAATACCAGCAGGTAACAGCACCGGGGCATGGCGAATCAACCACAGTTTCATCACACAGCACGCAGTGGCCAGGCCAACAACAAGCCAAGGTAAAAAGCCACCTCACACAATTGTTGTGTGGCCCCCAAACCGTCGCCAGTAAAACCGACCAGCCTGCGCTGAAGCAAGCGCCACATCCATGCCAGTGCCAAGGCCGAACCCAGCACGGCAGCCCACCAAGGCATGTCCGGTGCAAGCCTGTATAGCAGGCCCAATGCCAACCCGGTCCACACCGTAGCCGCCAACAAACTGCCATTGCCAATTTGATCGGCCAGTGGTTTGGATTTGGATTGCTGCGTGTCGCCCACATGCGGCAAACCGCGAATAATGAACAGTGGCATGAGGCGCGACACCACATGCGCCCCAAACACAGTTGCTGCGGCTGCGGGCAAGGTAGCCAGTTGCAGCAACATGGCCAGCAAACCGACTTTAAGCAACACGATCAACACCAGCGCCAGTGCGCCGTAGGTGCCCACTCGGGAATCTTTCATGATGTCCAGCGCACGTTCGCGGTTGCTGCTGCCGCCCAAACCATCGACCGTGTCGGCCAAACCGTCTTCATGAAATGCGCCTGTCAGCAACACACTGAACACGGTGCACAACACTGAAGCCACCCAGCTTGAAGCGGGTACTTCCGGCAAAGCCCGCGCCAAACCCCACAACACCGCAGCGCTGCTTGCGCCCACCAGCCAGCCTACACCGGGAAAATGTGCAGCACTGGCACGCAGCATGGCTGGTGAAAAACCCACCCATTCAGCCAACTTGCCTGTGACCGGAATACGCGTAAAAAACTGCACGGCAAGCAGATAGTGGCGAATGAATTGGGTGAGCAGTTCAAGCATGGGAAATTACGCCTGTGTTGAATCGCCAGCGCGCGACACGCCAGCTGAATCGAAGCTCGCCATGTCGCGCAGTATGCTGCAAGCCGACACCAGCAGTGGCCAGGCCAGGGCCGCGCCAGAGCCTTCGCCCAAGCGCATCCCGAGATCAAGCAAGGGCTGCGCGTTCAAGTATTTGAGCATGTTGCGGTGGCCCTGCTCGCCCGATTGATGCGCAAAAACACAATACGCCAACACATTGGGGCACATTGCGTGGGCAACCAGCACTGCTGCCGTGGCAATAAAACCATCCACCACCACCACACGGCGCTCGCTGGCCGCTTGCAACACCGCCCCCACCATGGTGGCAATTTCGAACCCGCCCATGGCGGCAAGAATCTCCATGGGTGATTCGGTATTCTCATGGCGATGCAGCACTTCCCGCAATATGCTTGCCTTGCGCTGAACAGCGTCGGCATTCAAACCAGTGCCTGCGCCCGTGCATTCAGCAATGTCGCGCCCGGTGAAACGGGCCATGAGCAGTGAAGCAGCCGATGTATTACCTATGCCCATTTCACCCAGCAACAACACATTGCCGGGCAGGCCACGCAGCAGTTCAACGCCATTGTGCATGGCCTGTTCGCATTGCTGTATCGACATGGCCGGGCCTTCAAAGCTGTCGGCTGTGCCATGTGCCACTTTGCACAGGTGAAGCCCGGGGCGTGCCGCGAAATCGTGGCGCACACCACAATCGACCACGCCCAAATTCAGGCCATGCTGGCGTGCCAGCACGCTGACAGCCGCGCCACCCGCCAAAAAGTTTTCCACCATTTGCCAGGTTACATCGCCGGGGTACGCGGACACCCCACGCTGCACCAAACCATGGTCGGCTGCAAACACCAGCAATTGCGGCTGTTCCAGAACCGGGCTTTCAGTGCCCAAGGCCATGCCAAGGTGAACAGCCAGCGCCTCAAGCCGACCCAATGAACCAATCGGCTTGGTTTTGTTGTCAATCCGTGTTTGAAGCCGTGCGCGCAGGCTTTCATCGAGAGGGTTTTCTACACAAGGCAAATCAAATGGCATGGTTAGGTGGTACCTGAAAATTAAGGTTCGATAAGCGCATTCAACACGCCCGGTTGAACATGCAAAGCCAAATAATCAGCCAGCCCGTTGAAAACACTTTCCAGCGTTGGCGCTTGTGCACCAAACAATGCGGCCAACACCACGGGGTCTTCAAACAAGCCATGCACATACACACCCAGCACATTGCCCGCCCTATTTTGCCAACCCAAACCGGGCAGCACTTCGCGGGCAAGCTGACCGGTTTGCGCCAGCGCGGGGTGTTGCACCGTGCGCCCATGGTGAATTTCATAACCATTCACCATCTGTTGCGTCAACGCAGCCCAAGGGCCTGTCACAGCGCCAAAAAGCAGCGTGGCGCGGCGCACTGTTTTGTCGGGCTCGAAATAAGTCACCAAAGGCAATAGCCCCAAACCCGGTGCATTGCCATCAATGCCGTGCGCATCCACCAGCGCTTCGCCCAGCATTTGCAAACCGCCACAAATTCCCAGCACCGGCTTGCCCTGATCGGCATGGGCAGCGATGGTTTGATCCAAGCCCTGCTCCCTCAGCCACTTCAAATCGGCCGTGGTGTGCTTGGAACCCGGCAGAATAATCCAGTCAGCCTCCGCACAATCGGCAGGCGTGCGGGCCCACACCAAACGCACACCGGGCATGTTTTTCAAGGACTGGAATTCATCCAGATTACTGATGCGCGGAAAAGCCAGCACTGCAATGGTGGTGTGCACGCTGCCGGTGGAACGGCTGCGGTCGTCGAACACACCATCTTCTTCCGGCAAACCATGCTGAAGCCACATGGGCAGGGCGGCCACCGTGGGCACACCGGTCAACTGCTGCAGCTGTTCAGGCGCTGGGGCCAGCAACGCAGCATCGCCCCGAAATTTGTTCAACACGAAACCACGGATCAAGGCACGTTCCTGCGGGGGCAACAAAGCCCATGTTCCGTACAAGTGGGCAAAGGCCCCGCCACGGTCAATGTCGGTAACCAGCAGGCAACGCGCCTGTGTGTACACTGCCACGCGCATGTTCACAATGTCACTGGCGTGCAGGTTGATTTCTGCGGGCGAACCCGCTCCCTCGATCACCACTACGTCGTGGTCGGCTCGCAATGCATCCAGTGCCGCCATGATGTGCGGCCACACTTTGGCGCTGCGTTCCCGCCACGGGGTTTTGCTCAACGCCGGGTCCACTTTCCCCAGCACCACCACCTGGCTTTTGGTGTCGGCTTCGGGTTTTAGCAACACCGGGTTCATCTGTACATGGGGTTCACAACAGGCGGCCAGCGCCTGGAAATACTGAGCCGAACCAATTTCGCCTTCACTGCCATGCAAACCCGCCACCACACGGGCGTTGTTGCTCATGTTTTGTGCCTTGAAGGGTGCCACCTTCAAACCCATGCGTGCGTAATGGCGGCACAGTGCCGTGGTCACCCAGCTTTTGCCTGCGCCACTGCTGGTGCCCAATACCATGACACACACAGCTGTCATGCCTGGCCCTGCCGTGCATGGTGTTCAAGTGCGCTTGAAAGTGCAGCCATGGCCTGCGGCCCTTGGGCGCACAAGCGCCACCAGCCGGGCAAACCAAACGAGGTGGCATCGCGCAGCTTGATGCCGCGCGAGCGCAAGTGCACTTCATCAATTTCGCAAGGTGCCTTGGCGCACACAAAGGAGGCAATGCTGGGCATGGTTTCCCAACCCTGCTGGTGAAGGCAATCAAGCAGATCCCGTTTCCATTGCGCCAGCACGCTGCGGCTTTCGGCCAGCCAGCTTTGTGTTTCCGGCAGGGTCCAGGCATGCAACATGGCCTGCCCGTGCGTGCCGATAAGCCAGGAAGGCGCAAGGCTGTTGAGGGCGCACACTGCACGGCTTTCGCCCATGGGTGCAATGGCGTAAGCACCCCGAACCCCGGTCATGCCCAGTGCTTTGTTGGGCGACCACAGTTGCCACAAGTGGTCTCGCTGTTGCACGGTTGCACGGGCCTGTTCATCCAGGCACAAGGGTTCGTAAGCGCAATCCAGCACGGCAACAACGTCGGGGTGATCCTCTACAACCTTCAACAGATCGGTCGATTCCGCCTGCCCCAAGGGGCTTGAAGGGTTGCACAACCACACCAAACCTGCCCGGCTTACATCGTCAACAAGTTCCATGTCCCACACCTGCGCGGCGTGTGCATAATCGCCATAGGCATGTTGCGGCACCCAATAAGAATTGCAACCCTTGCGCCACTGGCAGGTGGTCAGGCGCTGAATGAATTCACTGGCGCTGCCTGCCACCACAATTCTGGATTCGTCCACGTCGTGAAACCTGGCCAGCGCGGTGCGCAAAGTTGTGTAACTCGGGTCTGGGTAGCGCAGTGCATCCGCCTGCTGAACTGCATTCAACACAGCAGGGCAAGGCCCCACGGCATTGGCATTGCTGGAAAAATCAAAGGGCACTGGCCCATGTTCGTCGGTACCGCCATGTATGCGTGTGTTCATGTCACCCCCCACAAAACAGCCACCATGCAAATAACTGCAATGAATACCACCACTTGTGCACAGGCATGCAAGGCCGCTTCGATGTGACCACTGCGTGGTACTTCGCCTTGCACATTCAAACAATACACCCCTTTTTTTTCGAGGCGAATATTCATTCCCAAAGCCAATGCCCCCATGGGCCAACCGCCATTGGGTGAAGGGGTTTGCTGCGCAACGCCGGGCAATTGAAACAGGCCCCGGCCTTTGAACAACAGGCAAATCAGCAAGGCGGTGATGCGGGCCGGTACCCATGAAAACACATCGTCTGCGCGTGCGGCCCACTTGCCTGCCCAGGTCCAAGTGCGCCCGGCGCGTTCACCCCGGTAGCCCCACATGGCATCAGCCGTATTGGCGAAACGATAAACCGCTGCACCTGGCAAACCCAGCAGGGCAAACCAAAACAGCGGTGCAACCACGGAGTCATTTAAATTTTCTGCGAGTGTGGAAATGGCGGCCTGTCGAACCTGCGCCTCACTCAGGCTGTTTACATCGCGGCTGACCAAACGTGCCACCTGTTGCTGACCTTGTCGCAATGAACCTTGCAGGGCCTGTTCAACATTGCGTACTTCGTCACGCAGCACCCGCCAGGCCATCATGGGTTTGAACAACAGTCCCAGCAGCAGCACCTGAAACACCCAGTGTGCCTGTGCCACCCACATCGACAACACCGCTGCCAATGTGAACACCCCCACCACACCCACAAACCACGCCACGGCGCCGGCAATAAATTGGGCCATTACGCTGGGGGATGGTTTGCCGATTTCGGGTGCAAACAAGCGGCCTGTCCGCCCCAGATAACTGCCCATCCATACCACTGGGTGCCAGCGAACCGGTGGTTCACCGAAACAATAATCCAGCAACAAAGCCACCAACATGGCACCGGCCAAAATATCAACGGGGGTGGCGGCAAAGCACATGGCTAGTCCTCCCCTTTGGCTTTCGATGAGGTGGCCTGATGCGCGAACAAGGCACTGGCCTCGCCCCAGGTGTCGTCAAACACCAAACCCGACAAGGCTTCGCATTGGGCCCAGTGTTGTTGCGCCAGCATGGGTTCTGCGTAATAGCCTTCAACCGGCCCCAGGCACAGCACGGCAACCGGGCTGGCGCCTTCAGGCAAGCCCAGCAACGCTGCCAGTTCGGCGGGCTCAAACAGCGACACCCAGCCCATGCCCAAACCTTCTACACGTGCGGCCAGCCAAAGATTTTGAATCGCACATGCGGCCGAAGCCAAATCCATTTCAGGCATGGTTCGCCTGCCAAAAACATGGCGTTCCCGGCCATCGACCAACGCCACCACCAACACTTCGGCGGCCTCCAGAATGCCTTGCACTTTCAGTTGCATGAATTCGCTTTCGCGTTGCCCCAATGCACGGGCGGTTTGAATGCGTTCAGCCTCAACCAGCGCATGCAGGCGCACACGTGTGTCGTGGTTTTGAATTCGAATGAAGCGCCAAGGCTGCATGTAACCCACGCTAGGTGCGTGGTGGGCCGCACACAACAAACGCTGCAACACATCGGTGTCCACCTGCCCGCCA
>Ga0209024_1001384_pt1 | contig 21228 bp, 19 predicted proteins | sample AutmiccommunBRH5_FD_187380 | JGI IMG/M metagenome (GOLD analysis project Ga0209024, IMG submission 187380) | Deep subsurface microbial communities from Mt. Terri, Switzerland - Autotrophic microbial communities BRH/5 (SPAdes) (version 2) | ecosystem: Environmental > Aquatic > Deep subsurface >...
GTTTGAATGAGGCGAATAGCCAGCCCTATTTAACGAATTCAAACGCAATATGGTGCCAATCAGTCGAATTTACAGCCGTGAAATGAATTGTCAACAGACCCTAATTGGCTGTATTAATTTTCTGATTCACGATACAAGGCTAACAATTTTTCCTGAGCACTGTATTCACCGCTTCGAATTGGCTTGTAACGCCCATCACGCTGCATTTCCCAGGCATTGCTATTGTCTTTCAGGTAATTCTTGAAAATTTCCTGCTTGATGCGCTTGCGGCAGGCTTCATCCAAGATGGGAAACATGATTTCAATTCGACTATATAAATTACGCTCCATCAAATCAGCACTGGAGCAATAATAATGCTCCTCTTTACCAAAACGAAAATAATAAACTCGATGATGCTCTAAAAAACGCCCGACGATGGAAATAACGTGAATATTTTCAGATACACCTTTAATTCCAGGTCGCAGACAACACACACCGCGAACAATCAGGTAAATTTTCACCCCGGCTTGCGAAGCCTGATAAAGCGCCTGGATCATGACCAAATCTGTCAGTCCATTGATTTTTATCATTATCTCCGACGGTTCTTTTTTTTGAGCCGCAATCGTGCATTGCTCAATCAATTGCAACAAATTTTTCTGTAAGGTAAACGGCGAGTGGCATAATGCTTTTAATTTAACTGTTTTACCAAGCCCTGTCAGCTGTTGAAAAATGATCTGGGTATCTGCTGTAATGGCCGGGTGTGCGGTTAACAAGCCCAGATCGGTATACCGTGTGGCGGTTTCCTCATGATAATTGCCTGTGCCCAAATGCACGTAGCGTTTTAATTTGCCATGAACGCGCCGCACCACCAGGGTCATTTTGGCGTGTGTTTTAAACCCCACCACCCCATAAAGCACCAAAACCCCTGCCTCATGCAATCGATTAGCCAGACGCAGGTTAGATTCTTCATCAAACCGCGCCCGCAGCTCAATAATCGCCGTCACCTCCTTACCGGAGCGCGCCGCCTCCACCAATGCCTGAACCATGACGGAATTAAAACGCGTGCGATACAACGTCTGCTTGATTGCAAATACGTGTGGATCAGCTGCTGCCTGGCGAACAAAATCAATGACAACATCAAAACTTTGAAATGGATGGTGAAGCAAGATATCCTGATCATCAAGAATATTAAATAAATTGTGCATGTGTTGCGGAAAAGCAGGATATTGGGGCGTAAACGGTGGGTAATTTAAACCGGGGCGCTTAATGCGATCAATGGCGTTTAAGTGCCGTTGTAAATTGACAGGCCCGTCGCAATAATATGTGTCTTCATGTCGCAAATGATATTTCTGCAAAAGAAAATTGGTGATGTTATCGGGGCAGTGTTTCTCAATTTCCAGGCGCACCACATGCCCGTAATCGCGTGAAAACAACTCCCGCTGCACCGCGACAGCCAAATCTTCCATGTCTTCTTCAATCAAGGAAATGTCACTGTTGCGCGTCAAGCGAAACGCATAACACCCCTTGATTTCCATCCCGGGGAAAAACGCATGGACGTGGGTTTTAATAATGGAGGCTAAATAGACAAAATAACTGCCGTCACCGCAGAGCTCTGACGGCAAATGAATCATGCGTGGCAATGAGCGCGGGGCATGCACCACCGCATAATTAATATTTCTGTCAAACGCATCCTTGCCACTCAAAGACACGATGAAATTCAAACTTTTATTAAATAAACGGGGTAATGGGTGGGCTAGATCCAGTGCGATAGGGCTTACAATCGGCAAGATTTCATTGGTGAAATAATGTTTTGCCCACAAATGAATATCATCCGTCCAATCCTTGGTATCATAAAAATGGATGTTTTCTTTTTGCAGGGCGGGTAACAATTGCTCATTAAATATAGTATAAAGGGATTTAATCAGTAGGTGGGTTCTTTTACTAAGTTGCGTCAACAGCTCATCAGCACGCAAGCCATCAATACTCAACTTGATTGAAGAAATGGCTATTTTTTCCTTGAGGCCTGCCACACGAATTTCAAAAAATTCATCCAAATTGCCGCTACAGATGCAAAGATAGCGCATACGCTCTAAGAGTGGCACACGCGCATCGCTGGCAAGCTGCAAAACCCGTTCATTGAATGCAAGTGCTGTGAGCTCACGATTGATATAGTAATCAGGATTATCGAGAGAGGTAGTCAAGGCACGCTCCAAAAGTATTTCTCTAAGTGTAGGATCGTGCCGGGAATCACGTCCAGCTTTTTTTAGTAAAGACCGGAACCTAACGAATTATAAAAAAGCAAATGCCTATAAATAGTAAAAACCCCCAAAAAGGCGACAGCTGCAAAAAAGCTAAACTTAGAAAAAACAAGACACAAGCCACGGCCAGTGAAATGGAATAGTGCATTGCCACAACACCTTCTGCCACGGAAAACGTCGCGGCAGCGAGCAATGCCAGGGCTCCATATTGCACAGCAATCATGATTTTACGTATTACCGGACTATGATGGCTGCTTAACCACTGATAGCCAAAGAATACCAGGATCAAGCCGGGTAAATTAAGGGACAAAACAGCAAGCACCAAACCGGTAAACCCTGCCGTTTTATACCCAATCAGAGCGGCTAATTTCACACCCGTTAAACCTGGGAATAAAAAAGTAGTCCCTATCATGCGAATAAACTCTTCCTGCCCAAGCCAGTGGCGGTAAGTGACGGCCTCATATTCCAGTAATTTCAACATGGAATTGCCACCGCCTAATGAAATCAAGCCAATTTTTCCAAAGCTGCACATAAGAGTGAATAATGTTTTTATCATGATTTGGAGGGTATTCCGGTAATGGTTTTAAGAAACCTCACGTAATCGCATGCAGGCGTGTCTCCCAACACATGGCGACTGACTAATTCAACCGCGGCAAGCGCGCGTGATTCAATACTTAGCGTAAAATAAACCCTGTTGGCTACCTGAATGCGTGCCAACTCCAGTTTAATTTGAGGATTTGAGGCAAATCGGTAAATTAAGGCTTCTTTTTCAATACTGATTTTTCTGCCCTGATTTTTAATCCTGCCTAACAGCACTTTAGCGGTTGGCGTATCAAGACCCGGCAATGCCATGCTCGCTGCACATTCTTCAAGTTTTATTTTTTTCCCAAAAGCCTGTGCGTGGGGGGAGTTTACAAGCAGGGGCTTATAATACAGGTGCTCTTCCCGCATCTTGATGTTGTAGTCCGCATCTGGCAAAAGGTAATAACTATCCTGCTTGTGCTTGATTTTATAAGCAGATAAGGCCAGAAACCCGTGATTGAGCCCATGGAGAATAATGATGTTATCCTCCGGCCAAAAATACCGGGCCTCCCAGCGCAATTCCTGTTCCGCAACACCATCCATCATAGGCAATTCAAGCAAATTGTCACTATTGATTTCAAAATTCCAAACCAGGCGTTTATTCATCATTAAGCAAAATCATGTAAAACATTAACGCTAGAGCATTCTGCCATGCATTGCAATCCCCGCACTACCATCTAGCGTCAGGAAAAACTTCCTGCAAAAGTTGCATCGTTTGACGCGACTATTTTTCCATAAGCTGCGCTAACACTGGCGTCCTTAATATTATCTTAAGCAATATGCGCTAGAATAAAACCAAACACAGGTGATTGCATACGGCGGAATATACGATGGACAAAAAGACCATACGACTACGCTTGCAAGGTTTAACAGCGCTGGTCAACACTTATCAAGACATGGTAACAGACCCTGTTATGTCTCTTTTTTTAAAACAAATACACCAACTTAATGCCGTCATAGACAGTTTAGCGCCCGATGATATTTCAGCAATTAAACAACAAGGCAAAACAACTCTTCAGTTAATAAAATCCATAGAATCAAGTGTTTTTTCTGTACTTATTCCAAAGCTTGCTGATGGTTTACAAATAACCAACCTTAAGAATCAGGAACTTATCGAGCAAATTTTCGAAGACATGAAGGAATATCAAACAGCGCTTCTATCATCCAAGTCTAACGCCTTTCTCCCAATAGAGACTATGACCGCGTTACTCAAAAGTTATCATGATAATTTTTATCAGCACAATTACCCACATGCAACTAAAAATATACCTGAAGAAGCACTAGAGCCCTCTGCTCAAAAAAAAACAAAACCCCGTGTAGTTACAATCACAGAACAGGGTGCTGTACCCCTAAAAGAACTACATACGGAGCGGGAGCAACTCAATAATAAAGTGAAAAAACAAATGGACAGGTTAAAAAAATGCTATGATAAGGCTCGCGAGTTGGCGCTATCTAGTCTATCTAGTAAAGAAAAACAAGATGGACTGATTGCGGAAAAATCACAAGTGATATTATCTTCTAGAGCGCAAATCGAAACATTAAAAGCGGAAAGAAAATTGTTAAACGCCGAGCTTTTCTTGTGTAATGCATCGAATAATTTGTCTGGAAAAAAGCTGGAAGAATTAAATTTAGAGCAGCGAGGCAATGTTGTTACATGTCTTAAAATAATCAACCCAGGTAAACCCCCTATAAATCCTGAGCAATTAACGAAAGGCCATCTTCAATTACTGCATAAAAAAGGAAAGGAATTAAAGGAAAAATATGACTATCCAAACAATGTGCAAATGACACAGTTTGTCATTGACCATGATAGAGCTTATCTAAATAGACTAAAACCGCTTGAGAAGATAATCAGCGATGCAACAGACTTGCTCATTAAACGGCAAAACGAACTGCGCAATCCTGAAATATTGGCTGAACCGCAAAAAAAATTAGCTAATTTAAATGAAGAAACAGTACTTTTTATCACCAGTATAGATGAACTCTACCAATCAACTCAACCATTGCCTGTAGACAATGAACCTGATATCCGGCAACAACTGGCCAAGCACCATCATATTTATGCCAAGATGGCGCCGTTGATAACCAAGCACAATAATTGGGTTAGCCGTCTGCACCAAGACGATGCTATTTTGCGCCTACCGTTACAAGCAGACCGAATTAACAAACAAATAGAACTTAATCAAAAACTGATAGAGAAATTAAAATCAATCCAAGTCCGACTTATTAATAATTCACAGAAGCTAGATTCGCTACGCGAAGAAGTGATGCGACAAAGAACAAACGCTGCAGCGGAGGCTTACCATTTTTTATTCAGTGAAGCTACGCAAGCTTTGGAGCGCATTAAAATCATGCGCAGAAATACCAATAATATTGACACAATAAATAAAGCCAAAATTACCATACAAAATCTATGCGGCGATATAGATGCAAATTTAAACCGTGGATCAGGCACTTTGATGCAGGCTGAGATCGATGACATAAAAACAAGCAGGCTTGCCACCATTAAATCCGCTATGGAGCCTGTATTGCTGCAACTAATAAATGTAAATAGCCGTTTTCAAGCCCGTACTGAGCAACTAAAAACCCGCGTGGCCGCCTTACAGGAAATAAAAAACACCACCCTTAAAGACGTCGATAAATTTAGCCAAAACCATATTCAAACCATAAATAACAATTTAGAGCAAATAAAACAGCCCTGCATAAATGAGTATCTACCCCTGGATTATAAGCTGCTACATTCGACAGAAAAACAGATTGAAGAACAAGTAGAATTAGCCAAAAACCTGATAGGCGAGCTAGGAAAGCGCCATGTATCTGAAGAGGCCAAGGTGATTGACAGCATGATTAATGCCATCGGTAAAGAAGAGCAAACGCTACGATCAAAAAATCCAAGTGATGCACGACTCACTATCCTCAATGATATTAAAGCCGGCCTGCAAAACCAGTTAACTGATTATTTAAACTTAGAAACCGCGGACAAAAATACGTTTATCACTCAGTCAATAGAAACAATCAATAACAACCTGTCTTCAGGCCGCTTAAGACAGTTATCAGATGTGGTTGCCACCCCCTTGGTTAAATTTATTCGCAACCTATTACAACCAATTAGCCGACTAATCCAAAAATTTCAGCCGAATACTTATCGGTCTAGTTTTTTTGCCAAACCAACTGAACGCAATGTTACTCAAGCAGCCCAGACTGCCTTAAATGCATTGCAGCAAACACTATGTAACCGCGAGTCGCAGCACCAACCTGCTGCTGACGGCTCGCAAGGTATAGCGCCAGGCTAATAACAAACCTTTGCGATCTTGTCTTAACGCATGAAGGGTGATTAGGCGTATTGCAACATCTTAATTTGCGCCGTTAACTGATCATAGCCAGCCTCAACATTGATGTAGTCTCGCTGGGCTAAATAAACTGATAAAGACCCATCATCGATAGGGGCTTTTGCTTGCCAAACACTATTAAAATTCAACCGTTTCAACCGCAGGTAATCGTGATTTTTAGTCACCATGTAAAAATTTCGATAATGGCTTTTATCGTAAAAATTTAATGACCGCGCATCTTGGGCCAGATGATGACCACGCAAATAATCCTTCAGTGAATAGGTGCGATTGTTATGCACTGCAATAATTTTTCCGTGCGGTGGTAACAGTTTTTTAATTTTAACGGCCAATTTGCTTACTTGGTGATGCGCCGCGGGTGTATAACCACCAAATTGCATTAGTGTTTTTCTAATGCCCGCATCAGTAAAAATACGGTTCGGATCAAACTCATAGCGTTTATGATGTAAATTAAAAACAATATTTCGCTGCCCTGCATGCACCAAGGTTAAAAGATGGCCGCCGTCTGTTTCAATGATTTTTTTTGCAGCTTTTAAGGCGGTTGTTTCATTTTGATGCAAATGAACGAACATTTTACCCCGCCCTTGCTGTTGCAGTTGAATAATCACGGTTGAATCGCCAAGCCGGACTGGAAAATTACTGGCTTGCGCTTGAGAAAAGAGTATAAAAAGGGCAAAAAAGGCACATTTCATGTATAAATTTCATAATTAAGGTAGTTTTAAGTCATACTATAGAAAAAAACCCAGATTGCAATATTTTCTGCCGAAAATCCATGTCGATCAAAGCTGAAAAATCTGGATTTACAGTAATAAGCAGGCAATGATCCCCTGTGCATCTGAGCCGTAAATAGCGTAAAGTGTGGCGATCTATGACATGTTTTCAGGATTCCTGCCCAAGGCAGGCATGCACACAACACCTCAAACCAATCACCTTATTTTCCTTGTATTTTGGTTCAGCCAAGGTTAATCATCACCTGTATGTATTATAATAGACCATTATGGTCGATTATAAAATTTGACCAGCGCAAGCACAGACCACAAACCCACTGAACATGTTGTTAATAATAGGTTACAATCCAATCCCGTTACATCCAAGCTATCCAGCATGAAAACTATTATTGAATCGTACCAGGCCGGTTTATTCCAAAAAAAATTTTGGCTGCCCAATATTATTTCCGGGCTGATTGTTGGCGTAGTCGCCCTGCCCCTGGCATTAGCATTTGCGATTGCTTCCGGCGCGAAGCCTGAACAAGGACTGTACACAGCTATTATTGCCGGCTTCCTGGTTTCTGTGTTTGGTGGCAGTCGCTTGCAAATCGCAGGACCTACCGGCGCTTTTATTGTTGTATTAGCAGGTATTACCAGCAAATACGGCATTGACGGCTTACAGATTGCCACCTTGATTGCCGGTATCATGCTGCTGTTTTTTGGTTTAGCCCGCCTTGGTGCAGTTATCAAATTTATTCCTGACCCGGTTATTATTGGGTTTACAACAGGTATTGCCGTTGTTATCTGGGTCGGGCAATGGCAGTATTTTTTTGGTTTTCCCGCGGTAGTGGCGACTCATTTTCATGAAAAACTGTGGCATTCATTACAATTGTTGCCACAACTAAATCTGACAACCAGCGCACTGGCTTTGACATCCTTGCTTCTAGTCATTTACGCCAATCGTATACCTACACTTAAACGCGTTCCGGGGCCTTTAGTGGCTCTGGTTGTAGCCACGACACTAGAGGCTTTTTTTCAGTTTCCGGGGGTAGCAACCATTGGTAATGCTTTTGGCGGTATACCCCAGGGGCTTCCTTCATTTCAATTGCCGGAATTTAGTTTAAACCGTATTATTGAGTTGATAGGGCCTGCCTTTACCATCGCCATGCTAGGTGCAATTGAATCGTTATTATCTGCTGTTGTAGCCGATGGCATGGCAGGCACACGGCATGATTCTAACCGTGAACTAATCGGGCAGGGCATTGCTAATATTGTCACGCCGTTTTTCGGTGGTTTTGCAGCGACCGGTGCAATTGCACGGACTGCAACAAATATTCGCAATGGCGGCAATAGCCCATTGGCAGGCATCATCCATTCCATCACACTGGTGGTGATTATCATCTTTCTCGCACCACTTGCAGCCCATGTACCACTTGCCACGCTGGCGGCAATCCTCTTTGTTGTGGCTTGGAACATGAGTGAAGTGAAGCATTTTATCAAACTTCTCAAACGCGCCCCAACAGCTGATATTATTATTCTTTTGGTCACTTTTTTTCTTACCGTATTTGTTGATTTAGTCGTTGCAGTCAATATTGGCGTTATCCTTGCCGTTTTGCATTTTTTGCTGCGCATGGCAGCCAGTGTCGAGGTACAACAACAAACTGAAGCACAAATTTCACAAGAACGGAATCAGCAGCAAATCCCTCTATTACCAAACGATGTGGTCGTTTATGCTGTGGAAGGCCCGTTCTTCTTTGGTGCGGTGGAAATTTTTGAAAGCGCACTGGCGAATACGCATACCGACCCGCGGGTGGTTATTATCCGCTTACGCTGGGTACCATTTATTGATATCACGGGCCTGCAAACACTGGAAGAGGTGATTATTGATCTGCAAAAACGCGGCGTACGTGTCATGATGAGTGGTGTTAGGCCAAACGTGAAGAGCAAATTACTTAAAGCGGGTGTGATTGATTTACTGGGAGAGGACAATCTTTTTAACGAGTTTGCAAAAGCCCTTTCTGCTTGCACTTAATCAGGCTATTATTAATAATAAAAGTAATTTTCCAAGTAAGCATGATGTTTGAGCTCTTGCGCCAGGTTCGAGATGACCTCGGTAGTTATTAATCAAGAATCATAACATCTTACCCTGCCTGGATAGTAGCCCGCGGTAATGATGATTCAAAATCAAAGGATTGATATCATGAAAACCCTGTTATTGTTGATCACTATACTTATAGCCCCCTGCTCGTATGCAAAAACATACCTGATAGGCACGTCGTCCGACAACCCGCCCTTCAGTAATATTGCCAGTCAACATGATGATTTTTTTGGCTTTGATATTGATATGATGACGGAGATTTGCAAACGCATACAAATAAAATGCAAGTTTAAACCACATCTTTTCAATAATTTATTTGGAAATTTAAAAACAGGAGCAATTGATCTTGCTATCGCGGCCATCATTATTACCCCGGATAGAGAAGAAAATTTTCTTTTTAGTCTTCCCTATCTCGAAAGTGATGCACGATTTATAACCCTGCAGCAATCCCCTATCCAAAATCCCAATGACATTGATGGTAAAACAGTGGGAACCCGTCTTGGAACACCGTTTAAAAATTTAGCTGTTAAACTTTATAAAAATAAAATCACCCTGCTTGATTACCCCAGTATTCCCATCATGCTGGATGCATTAAGTAATAACAAAGTTGATGTTATTCTCATAGGTGATGAGCCTGCCAAGTTCTGGATGGTTAATAATAGCGGCGTATATAAACTAGTTGGTAGTAAAATCCCGATAGGAAAAGGCTATGGGATTATGGCGAATAAAGGGCAGGATCAACTCATGGAACAAATCAACCAAGCCTTGCTCAGCATGGAAAAAGATGGAACCTACCTGAAAATTTATACACGTTATTTTGAATAGGCGATCAGAACAGGATGAGAGTCCGTGCTGTTTAAATTGCTAGACTCTCGGATCCCCCCAAAACGCTGCGGGATGTAGATAACAAATCAATATCTTATTGAAGAATTTAGCCGATTATTTTGTGTCGCAGGTGCCTTCACCTTGGCATCAAATGCCAAGGCCGGTAATAAAGGCTAATCACGAAAATTATTAAATTGCAGCGGTAACTCAATATCGGCTTTCTTTAAAAATGCCATGCATTCTTGTAGATCATCCCGTTTTTTTCCGGTCACACGCACCTTATCGCCTTGGATAGATGCCTGCACTTTAATTTTGCTGTCTTTAAGCAGCTTGATGATGTTTTTTGCAACTGGTTGATCAATGCCTTGTTTAAAGGTCATGGTCAATGAAAACGTCTTGCCACTATGAACGGGTTCATCTTCAATATCTACACCTGATGAAGACAGGCCACGTTTGGTGCAGTGATTACGAAACAAATCTTCCAATTGGCGCACTTGAAAATCAGATTCCGTTTTTAAGGTAACCGATAAATCACTCAATGTGATACTGGCGTCTACCCCACGAAAATCAAAACGCGTATTCATCTCTCGAAGCGCGTTTTCAACAGCATGGCGCAATTCAACTTCATCAATCTCTGAAACAATATCAAATGAGGGCATAATTTTCCAAATCCATGAGAACAAAAGACACTATACTAAAAAAAGCACGCCGACGAAATGCCGGCTTGCTTTTTGCTCTTTTTGCTTTAGAAATGATACCTATTGGTCATAAGCCAACCAAAATTAATAAGTTGAATCTTGCGTGTCATTGGATGTATCAGTTTGGTCTGAAACATCTGTTTGATCTGCTGTACCCGCTTTGTCCGCAGCGCCTGCATCAGTAGTATCTGTTGCTGAATCAGGTGCAGGTGCGGCCATCACCATTTTATCATTTACATTTTTAACACCCTTAACAGCTTCTACAACTTGAATGATTTGTTGTTTTTGCTCCTGAGACGCTACTTCTCCTGACAAGAAAACCTCACCATTTTTTGTTTCAACGCTAAGAGACCAGGCAGGAACGTCTTTTCCCATAATATCTGAACGAATAAGCGCACCCTTAACCTTCGCTGTAATGTAGGTATCTTGTAATGGTTGCTTGCTGTCTTTGACAGTCAGTTTATCCACGTTAACATCACTCACACCTTTGGTAGATTCTGCCAGAGTAATGACTTTTTCATAATCGGTGTCTGAAGCAAGCTCACCAGACAAATAGACGACGCCTCCCTTAACCGATACAGTGACTTTTCCAGCGTATTCAGACAATGCCGCGTTAACACTACTGGTAATTGCTGCATCATCAGGCATTGCCGCTTGTGTTGCCATTGACTGAGGTTGATTACCGTTGGTGGTATTGTTCATAGTTGCCGATGTATCCGCCATAGCACCACCGGCTACGCCACTACAAACAAGAATTGCTACAGCTTTTAACTTAATGAATTTATCCATGACTCTTTTCTTCCTTTTTTTGGTTGTTAAAAAACTGAAAACGAATAGACCACGTGTTCAATATTATAGTCTGCATGCCGTTGATTACAATGAGGTAACTATATGTAGTTATAAGCGCGAGTACCCAAAAAAGCAAGCGTACGATCAAAATGACAACACCAACCTGGATTGTATATTTATCGAAAATGAACAGAGTGAATTTCTGCAAACAAACAAAAAACTTCCTATACTCAATAAAGATTGTTTATGTTTACCATGAGATATTTTGCTATTTAATACTTGCACGTGCATTCAAGGTATTCAAATGTCATGTATGCAGTTTTTAAAGGAGAAACGCATGTTACGCTGGGCAATTTTCTTTTTAGTGATTGCTATAATTGCGGCAATTTTTGGATTCGGCGACATTGCGACAGCAGTAATTGAAGCAGCAAGATTTTTATTCTTCCTGTTCATTGGCATCTTTGTCATATTATTTTTTATCAGCCTTGTTAGCAGTCGAAGGCCACCGCCCAGAGAATAAATGCCCTAATTACCCATGAACTAATTGAGAGAAATACATGGAAAAATTTACAAACCGTCACGATGCAGGCAAGTTACTTGCTGCTCATCTTCAAAATTATAAGAAAAAGCCCAACACAATCGTATTGGCTTTACCACGTGGTGGCGTTCCAGTTGCCTATGAAGTTGCAAAAGCACTATCGCTTCCTCTCGATGTGTTTGTGGTACGCAAACTTGGTGTTCCTGGCCATGAAGAATTAGCCATGGGTGCGATTGCAACGGGAGACACGATAATTATTAATGAAAAAATTGTTCAAGATCTTCAGGTTTCCAAGCAGGCTATCGAACAAGTCCTGGATTCTGAACAGAAGGAATTAAAACGGCGTGAGATGTTGTACCGCAGTGACACACAATTTCCCGCCCTGAAAGATAAAACCGTGATTCTGGTTGATGACGGCATTGCTACAGGGGCCACTGTGCGTGCGGCTATCAAGGCGTTACGTGTACAAAAACCTGCAGAGATTATTCTGGCAGTACCTGTTGCCGCACGCCCTACTTTTGACGAGATTGCAAAAGAGGTTGATGTGTTTATCTGTCCATTAATACCGCTGCATTTTTATGCTGTTGGCGCGTGGTATGAGGATTTCTCACAAACCACGGATAATGAAGTATCTGATTTGCTGAAGAACGCAAATCAAGTCAAGTCCTAGCAACACCAAAGAATAAGACTTCACTCCCAGCCCAGGCGTGGTTTTACGTTAATTCACGCTTGTCGTCAAACGTGGCCAAAAAATTCCATGGCACTCAGTCGTGATTTTTGTCTACCTGTTGTTTGGCCTGCGACCAGATCTGCATCAGCTCATCAAAAGAATGGCCTTCCAAGTTGTTTAAGCCACGTTCGCTGGCTATTTTTTTTACTGCTTCCAAGCGTCGACCAAATTTTTCCAGTGTTTTTTCCAAGGTATTTTTCGGGTTAAATTGGCAGAAAACACACAAAGAAAACACCGCATGCAATAAATCACCAATTTCTTCCTGCAACTCCGCTCGATCCAGTTGTTCAGCAGGCTGATGCAAGTGGACATTAATTTCCATGCATTCACTTTGAATTTGCGCCATGATCTGATCAGTATTTTCCCAACGAAAACCAAACTGATCTGCGGTATGTTCTAATTTTTCTACTTGCTCTAAAAGATCCATGATTAACCTCTTGTAACAGTAAGACTCAGCCTGCAAGCAAGCCGCCTTGTTTAATTAAATACGCAAGACACTGACTTTTATATATTCTATTGTTATCATATGACAACTAAAATCATACCCGGATACACTAATGACTTGGATGCAGGCTTTACCTCTGACAGAATTACAGCAAAATACTCGGCATAAAATCAAGTTAAATGGCCATGATATTTTACTGCTATGGCACCAAAATGAAGTACATGCTATTCAATCACAATGCCCTCATTTCAAATTGCCTTTGGCTAAAGGCACCTTGACTGATGATTGTGAAATTGTTTGTCCTTTTCATAAAAGCGCATTTAATCTAAAAACAGGGAATGTGGCATGCTGGTCTCCGTGGCCACCTGTGGTTGGTAAATTACTTGGCAAGATTTCCACCGAAAAACAGCTAAAAATTTACCCCATCCGCATTGAAGATGACATGATCTGGGTCGATGCTTAGATGCACAATCTTGCCACTAATGCGCGAGTTTTTTCCTTTTCTCGAAGCTAGGCATCCCATCATCAGGCAATTTTCCTGGACTAAACATGCTGCCTCCCACCAAAGGGCTGACCACTGAATGCTGTGCGCTTGCAGAGTGACAGGGCTCAGGCTGAGGAAGGCATCGATCTTCAATATCAACTAAAATTTTCATACATCTGGCTGCCACATAACCAGTGGTGCTAACCTGTGCTTTACTTACATAGTTCTTAATATAATTAAATGCATCTTGCCCGGCACAGTTTTCTAGCGCGCCACGCTTAGTGTAATAAAATAACCTCGGCGTCTGCATAAACAAGGCATTTTCCAGCGCATCTAGTTGTTCATGTATATCCACCTTGGTGTTATGAATGGCGAATGTTGCACGTAAAAGGTCCGCTAGCTCATAAATACCCATTTTTCGACAAAGCAACGCTACCTTTGACTGCGATTGCAATAAAGTTCGGCTCGAATTCAGCATGCAGCGCAGAGGATAAAACCGCTTATGGTGCAAGGGATTAAAATACTGATACACTATTTTTCCAATGCTTAAATGTAAATTAGCCGCTATCTCGACCTGATTCTGAGGCGAGCCATCTGGTTCATTCAGGCTAGCTATCTCTCTGGTTGTAGCCAGCCTCGACATCATTAATATTCGCATAGGTGACAATTTCCCACCAATAGGCACATGAATCGAATCCAGAAAAGTCTTCATGCTGGCCGGGCTATGGCAACGATTCATGCATTGTAAAATACCTTGGTTTTTCAAAACCAGCGGATGGTCTTTCAATACAGATTTGGTGAGGATCATTGAAAATGTAAAAAAAGGTAAATACACATCTCCACTGATATTCACAGGCAGAGAGCACGACTTCATTTTATTATTCAACGCACTAAAGACCATCATTAGAAATTGCAATCGTTGATTAAAAATCAACGTGGATGGTGCTTGAACCAGTGATAAAACCAACCAACTGGCAAGATTTTCCTGTAAAAAAGGGGTCATGGCCTGCAGATTAGAATTTGAAACACTTAATGCATCAAGGTTTGAGCTGTCTTGCATTTTGGCATGCTCAAAAAGATCGCTCAAAGCCAATAAAATCTCCCTAACCGCTTCGCGGCCAGGTGGTTGAGATAACAAATCAAAATCCAGACTAAATTGCGCTACTTGTTGATGAAAATAAGCGCTCTTACGCACTTTATTTGCCTGCCTTTCCAAAGGCCTTCGCTCAGTATCAGCCAATTCAGGAAAGCCATGCAAGTCCACATCTGACGTTAGAAGACCAGGGGAAGATGGTGCAGGCAATACTGCCATGGAGACTGTGTGCTGCTGATTGTGTAATGCTGTCTCTTTTAATACGGTCACATCAATCTGGTATTTATTCAAGACATCCATCAGCAGAAAAGGTTTTCCATCAAGCTCAATCGAATGCTCAGCTAACAAATAACGCCCCATGGTATCAAAAGACAAGATCGCCTGAATCATGGTGACAGCTTCTACCTGATGAGTTTCAGCAAGTCTATCTAGCAATTGAATAGAGTAGTAAAACCCCAACTCCGGCTCATGTGGGCCTGGCAATCTTTTTTGACCATACGTTTTTTTGTACACAGATTGCTCATAGATAAGCAATCCAAGTGCATAAGAACCAAGTTGATCTTTAACATTTTTTAAAGTTAAGGCTTGTTTTACTTCATCAAGTGATGTTTTAGCTGGCATTAAAAACCCCCATGTTGTCAATCATTGCGTTAAGTTACAAATAGTGCAATTGCGAACAGGGCAGTCCATTTTGTGCAAATTTATTATTGACCTGTTATCCTGGCAGAGTCAATCATGTCTAATTTGCTGTTCATTTGTTTTTTTATTGAGCTCACATGATGCCTTATTTTCTAATACAAATCAAACTTGCTTTTTTAAACGGGGGTGATTAAAAGTGCGGTTAACTGATGCTCACCTCTACCGCCTGCGGGAGAGGTCGACGCGCAGCGTCGGGTGAGGGTTTTTTTATTCTTGCTAAATCCAATGAAATTATTGTAAAAAGAGACTTTATAATTAATTAAGGCATTTTTCATGGATGATGAATTATTTTTGGAGCGATTAAACAAACATCCCGCTCTAAGAAAACACATGGAAGCGATATTAAGTGTATCCGAAGATTTAACTGACAGTCTCACCCTGGCTGATGACGCCGAAGACGCTTTGATTGAACATGGTCGAGCTCTGAATCGTGAAGCATTACAAGCATGGGCTCTCAATAAAGTGAGCCAGTCCGCGCAGCAATTTGAGAAAAGGCATAAAAAAACCAGTAAGGACGTTAAAAAAAACTGTGTTGGCACAGCATATTCGGAAACATCGAAGTAATTGAACAAATTTATCGCATTGGAACTTCAGGCTCCCGATTCCGTCCATTTAGCGAATCAACAAAACAATTGGATTATCTTTCAGCACAAAATCAGGGTTTGCCGATTGGTTCAGGAGAAGTTGAAAGTGCTCATCGTTATGTACTTCAAAAACGTTTGAAAATAGCAGGAGCCTGGTGGGATATTAATCAGGCAAAAAGCATGATAGCTCTCAGAGTAAAGCGGGCCAATCAGCTTTGGGATCAATATTGGAAAAAAACTGCTTGAATGAATATGTTTTTGTGTGATGCCTATAAAAAAGCCCTCACCCGACGCTACGCGTCGACCTCTCCCGCAAGCGGTAGAGGTGAGCAGTTAACCGCACTTTTAATCACACCCTTTTTAAACATCTGAAATTACTGTGCATTACTCTATATACCCCATTGAAAACCATTAGAAAAAAATACTTCTCACAGCCCCAACCAGCGGATAAATCGTGCCGTGGATTTGATATTTACCAACGACTTTTTCTCAAAAACAAGCGCCTGGATTGATGATTGTTCGGGTGAAGTGCCAAATTTCATGTCTATTATTTTACCAAAATCTACCGGTTTCATTTCGGTTGCATAATAACCACGCTGCATTTTGACAACAGGAATAACAAAATAAATGTCGTCAAAGTTTATCCTATTATCAGAGTTAGCCAATTTATCTTTATCAAGTAAGTTGTTAAGCTCTACATCAGTCAATGCAACGTATTCAGCTTTATTGATTTGACGCCGCAACATACGTGTTAAAGGTACTTTCCTGTCGAATACATAGGCATAGTTATCAGCTGAAATAACCACAACCGGTTCGTTTTCCTCGCGCTGGTTATTATCATTAAGATCGGCAAAAAGAATGGCTTCACGTGGTGTGTTTTGTTCTGACAAGAAAATCTGCTCTGTTTCCTGGCTATTTGCATACTTCATTGGAGGAGTGACATAACAATTTAGAAATTTCGATTTTGACAGCCACGAATTGCTGGGGTAATAGGCGACAAACAGTGATTTGTCTTTTATGGTGTTGATAATCGGCACGGTGAGATCGGAAGGAAGGGCAGGGCATCCCCAACTGCGCCCGGCACGGCCGTATTTTTTGACAAAAGCCTCATCGACGTACCAACCACCATGCATGACAATCGCGCGGTTAAACGCATTATCATTAAACCCCCGCTCCAGGCCATTTAATTTTAAAGATAATCCATGACGGCCATAATAACTATTCTCGGCATGATACACGCCAAGGCTCGAAGCCTTGCTGTTGTGTTTGTTTGAAAACGAATCGGTTAACCGCCTGCCTGAAGTGATCCCATGCGACACATAGGTATGAAATAATAGCTTTTCTTTTTGCAAGTCAAAGACCCATAAGCGCTTCTCACTTGAAGGCAGCGAGTAATCTATTATGGTCAACAGATTATTGTGCGGAATATGTTGTGCCTGTGCGCATTGCAACGTGGTTAATGCACTGGTAATGACTCTTGCCCTTAAAGCCGGTGATTCTTTTTGCAATATGGCTTTTATTCTATCCAACGGTTTAAGCTTGTTGTAGCCGTATTTTTTATTGACAAATGTATTTATCTCATCGACCACACCAACTTGTACTTTTTTTTCAGGCTGGCGCTCTGGGGGGAAAGAATAAATAGACGTGGAACTGGCTGCTAATGCCAATAGCAGTTTGATGATCATAATATTCCCTTGATTTGTTTCATTTACACTTTTTGTCCCTATATAATTCAATATAGTCCAAACCAGTACAAAAGCTAATGATTTATACCGATTAGAAAAAATGCCTCCTTTTGTACCGCAGCACGGTATACGGTATAATTTATATCTTTGACAGAAACAAAAAATTCACACCTAAAACATCGAGCAATATCATGCGTCAATTAAGTGGATTAGATAATTTATTGTGTGGAGTAGACACGGTTTTGCGCACCTTGTTTGTGCCAAATCAACGCAGTAGCCTGCGTGAAACACCAGGGCAGTCGTTGCATGAGGCACCCATGAGCGAAGAACAAAAACGTCAGGTCACGGGCTTGATGCGGGTGAATCATGCAGGAGAAGTATCCGCCCAAGCCCTCTATCAAGGGCAAGCCCTGACGGCAAAATTAACCCGGGTCAAAGCCCAAATGGCAGAAGCGGCTGCAGAAGAAGTCGAGCACCTGGCCTGGTGTGAGCAACGCCTGCGCGAATTGGGCAGTGAGCCTAGTCGACTCAATCCACTATGGTACACCGGATCCTTTGTGATTGGTGCGCTGGCAGGATTAGCCGGCGATCGCTGGAGCTTGGGTTTTGTAGCAGAAACAGAACGCCAGGTCACAAATCACCTGGAAAAGCATTTACAACAACTGCCTCCCCAAGATAGCAAAACCAAAGCTATTCTTTCGCAAATGCAAGAGGATGAAGCACGCCATGCCCTCACGGCACAGCATGCAGGCGCTGCCGACTTGCCATTTGTGGTCAGGCAATTGATGCAGCGCGTATCAAAATTGATGACAAAAAGCAGTTATTATTTTTAACCGCGCGTCCATCATGTTCTATTCGTTAACTTGCTTCAAAATAAGGTTGCTGTTTCCGCGACTGAACAGAAAATACACCACAACGCCTAGCACCATCCAAATTACAAAACGCAACATGGTCATCCAGGGCAAATTGGCTATCAGATAAGCGCAGCTGATGATACCAAGAATGGGCACATACGGCATAAACGGTGTTTTAAACGGCCTGGGCAAATCGGGATTAGTGTAGCGCAACACCAACACACCAGAACACACGATGATAAAGGCAAACAGCGTGCCAATATTGACTAATTCAGCCAGATCCCCGATAGGTACCAGCGCTGAAACCGAGGCCATTAAAAACCCGCAAAGAACAATAATTCTTATCGGTGTTCTGGTTTTCACATGGGTTACTGCAAAAAATTGCGGCAATAAGCCATCACGTGCCATTGCAAAAAAAACCCGCGTCAAGCCATAAAAAAGCACCAACATCACCGTGGTTAACCCAGCTATTGCACCAACCCCAATCATACCTGCGGCCACTTTATGGCCCAATATTAACAAGGAATGGCTAATAGGCGATGCCACATTCAACTTGGGATAATGCACTATCCCGGTCAGCAAACCAGACACCACAATGTAGAGCAGTGTACAGATTACCAGTGAACTGATAATACCGATAGGAAGATCACGCTGCGGGTTAATCGCCTCTTCTGCGGCAGTTGAAACAGCATCAAACCCCACGTAGGCAAAAAATATTAATGAAGCCCCTTTCATCGTACCTGCCCAGCCAAACGGTGAAAAAGGCACCCAGTTGTTAGTATCCACTTCAATGGATGCGATAATGATAAACAACCCAATAACCAGCAATTTCACCAGCACCATGGCATTATTGAAACGCGAACTGGATTTAACGCCTAAGATCAATAGGCAAGATAAGCCACCAATTACTGACATGGCCAACAAATTTACCACCCCGCCATCGACAGGGCCATGCAATAAGACATTGGGCAGATGAATTTTTAAGGCCAGGAGCAAGTCATTAAAATAACTGCTCCAACCCACAGAAACAGCGGAAACGGCAATGGAATATTCGAGCAGCAAATCCCAGCCAACAATCCAGGCAATCAATTCACCAAACCCTGCATAAGCATAACCATAAGCACTGCCACAGCCACCAATTGAGGCGGCTAACTCGGCATAAGAAAGGGCTGAAAACCCACAGGCAAGTCCTGCGACAATATAGGAAAAGACAATAGCAGGTCCAGTCTGAGTCGCGGCTACAATACCTGTGAGGACAAAAATACCAGCACCGATGATTGCTCCCACACCTAGAAATGTAAGATCAAATGCTGACAGGCACCGCAGTAGATGGGTGTCGCAATCGGCCAGACTATTAATATCTTTTTTACGAAACAGGTCCATGTTAATATATCCATTGCGTTGAAAATACATAGAAATTTACTGACAACAATTAGATTAGATTATGCCAATTCTCAGTACAAGACAAAAAATAAAATGCTCAAAGTTTGTCATCCCTGCGAAGACAGGGATCCCTACTGGCAGCGACATTGTGCATCATCAAAAATGGATTCCCGCCTTCGCGGGAAAGACATTATTATTTTTGTCATGTACGAAGATGCCAATTTTAACACCCTGGTTTTTATCACTAAAGTGTATCCTATCCTGTTCGCGGTCACAAATCGCATATTTTATAACATCGCCTTTTTTATTCCTAAGCCGTGCGTTTTAAACCAGGCATTACACCACTACTCACCTGCCTGCTATTAGTTGGCATGCATAACTCATCAGCACAACAAGTAACCAAAACATGCTCAGGCTGGCCATCCTGGTCAAAAGCCGCTTGTCAGCGACTACATCAAATTTGGGCCGAGGGTGATAATGAACTTTATTTAACAGGCTATGCCTGGCACAACCGATATACTTATAACAAAGACCGAGTAAAAAAATACAATGAACAGGCTTGGGGCAGTGGCCTGGGCAAGAGTTATTATGATAAAGACGGCGATTGGCACGGACTATATGCCTTTGCCTTCTTAGATTCCCATAAAAACCTTGAACCCATTGCAGGTTATGCATTCCTCAAGGTAGCTGCCTTAAATGAGTACGCGCGCTTTGGCCTTGGCTTATCCGTGTTCATCACCGCGCGCCCCGACCTCTACAATAATATCCCTTTCCCAGGCGCCCTGCCTTGGGCTTCATTCTCCTACCGTAGAGCCAGTTTGTCAGCCACGTATATTCCGGGGTCAAGAGGTGCTGGTAATGTGCTGTTTTTACTTGGAAAGTGGGTGATATAACAAGCATCCCTTAACTATTCACCCAATAACGACGCTCCACGGCTGGACCATGGATCCAGTGACCCACAATACGTGCAGCATAGATACCCACCAAATCTGAAACGATTTATAAAAAATTGCAAACAATCCACGGCATCTATACCATGTAATGCGGATAATCGCTGTTTTTTACAGTGTTATACAAAATGTATCTAACATTTTTCCGAGCTATGTAATATTAAAAAGGAGTTATTTTTAATGAACCTAAAATCAAAAATCGCCGTGTTTTTTACCTGTCTTGCGATGAACTATTCATCCTGGGCTACAGGAGGATTTCCAGGCACTTGCCCAAGCACTGAGGCAATTAAATCCGAAGGGGTAGCGCTTGCTTATAATATTTGTTTTGATTTATATGGTGCGTTTCAATTTAGCAAGTATGGTACTGAAAAATCATGGCTATTCGGTCTAGGTCCAATAGAAGCAGACAATGAGCATGATGCAATTGGACGTGCCAACCGGTTAATTACTACGCTATCAGGACATCCAACTCCTGTAGAGCTTGTACCAGGCATGTGGGC
>Ga0209024_1001385_pt1 | contig 21211 bp, 18 predicted proteins | sample AutmiccommunBRH5_FD_187380 | JGI IMG/M metagenome (GOLD analysis project Ga0209024, IMG submission 187380) | Deep subsurface microbial communities from Mt. Terri, Switzerland - Autotrophic microbial communities BRH/5 (SPAdes) (version 2) | ecosystem: Environmental > Aquatic > Deep subsurface >...
GAAGTACATGTACCCGCCGTAGGCCCAGTCGACGAGCTCGTCGCTCTGCCAGTCGCGACGCGGCCCGGTCGCGCCGAAGTGCGTCACCGACGTCACGATCAGCCCGAGGTTCTCCGACCGCAGGTCGGCATACCCGAGACCCCGCTCTGCCATCTTGCCCGGGCGAGCGCTCTCGATGAGCACGTCCGCCTCGCGCGCGAGTCCGCGCAGCCGGCGCTGTCCCTCGTCGCTGTCGAGGTCGAGCGTGAGGCCACGCTTGTTCCAGTTCAGGTACTCGAAGAAGGAGTCACGCCCAGAACCGTCGTCCTGAGGAGGAAGACGCCGGCTGACGTCGCCCTCGGGCGGCTCGACCTTGATGACGTCCGCGCCCAGGTCCCCCAGGAGGCGGGCCGCCAGTGGCCCCGCGACGCCCGCCGAGCAGTCCAGCACCCTCACCCCCCGGAGCGGCCCGCCCGGATGGGGGGACGCTCCGTTTGTGGGGTGCGGGGCGGTCACCTCGAGCCTCGCAGCCTCGGGTCGAGCACGTCGCGGATGGCGTCGCCGAACATGTTGATGGCGAAGACCACGATGGCGAGGGCGATCGTCGGGCCCCAGAGCATCCAGGGCGCCGCGAACATGTACGCGCGACCATCGGCGGCGAGCATGCCACCCCACGACGGCGATGGGGGCGGAATCCCGTACCCGAGGAAGCTCAGTGAGGCCTCCGCGAGGATCACGGTGCCGAAGCCGAGGGAGTAGACGACAATGATCGTCGGGACGATGTTCGGCAGGAGATGCCGGAGCATGATCCTCAGGGTCGTAGCGCCCGAGGCGAGCGCCGCCTCCACGTAGACCTCGTTCTGCACACCCATGGTCGCTCCACGCATCACGCGGCTACCCACGATGGCGCGGTTGAACGAGAGCGCGAAGATCACGTTCCAGAGCCCTCCTCCGAGGATGACCAGGATCGTGATCAGGAGGATGAGGCCGGGGAGCGCCTGGATCGTGTCCACGAAGCGCTGGACCAGGTAGTCGTATGTCCCGCCGAAGTAGGCGGAGCTCATGCCGATGAGCACGGCAGGGATCGCCGAGAGGATGGTGGCCGCGACCCCCACGTACAGGGAAGTCCGGGCTCCGTAGATCAGCCGGCTCAGCGTGTCTCGACCGAACTGATCCGTGCCCGCAAGGTGCTCGCCGGAGGGGGACGCGAGGCGCTCGCTGCTGTGCTCAAGCGGCGAGTAAGGCGCCACGAGCGGCGCCGCGACGGCCACGGCGATGAAGACCACCATGAGCACCGCGCCGATCGCCCCGAGAGGCTTGCGCCGGGCGAAGCGGGTCATCGATGCAGACGCGAGCCGGAACCTGCCCGGATCTCTCAGCAGCACACTACGAGGCGCGGCAACTTCAACGGCCATGGCTGGAAGTCCCCTCTGGTACAGGTTGGATCCGGCGGTCTTCAGGCAACGAAGCAGCGGAGGTGTGCATCGCCGTCTCCTCCCTTAGCTGTACCGGATCCGCGGATCGAAGTAGGCGTACGACAGGTCGATCAGCAGGTTGACGGTCATGACGAAGAACCCCAGCAGGAAGACGATGCCCTGGAGCACCGGGTAGTCACGCTGGCCGATCGAGGTGATCAAGAAGCGCCCGAGGCCGGGGATGACGAACACCGACTCCACGATCACCGACCCGCCGATTAGGAAGGCGACCTGTAGGCCCATCAAAGTGATGACGGGGATGAGCGCGTTCTTCAGGGCATGCCGGATGGTGACCTGCGCGCCCGCGAGCCCTTTTGCCCTGGCCGTGCGGATGTAGTCCTGCCGCAACACCTCCAGCATGGTCGTACGTGAGAGGCGCATCATTGCCGCAGCCAGATTCAGCGCGAGGACCATCGCCGGTATCAGGATGATCTTGAAGTGCCCGATGGGATCTTCCGCCCAGGTGACGTAGTCCAGCCGGGGGGAGATCCCCCACCAGATCGCAGGCATGACGACGATGAAGGTGGCTATCGCGAAGTTCGGGACGCTGATGCCGGCGATGGCGATGCTCCGGAGCGCGTAGTCCAGGATCGAGTCCTGCCGCAGGGCCGAGACCACGCCGAAGAGCACGCCGACGAAGGAGCCCATCACCGTGGCAAGGAAGGCAATCTCCAGGGTGACCGGGATGCGCTTCACCAACTCCGGACCGATGGGCGCGTTCCCCCACAAAGAGGTGCCGAAGTCCCCGCGCATAACGTTGCCCGCGTAATCGAAGTACCGGACGATCACGTGCCGGTCGAGGCCCAACTCTTGCTCCAGGCGTGCTCGGAGCTCCGGGTTGGTGCCGGCCTCTTCCATCATCACGTCGATCACGTCGCCGGGGATGAAGTCGATCATGACGACGACCAGGAAGAGCAGGATGAACACAGTGGGAACCATGCCCACGATGCGCTTCGCCGCGTATCTCGCCATGCAGGTTCCTATCTCTCGTCGTGGGGGATCGGTCGCCCCGGGTGCTGACCAGCCCGGGTGTCAGTACCTGACACCCGGGGGTTGGCGGCCACCGTTCACGCGGTGGCTGCGGTCGGTCGGGGCAGCGGGTAGAGACGGAACCGCCACCCCGCCGACCGCGCGGTCCTGACTACTCAGTCCTCCACAGGAAGCGGAACAGCTCCCCGTAACAGACCAGGGTGTAGAAGAACGTCCAGGGACCGGCCACTAGGTCCGCGCCGCCGATGTTGGCCTGGAACGCATGGTTCGTTACCAGCGCGGCGTTGTTCAGGTACGGCGGGCCCCAGTCGATCCAGGCCAACTCAAACTCACGCACCTTCGCGGCACGCTCGTCTGGATCCAAGGTCTCGACAATGGTCTCGATCGAGCGGTCGACCCAGTCCCACTCACCCCAGGCCTGCAGGTCCGCCTGCTTGGCGTAGTTGCGACCGCCGGTTGAGTGCAGATACGTCATCCCGTTCAGCCCCAGCGCAGGCGTCTGCGCGAAGTCGTGTGCCATGCCCGTCCAGTCGCCCTCGTTCAGGCGGCGGTTGAACGTGGCCACATCGGGCGCCGGTTCCAGCTCCACCTGCATCTGCGGGAACGCTCCCAGGAGCTGGTTCCGCCCACGCTCGCCGGACTCGAAGTTGCGGCCTGTGGCGCCCGAGCTCATGAAGCCGAAGGAGATGCCGGCGCCCTCGGGGTAACCGGCGGCCTCCATGAGCTTCCGAGCCTCTGCGGTGTCCTGCTCCTTGGTGTCTGGGTTGTAGCCGGCGATCTTGAGCAGATCCGCGTGCTTCAGGGACATGTCATGGTTCGGGTGGAACGGGCCACTCATCTGCCAGCCCGGCGCTGAGATCGGGTCGGCGATGTCCTTGATGTCGCGCACCAACTGCCACGCCTTGCGGACGCGCTGGTCCTGGAACGCCGGCACCGTCATCGGGTTCACGTTGAGGTGCGTGATCGTGTTCATCGGGCTGCGGTAGAAGAGCGCTTCCGGGCGGCTCGCCAGGATCTGAGGCTCCTCGTGCGGGTTCACCTGTGCCAGGTGGTCCGTGTCCTGAGTGATGAACGACGCGATCGAGGCCGAGCGGTCCGGCTCCGCGCGGAGGATCAGGCGGTCGAACGACGGCCGGCCACCCTCATCGTCAGAGCGGTAGTAGTCCGGGTGCGCCTCCATGATCGCGCGCACCGAGTCCTGGTCCTCCGTGACCATCCAGGCTCCGAAGCCTGGGAAGGTGGTCATATCGGTGAAGTCCCAGTCCTCGAGCTCCTGGAGTTGGACGTTCTGGCGGGTGTCCGCCCAGCCCATCAGGAAGTCGGCGTTGGGGCGGTCGTGCTTCACGCTGACCGTGACGTCATCGACGGCCTCGGCGCGATTGAGACCGTAGTAGTAGCCCCGACGCGGGTGCGCCTGAGCCTTGTCCGCGTCCAGCACACCACCGGTACGGTTGATCGTGAAGGCGAGATCCTCGGCGGTCAGGATGCGCCCATCCGTTGGCGGGCGGTTGTGCGTCTTGATGCCCGGGCGGATCTTGAGCACGAGTTCGGTGTCGTCGACCCACTCGAACGACTCGAGGACATCGAACGACAGACTCTCGTCCCAGCCGGGACGGGCCGCCGCCAGACCTTCGTTCGCGTACTCGGTCGGCGAACAGAAGCCGGAGACATCCGGGTCCATCGCGCGGCCGCCGAACACTCGTTCCCCGTAGCCGACGACGAGGTCTCCGCCCATGACGCGCGGCTTGTCGTTGACCGGGACCTGGCCGAAGTCCTCGCCGGGGAACCCCGGCGCTCGCGGCAGGCTCGGCGCACCGGACGCCGCAGCGCTGCCACCGTTCGAGCCGCTACTCGTGGGGGATCCGCTGCCCCCGTTGCCGCCGTCGGCTCCTCCCTCGTCGTCGCTACACCCAATGAGCGCTGCTCCGGCGAGGCCGACGGCCCCGAGCCCGGCGCCCCGCAGGAACTGCCTGCGACGAGTGCGCGTCGATCCAAACCGACCCCAGTACGTCTGCTCTGCCATGACGATTGGCTCCCTCCGGTCTCGGCCAACAGGTGGCCGACGACCTCACGCCAGCGGAATGTGGCTGGACGGCGTGGGTTTGGCAATCACGGCTGTGATTCGCGCTGAACTCCCTCCGATTTCTTCCGGCGGCCGCATCAATCTCGTGATTGCCCCGTCGGCCAGCCGTCCAGTTGGATGCCACCGTCCCTGCGGATCACACCCAGGACAACGAACGACGCGATCAACCACGCGACGGACGAGGACAACGCGCACTGCTCGGATCGCCCGGACGGGCCGGCCGAAGCGTTGCGCTGGCGAGGGGCACCATGGCGGGTCAGAAGAACCTGGATGGCAAGGTGGCGATCGTCACCGGCGGCGCGGGCGGCATGGGGAGCTGGATCTCCAAGGTCTTCGCCGAGCAGGGAGCGAAGGTCGTCGTGGCAGACACCGGCGCCGATGTCGAGGGGCGCATGGGCGTCGACCCCTCGCGGCCGAATGCGGTCGTCGAGGAGATCCGCCAGGCCGGTGGAGAGGGCACCACCTTCATCGGCGACATCGCCGAGGTCGACGTGGCCGAGGACCTCATCCGGACGACACTCGACACGTACGGAGGCCTGGACATCATGGTCTGTGCCCACGGCATCCTGCGTGAGCGCATGGTGTTCAACATGACCGAGGACGACTGGGACGGCGTCGTCCGGGCACACCTCAAGGGGTGCTGGGCGCCGACGAAGTTCGCCTCCATCTACTGGCGCTCCGAGCGCGAACGTGGCGGACGCCTGATCTACTTCACGTCGCTCGCCGGCATCCGCGGGGGTGCCGGGCAGCCGAACTACTCGGCGGCTCAGGCCGGCAAGGTCGGCCTGATGTTGGCCGTCGCGAAGGAGCTCGGGCGCTACGGCGTGACGGCCAACTGCATCTCGCCGCAGGCTTCGACGCGCATGACGGACCGAGGGCGTGGCGTGATGGAGGGCGACTCCGAGCGCGGCATCAAGACCTCGGCGAGCGCCGCCGGGACCCAGGATGACCCGCGCAACGTGACGCCGGCAATCGTCTACCTCGCCTCGGACGAGGGTGCCTCGATCACTGGGCGCGTCGTGGGCGCGACCGGCAACCGGATCACGATGTGGCGCGAACCGCAGTGGACGAAGTCGCTGTATTACGAGCAGCCACTCTGGGACATCGACACGCTGTTCAAGTTGATGCCGGAGACGCTCGGGGCGAACGAGTTCCCGCTTCCGCACCCGGAACTGCCGTAGGCACACACGGCACAGCCCGCGCGGATCAGGGACCTCGACGGCACCGAAGGGAACGAACATGGCAGGGACGAAGCACCTCAAAGGCAAGGTCGCCATCGTGACGGGTGGTGCTGGCGGCATGGGCTCGTGGGTCTCGAAGACCTACGCCGAGCAGGGCGCGAAGGTGGTGGTGGCCGACACCGGTGCCGACGTCGAGGGGCGCATGGGCGTCGACCCGACGCGCGTAAACGCGGTGGTGAAGGAGATCACGGACGCCGGCGGTGAGGCGATCCCCTTCATCGGCGACATCGCGGACATGGACGTGGCCGAGGACCTGATGCGGCAGACGCTGGAGGCCTACAACACCGTCGACATCGTCGTCGCGGCGCAAGGGATCCTCCGCGAGCGCATGGTCTTCAACATGACCGAGGACGACTGGGACGGCGTGATCCGCGCTCACCTCAAGGGGTGCTTCGCGATCACGAAGTTCGCCTCCATCATTTGGCGCCAACAGCGCGAATCGAACGGCCGGATCATCTACTTCACCTCGGATGCCGGCATCAGCGGCGGGCCGGGCCAGTCGAATTACTCGGCGGCGCAGGCGGGCAAGATCGGCCTGATGCGGTCGAACGCGCGTGCCCTCTCGCGGTACGGCGTCACGTCCAACTGCATCGCACCACTCGCCTCGACGCGCATGACCGATCGAGGGCGCGGCGCCGACGGCAGTGAGAGCGCGTCCGCCTCGGGCACCCCGATGGATCCGAGGAACGTCGCGCCACTCCTCGTGTGGCTCGCCTCGGACGAGGGGGGCGTCGCGAACGGGCGGATCTTCGGCGTGAGCGGACACCGCATCAGCCTGTACGAAGAGCCGGTCCGCGAGCGCTTCCTCTACTCGGAGGAGCCACTCTGGGACATCGACAAGGTCTTCGAGCTGTGGCCGAAGACAATCGGTTTGCAGGACTACCCGATGCCAGAGATCCAGGGCATCCAGCGCCGCCCTGTCGAGCAGGCCTAGCCCTCCGGTCTACTCACTGCTCCTCTCCTGCACGAGGCATCCCAGCGATGGGGTGCCTCGTGTCATTCCGTCCTCACCATCTCGATGCATCACGCACATGATTGAAGTGCGCACACCGGGGCGCTTGAATGGCCACGCCCTCTCTAGGGGTAAGCGGAGTCACTCCGGAGCCAGCCGAGCCGAACGCGAGGAAGTGCAGATGACCACACAGAAGCGGCGTGCCGCCATCGTTGGGATCTACGAATGGCCGAAGCGGAAAGACCCCGACGTCTCCGGCATGCAGATCAAGGCGCAGTCGATCAAGCACGCCCTCGACGATGCGGGGCTCGACTGGAGTGATGTCGACGCGGTGTACGACGCCGGGGACGGCGAGGGCGCCGGGATGGCGAACATCGTCCAGTACCTGGGCCTGCGGCCGAACGTGATCGACACCACGCAGGTCGGTGGGTCCTCGTACGAGTTCCACGCGGCTCATGCCGTGCGGGCGATCGAGGAGGGCAAGTGCCAGGTCGCGGTGCTCTCGTACGGGTCGAAGGCGGCGACGCAGCGCATTCCCATCGGCACGGGCGGTGGACGAGCCGGTGGGTCATGGGCGACGAACATGGAGGCGCCCTACGGCATGACGCTCATCGCCAACTACGCGATGGTCGCCAACCGGCACATGGCGCAGTACGGCACGACGAGCGAGCAGCTCGCTGAGATCTCCGTCGCGACCCGCCACCATGCGATGCGTAACCCACAGGCCGTGCAGGCGATGCACGACCTCGGCGTGCAGGGTGTCGCCGACCTCACGATCGACGACGTGATGAGCTCGCGGATGATCGCGGACCCGCTGCACCTCCTCGAGTGCTGTCTCGTGACGGACGGCGGCGGTGCGGTGATCATCGCCTCGCCCGAGGTGGCCGCGCGCGCGAAGAAGAAGCCGGTCTGGATCCTCGGCACCGGCGAGTCGATGTCCTACGTCACCAACGATGGCGACATCACGGTCAGCGCGGCGGCGCAGAGCGCACCGACCGCCTTCCAGCAGGCTGGCGTCTCGGCGTCCGAGATGGACATCGCGATGATCTACGACTCGTTCTCGATCACCGTCGCCGTGATGCTTGAGGACCTCGGCTTCTGCAAGAAGGGCGAGGTGGGCTCGTACCTGGAGGGCGGGCGGCTGCGGTACGACAACCCCGGCGGTCCCGCGCTGAACACTGATGGCGGCGGGCTGTCCTCGAACCATCCGGGGATGCGCGGCATCTTCCTCCTCCTGGAGGCAGCCCGGCAGCTCCGAGGTGAGTCCACGAGCCAAGTACCGGACGCGAAGCTCGCAGTCGCGCACGGCAACGGGGGCTTCCTCGGGTCGCTGCACAGTGGCGGCACGGTCGTCCTCGCCGCTGACTAGCCGCCGAATAGCCACCTCGATCCAAACGACGAACCGCAGGAGGAGCACCATGCCCGACCGCCCGATGCCCGTCTTCCCCGAGCCCGACACGGAGGCGTACTGGGAGGCCACGAAGGAGAACAAGCTGCTGTACCAGCAGTGCAACGCGTGCCAGGCGGTGGTCTTCACGCCTCGGGCCCACTGCACGAAGTGCGGGTCGGTCGACCTCAAGACGCTTGAGTCGAAGGGTGAAGGCGCCGTCTACACCTACTCCGTCGTCCGTCAGAACCGACAGCCCGCCTTCGCCGAGATGGGCGCGTACTCCGTCGCCTACATCGACCTCGACGAGGGCTTTCGCATGCTCTCGTCCGTGGTCGGCGTCGAGGATCCGACGAAGGACATCAGCGTGGGGATGCGCGTGAAGGTGGACTTCGAGGAGCAGGACTCCAGCGAGTACCGCGTGCCGGTCTTCCGCCCCGCCTGACGCCCCTACCGCATCGACTTGAACTGGAGGCCCGCCGAGATCGGCGGGCCTCCTGCGTTTCGCCCGCGCGAACGTAAGACAGACGCCATATCATCACTCGCCTACGAGGGGTAAGCCGCGAAGGGCGCGCTGATGCGAGGTCTGTTCCAGCGCTTTGGCGCCGCCCTCGTCTACGTCGACTTCCGCAACCTCTGGATGGCGAACGCGCTCGCGCAGGCGGCCGCGTGGGCGATGATCGTCACGCGCGGCTGGATCATCTACCGAGACGCCGAGTCGTCCTTCCTCGTAGGTGTCGCTACCTTCGCCGCGCTCGGCCCGATGCTCGTCGTGCCGCCGATCATCGGTGTGCTGGCGGATCGCCTGGACCGGCGCACGATGCTGATGACGGCGTACGCCGTCGAGCTCACGCAGAGCTCGGCGCTGCTCCTCCTCGCGAGCTTCGGGCTGCTCGAGGTCTGGATGGTCGTGCTGGCGGCCCTCGTGAGCGGTGTCGCCCGTGCCACGGCGCTCCCGACCTCGCAGGCCACGGCGGCGACGCTGGTGCCGCCGGACCGACTGCTGAACGCGCTGTCGTTGAACGCCTCCACGCAGCATGGATCGAAGTTGTTCGGGCCCGCCCTCGTCACGCCGCTCCTCGCGCTGTTCGGTGCGCCGGCAGCGTTCGGGGTGGCGGTCGCCCTCTACGCCCTCGCGCTCTACCGCATGAGCCGGCTGAGCCCGCAGCGAGTCGCGCAGGTAGGTGAGCGGCAGAGCTTCGTCGCGAACTTCGTGAGCGGCCTGTCGTACGTCTACAGCCGGCCGGTCATGCGCCTCATGCTGATCGTGCTGATCTTCCATTGCGGCTTCACGATGGCATTCGAATCACTGCTCCCGAGCTTCTCCGCCGAGCGGCTGAACGCGGCCGACGAGGGCTTCGGTTCGCTGATGATGGGCGTCGGCGCTGGCGCCTTCGTCGCGAGCATCTTCGTCTCAGGTCTGCACACGGAGCGCGCCCGAGGCGACGCGCTGATCATCGCGGGCATCATGAGCGGCCTCGGGCAGGTGTTGCTCGCACTCACCACGTCGCTCGTGTTCGCGATGGGAGCCGCGGTGATCATGGGCGGTGCCCAGGCGGCGTTCATGACGATGGGCCAGGCGGTCACGCAGTCCCTCGCCGTCGACGAGTATCGAGGGCGGGTCGCGAGCATCAACTCGTTCAGCCTCGGTGGCATGATGGCGACGATGAACCTCTTCAACGGAACACTGGCCGAGCAGTACGGCGCTCAGTCGCTGCTCCTGATCCACGGCCTCATCTTCGTCGCCGTCATCGCGATCACCTTCATCCCGGCGACCGGCCGCCAGGTCTACGGCCGCGAACCGGTCGCGCAGGTGGCGGCGTGAGATGACCGAGGCACCCCGCGACCCGCGACCGCCGGAGAGCGCAGAGCCCGCTCAGCCGGTCGAGTTCACACGCGGCTTCATCGCGTTCATCGGCGCGATGGTGGTGCCCGCGGTCCTCGCCCTCGCGATCTTCCTCGGCGCCTGGGCGGTCTCCGGCGAGGTCTACGCCGCCGAAGCGGCCGCCGAGGAGACCGGGGCGGCAGAGGAGAACGCCGAGGTGGCCGGGTGGAAGCAGTCGCTCGTCGGGATTTGCCCGATCCACTAGCCGCTCACTTCTGAGATGGAGTCGGTTGCTCCCACGGCGAACCTCGCTCTAGCGTTAATTGGGGCCGGGGATGCACTGAGAGCACGATTTGCGTAACCAGCGCGTCACCCTCGCTCGTCTGCGACCGCACGCCCGAGGCATCGCCCTCGCTGGTGTGCTCGCTACCCTCCTCCTCGTCGTCGGTCAGACCTCCATCGCTCACGCGACCACAGCGTGGGTCGATACCGGTGGCGATTGCCTGCGGCTGCGCACCGCGCCGGGGCTGTCCTCGGGCGATGTCGTCTGCCTCGACCACGGCACGGAGCTCACCCTGCTCGGGCCGGAGCAACAGCAGGATGGCTTCACCTGGCTGCAGGTGCAGCACGGAACCGACACCGGGTGGGTCGCCGGCTTCTACGTCACGACTGACCCCGACGATGTCCAGGTGATCTCGGAGGCGCCCTCACCGACGGGCGTCCTCAGCACCCCGCCGGTCGGCGGCGTCACCATGGGCCGCGCGGGCGTCACAGACCTCGCCGCGCTGGTGGCCGCTCAACCGTTCGAGGTGCAGAGCGTCTGGTACTGGGACGTGCAAGAGCAGCGCATGAAGCAGTACACGCCGGGTGCGCCGGCGTTCGTGAACTCGCTCACCTCGATCGGTGCTGATGACGTGCTGATCGTGCGGCGCGCCGGCGAACTGACCACGGTCGGGACGGTGCCGGAGCCGTCGCTCACGGTTGCCGGGACGCCTCGAGTACTGGCGACGCCGCCGATCGGTGGCCTCACGATGGGGCTCTCCGGCACGACCGACCCGCGGTTCCTCGTGCAGGCGCAGGAGTTCACCGTCGCGAGCGTCTGGTACTTCCACGTCGAGGCGCAGCGCTGGCTCTCGTACACGCCGGGGCTCCCCGACTACGTGCAGTCGCTGAAGCAGGGCCACCTGCGCACGGACGGCGTGGTGCACGTCACGCGCGGCCCGGATGCGCCGAAGCCGCCGAGCAGCGAGGACAGCACCTACTTCGAGACCTCGATTACCTATTACTACTGTGTGCCCGGCGTGGACGACCGCTCGCACGGCGACGGTGGTGGGTACTGCGGCGGCATGGCGAACGGCGAGGTGGTCCACGAGGGCGCCGCGGCCTGCAAGCCGGGACTCCTCGGGCAGCGCTTCCGGATCGAGGGCGACCCGACCGAGCGCATCTACGAGTGCACCGACACCGGCGGGTCAGTCCTGCAGGACCACCGCGACATCTGGTTCATGAACAGCGACGACGGCTACCAGTGGTGGATCGCCGTCGGTGAGCGCGCGTTTATCGAGATCCTCGAAGCGGTCGAATAACCGCATCGCCGAGGCTCCCGGCGCTAGCGGCCCATCTTTCGAGGCTTGCGCGTCGCCGGAGCACCGCCGCGACCTGAAGCCGCGCCGCGCGGCTTCTGACCGCGGGCACCCTCGGGCCGGTTCGGCCTGCCGCGTGCACCCCCGCTCGGGCGGTCCGAGCCCGCAGGCCCGTCGCCGGCTCGCGCCTCGGTGACGTTCACGGGGTTGCCGCGCAGTGCGAGGTTCCCCGCCACGGCGAGGATCATCTGGGCGGCCTGTGGTTCCACCTCGACGAATGCGAAGTCATCGAAGAGGTCGATTGTCCCGATGGCGACGCCGGGGATGTCCGCCTCGGCGGTGAAACAGCCCACGATGTCCTGCGGGCGGACACCCATCCGGCGTCCGGCGTCCACAAAGAGACGCGTCATGCCCTCTTGCACGGCCGTCCCGTCCGAGGGTGGCGTCGGCGCGAGCGCCATCCCGTCCCACCTGCCGCCCGAGGCCTCCGACGCGAGCTGCATCGCGGCAGCCGCGACGACGAGCGGGTCCTGCGCCTGCGCGAGTTCCTCAGCCAGGTGCGTGAAGCCCTCGGGCACGCCGGCCGTGATCGCCTCGGTCAGCGCTTCCTGGAACAGCTCGCGCTTACGGGCCGCGATATCCGCGGAGGTAGGGATGCGGAGGGGCGTGAGGTTCTTGCGGATCTGCTTCTCGATGAAGCGGAGCTGTCGCATCTCCCTCGGCGTCACGAAGGTGATGGCGTCGCCGGTCTTGCCCATCCGCCCGGTGCGGCCCACGCGGTGCACGTACGCATCGGCATCGTCGGGGATGTCGTAGTTGAAGACGTGGGTGACGTCCGGGATGTCGAGGCCGCGCGCCGCGACCTCAGTCGCGATGAGCAACTCGGCGCGGCCGTCGCGGAAGGTCCGGAGGAGGCGCTCGCGCTGGGTCTGGTTCACGTCGCCGTGGATCGCCACGGCCGTGTAGCCGCGCGCCTGCAGCGTCTCGCCCAGCTCGTCGACCTCGCGCTTGGTGCGGCAGAAGACGATCGCCGAACTGGGCGACTCGAGGTCGAGAAGGCGCGTCAGCGCGTCGAGCTTGCCTCGGTGCGGGGTCTCAACGTAGAGCTGCCGGGTCTTCGGCGCGGTGCGCTCGTGCTGCTCGATGGTGACGCGCTCCGGGTTGCGGAGGTAGCGCTTCGCGAGCGACTCGATGCGACGCGGGACGGTCGCGGAGAACAGCGCGATCTGACGCTCCTCCGGCACCTGGTCCAGGATGAACTCGATGTCCTCCACGAACCCCATGTCGAGCATCTCGTCCGCCTCATCGAGGACGACGGTGCGGACGGTGGAGAGGTCGAGCGTCCCTCGGCGGATGTGGTCCATGACACGCCCGGGCGTACCGACGACGACGTGGACGCCGGCGTGAAGGCCTCGGAGCTGGCGGTCGTAGGCCTGGCCGCCGTAGATCGGGAGGACGGCGAGGCCGCGTGTCCGCGCCAACTGGTGGATCGCCTCGGCGACCTGCACGGCCAACTCGCGCGTCGGCGCGAGGACGAGTGCCTGCACCTCGCGCCGCGCGAGGTCCACGCGCTCGACGATCGGAAGCGCGAAGGCGGCGGTCTTGCCGGTGCCGGTCTGCGCCTGCGCGAGGACATCGCGCCCCTCAAGGAGGAGCGGGATGGTCTGGGCCTGGATGGGCGTTGGCTCCTCGAAGCCGAGCGCGTCGATATCGCGCAATACCTCTGGGCTGAGGTGGAGATCGGCAAACGTCGGAACCAAACGGGACTCCTCTAGCGCGACGGCGAACGGCCGTCCGCATCCATTGTGTCACGAGCGCCCCACACGACCGAACAAGTTGTACGGCGACACGACGAACAAGGCTCCCTCGACATCGCTACGGCGCGGACTTCGCTGAGATGGACGCTGGTCCGATCCGACGGATTCACGAGGATGTGTGAGCCTGAGGCAGGGACGGGGTAACCATCAAGGATTCGGGCGGACTATCCGTAATTCAGCGGCCCAAATGGATACGGCATTGTGATAGATATGAAATCTACCTTCCGGGCACGACCCCTATGCTCGCCGAGCGGAGGAATCGTGCCGGTGGTGACGACGAGCCTTGCTATCGGTGCTCTCCAGGCGCTCCACACCTTCTCGCGGTCGGTGGCGATTGCTCGATCGCTGGACGAGATCTTCGATGCGTCTCTCGCCTGCGTCGCGGACAGCCTGCGAGTGGAGCGGTCCTCGATCCTCCTCCTCGACGGCGCGGACGTCATGCGCTTCCGAGCGTGGACCGGACTCTCCGCAGAGTACCGGACCGCCGTCGAGGGGCACTCTCCCTGGGCGCCGGACACGTTGAACCCAGAGTCCGTCCTCGTCCCGAGCACCTCGTCCGATCCGTCGCTCACCGAACTTCGCCCCGTCCTCGACGCCGAGCGCATCAAGTCTGTCGCGTTCATTCCGCTCACCACGTCGGGACGCCTCATCGGCAAGTTCATGCTGTACTACGACGCGCCGCACGAGTTCACCGACGACGAGGTGCTGGTTGCCGAGGTCCTCGGTACGCACATCGGTCTGGCGGTCGACCGCTACCGGAGCAGCGAGTCCGCGGCATTGAACGAGCAGCGCCAGAGAGCGCTCGTCGACAGCATGGGCGTCGCCGCGTACGTGACAGACGAGGCAGGGGTGATCACGTACTTCAACGAGGAGGCAGCCGCGCTCTGGGGACGCCGCCCGGTCGTGGGGCGCGACCTCTGGTGTGGATCGTGGGCGATGTTCCGCCCCGACGGGGAACGGATTCCGCACGACCAGTGCCCGATGGCGATCGCACTGAAGGAGGGACGCCCGATCCGTGACGTGGAGATCGTCGCCGAGCGTCCCGACGGGGAGCGCGCGCATATCCTCCCCTTCCCCACGCCGCTCTTCGACAGCACGGGACGGCTGATTGGCGCGATCAACGTCATGGTCGACATCACCGAACGACAGCGCACCGAGGCCGAACGCCACGAGTTGCTGAAGGCGGAACGCGTGGCACGCGCGCAGGCCGAGGCTGCCGTCCGCGCCCGAGATGAGTTCCTGTCGATTGCCTCGCACGAGTTGCGGAACCCGGTGGCGGGATTGCGCGGAGCGGCCCAGTTGCTCCAGCGGATGCTCCGTCGCGGTGACCCCAAGCCGGGGCAGGTCGAGCGCTACACCGATGCGCTGGTAGAGACGTCCGGCCGGATGGCCCGCCTGCTGGACGACCTCCTGGATGTCGCCCGCCTCGAGAGCGGGCAGTTGAGCCTGCACCCGGAGGAGACAGACGTACTCGCGATGCTCCGATCTGTGATCGACGAATGCCGCACGCAGGGCGCAACGCAGAAATTCGATCTGATCGCCGAGACGCGGTCCGCGACCATCCTTGCGGATCCGCTTCGTCTCCGGCAGATCGTCGCGAACCTCCTCGACAACGCGGTAAAGTACTCCCCGAACGCCGACGAGATCTGCGTCACGCTCCGTCGCAATGCACAGGGTCTCACCCTTGAGGTCCTCGACCACGGCATCGGGTTCCCGCCGGAGGCCACCGATCAGTTGTTCGTGCCATTCGGTCGGACCGCCAATGCCAGGAGCGCCAACGTCCCGGGCATGGGCCTGGGCCTGCACATCAGCCGCGAGCTCGCCGAGATGCACGGAGGGACGCTGCGCGCCTCCAGCCCCGGCGAGGGCCTCGGCGCGCGGATGATCCTCACACTCCCCACAGCCGGGCCGAACGCAAACTGAGTTCCACGGCCTCCCTAGGAAGCGGCACGCGAGTGGCGAGTATTCTCGTAGTCGAAGACGAGGCCCTCATCCGACACCTCGTGGTGGATACGCTCACGGACGAGGGCCACAAGGTGATCGCCGCGCCCTCGGGTGAGGATGCCCTCACGCAGTTGGAGACGCAGACCCCGGATCTCCTGATCGTCGACCTACGCATGCCGGGCATGAGCGGGCAGGAGTTCGTCCGCCGCCAGCGCGAACGAGGTGATCCGATCCCGATGGTAGTGCTGTCAGGTTCGAGCGAGGCGAAACAGGTGGGCCGCGAGCTCGGCGCGATCGCCGTGGTTCACAAGCCGTTCGACCTGGACGAGCTCATTCGCATCGTGGGACGCGCGACAACCGGCTGAGTCCGCCGCCCGGATCCCACAAGCTCAGGCCCACACCGGCCTCCTACAGACCTCGGAGCCCTGCCCCTAGCCGATCGCTCGACGCACGGTCTGCACGAACTCGTCGATGTCGAACGGCTTGAGGATCGCGCCAGCAGCGCCGAGTTCCGCAGCAGTGTCGAAGATTTCGCGCGAGCCGGACAGGACGACGACGGGCAGCGCGTGGTGCCGCTGCTCCATCTCCCGCGCGAAGGTCGCGCCGTCCATCGTGGGCATCATCAGGTCGAGCAGGACAAGATCAGGCTGGCACTCGGGCAGAAGATCGAGGCCTTCCTGCCCGGTCTCCGCCATGAACACCTCGAACCCCTCGTCCACGAGCAAGTCATGCGCCAGGCGGCGGATGGCAGCGTCGTCCTCGACGACAAGGATGCGACTCACGCGGGCGCCCTCTCAACCAGTTCGAACGGTGTGCCCGGCTCGTCGACCGGCTGCACCTTCTGTGCCTCAAGTTCCGCGGACTGTCTGCCCACAGACCGAGGGAGCACGAGTGTGAATGTGCTGCCCAGCCCCTCGCCGGCGCTCGCGGCGAGCAAGGATCCGCCGTGGGCCTCGGCCAGCCGTCGCGACACGTACAGCCCGAGGCCGAGACCGGGGATGTTGGCGTCGCGAGCGTTGGCAGCGCGCGCGAACGGCGCGAACAGCCGCGCGAGGTCGGCCTCCGGCAGACCGATCCCCTGGTCCGTGACGGACACATGCACCTCGCCACCGCGGAGCCCGACCTCGACGAGGATCTCTGAGCCGTCGGGCGAATACTTCGCGGCATTCTCGAGCAGGTTCACGAGGATCTGCGTCACCCGATCCGCATCCACGTGTGCCTCGATCGGATCGTCGGGTCTCATCACCCGGAGCGGATGACCGGTCAGTGGTGCCTCGCCGACCGCGCGGTCTATCACCGCCATGACGTCGACGTCCTGCCGGAGCAACTCGAGGCGGCCGCCCTCGAGACGGGAGACGCTGAGGAGGTCCTCGACGAGGCGCGAGAGGTACGCACCTGATGTCGCAATGTTGTCGATGTAGTCGCGCAGGTCCTTGTCAGTCAGCGCGCCCTTCGCCAGCCGGCGTTGCATCAACTGCCCGAACCCACGGATCGCGGCAACGGGGTTTCGGAGCTCGTGCGAAGCGATTGAGATGAACTCGTCGCGCGAGCGGAGCGCCGTCTCCGCTCGCTCGCGTGCAAACGCCTCGGCGAGCTGGGCCTCGTGCATCGCCTCGTAGGAGCGGTTGAGCCGCCCTCCGAGGAACCAGCCGCCCATGAACACGGCAGCGACGGCCAGGACGACAAAGAACGAGCCTCGCAGGGCGATCGCGTTGGCCTCGGCGTACGCGGCACTGGAACCCTCGGCGACCGTAACGACCCAGCCAAGTCGCGAGACCGGTGCCGAAGCCACGAGCAGGTTCGTGCCGTCGCGCTCGACCTCGATCGTACCGATCTCGCCCGCCCGGGCCGCGATCACCTCGGGGCGATCGGAAACGTTCAGCAGCGCGGCCACGCGCGCCCGATCCGGGTGAATCAGGGTCTGCCCGGCGGCGTCGATCAGCCCGACGCGAGCCTCCAGGGTTAACGACTCAGTCAGCGCCGCGGAGAGCGTGCCGAGTTTGACCTGACCAATCACCGCTCCCTGCGTGCCGTCTTCGAACGTCAGCGGTGTGGCCATGAGGACGGATGGGTCACCCTCGATCGAGATCAATCCCTCGCTCACGACGGGTCGCCCGGTGGCGAACAACTGCTGCAGATACGAGCGATCGCTGAGATCCGTACCGGCAGATGTCTCGCGACTCCCCGCAAGGATCACGCCATCAAGGCCCGCAACGCTCATCCCATCCCACTCTGGACTGGTCTCAGTCCCGCGGAGCAGTCGCTCGCGGAGCTCAGGCTCTGAAAGCATCTTGGCATCGGTCATATTGAGAGCGATCGCATTGAGAGTTCGGATGTGTCCCGCGAAGAACGAGTCCGTAGCGAGCGTGCCAGCTCGAGCGATCGCTGTCGCCTCCTGCCGCGCGCGGTCTTTCGCCTCCTGCACAGAGATCACGACGAAAAATGCTGCCAGCACCACCAGGGGCGCGGTGACGGCGAGCAGGAGCACGAAGAGTCGGCGGCGCTGGGACATCACAACTCCCATGTCCCGCCTCGGGACAGTTCGAACGGCCCACGGCAACACGAGGAGCGCGTCAGCGGATCGTCAGTAGGGCTCGTCGTGAGCACTATACGTGAGGCTAACGCCTCCACAACGAACGGTCGCGATCCCTCACTAGCCCTTCGAACTGCTCGTGTTCGCGCCATCCGACGCGTGTTGCGGGCTACAGCACGCCCCGCTCTCCGAGGAAGTCGAGCAGCAGCGCGCGGTACTCCTCCCGGGCCTGGCGGTACGTCCCGTGGCCGGCCTCGTCGATGATCTCCAACCGCGCGTCTGGGATCTGACGCGAGATGATCACCGAACCGGCCGCACCTGCGACCTCGTCCTTGCCGCCCCCAACTACGAGGGTGGGCGCGGTGATCCGATGCAGCTCCGGCGTCAGCGGGTGCTCCCGCAGGCCCGCGACCGTGCGGCACTCGGCGACGTAGGACTCGAGGTGCTCCGGCTTGACGTTCGGCACGCGGCCTCCCGCGTCGACCGTCGCGTGGCCCTCGAACGCGGGCTTCAGCTCGCGCCCTGCGAGCGCCGCCTCGCCGAGGCGGGCGAGCTCACCACGCATGTACCAGTTCTCGCTGGCGAGGAGGTTGCTCTCGCTCGACGTGGAGTCGAGGACGAGCGCCGCGACCTTCTCCGGGTGGTCGAGCGCGAACTTGATCGCGGTCACCCCGCCCCACGACACGCCAAAGATCACCGCCTGCTCGATGCCAAGTTGGTCCATGAGCCTCGCGAGGTCACCCGCGTAGAGCCCCAGGTTGTACTTCTTCGCCTGCCCGGAGCGGCCGAGCCCGCGGTTGTCCCACGCGAGCGTGCGGAAGCGCTCCGCATACCAGTCCATGTCCTCGCGCTCGAAGCCCTCGGCGGAACCGCCCAGGCCGTGGCAGAACACGTAGGTCAGCGGCCCCTCGCCGCGCAGTTCGTAGTGGATCTGGACATCGCCCAGGTCAGCCATTGGCATCGCGCACCCCCTCGATCCTCCCGACCGCCGAGGATCCTCGGGGGTCGGGCGCGTTCTAGCACGCTGGGGTTGGCAATACCACCCGCACGGGTGGCGCGGCGGGACGCGAAGGCCGCGCTACCGAAGCAGTTCGCAGACCTCGCGGGCGATTGCGAGGCTCGAGGTGAGTCCGGGGGACTCGATCCCGCCGAGGTGGACGTAGCCTCGGTCTTCCCAGATGAGGAAGTCCGCCTGCGCACCGCCGGGCTGCTGTAGCTTCGGTCGGTAGCCGACCTGCCCCGGTGCAATGTGCTCGTCGAGGAGACCCGGGAGGAACCGTTGCCCGGCGGCGAGGAAGCGCGCGCGCACCTCGGGGTCGTTCGGGTTGCGGTAGTCGAGCGGCGCGGACTCATCGAGCCACTCGGTGCTCGGGCCCATGTGCACGCCACCGTCGGTGTCCACCGTGAGGTGCAGCCCGAGGCCACCCGCGGCGTGCTCCGGCAGCGGGTAGATCGGCCGCGTCACCCGCTTCGCCATGTCGGGGTCGATGACGTCGTAGTACGCGCCGAGGTTCACGCGCTGGCGGAACACGGGCACCTCGACTTCTCCGACGACGCCACCGTCGAGGGGGTATCCGAGGTGCTCGGCGATCTCGGGGGCGCGCAGTCCGGCGGAGTTCACGACGGCCGCTGCACGCAGGCTCGACTCGTTCCCGTCGGCGTCGCGGAGGTCGAGGCGGAAGCCGCCGGCAATCCGCTCGACCGAGCGCACCTCGTGGTGCGTAACGATCATCGCGCCGTCGCTCACCGCCGCCGACTCGTACGACTTCGCGAGCGCGGCCTGGTCGATGACACCCGTCGAGGGGGACCACACCGCCTCCACGATCGGGACCTGCGGCTCGAGTTCGCGTGCCTGCGGCCCGGTCAGCCTCGCGATGTCGCGCGCGCCGTTCTGGCGCGCCTGCGCCTCGACCTCGTCGAGGCCTTCGCGCTCCTCCTCGCTCATGGCGACGATCAACTTGCCGCAACGCAGGTGGGGGACGTGGTGCGACTCGGCCCAGTCGTAGAGGAGCGCATTCCCCTCCCAGCAAAGCCGGTGCTTCAGGGAGCCGGTCGGGTAGTAGATCGAGGCGTGGATGACACCGCTGTTGTGCGAAGAGGTCTCCCGCGCGATGCCCTCGTGCCGTTCGAGGACGATGACGGAGTGGTCGGGCGCGAGCGCCTGCGCGAGCGCAAGCCCGACGACGCCGCCGCCGATGATGGCGATCTCGGCGTCGAACGGCTCGTCGAGGGGTGTATCGGCGGGCATGCAGGATCCAGACGCTTCAGGCCGGCAAACCAAACCGGGCCTTCCCGGGGGCGCTCAGCGCGGTAGCCTGTGGGATAGCCATCATAGGTCGGGAGGCGGTTGACCATGGGTACCATCACAGAAGCCACGGACGCGACATTCATGCAGGACGTCGTCGAGGCATCTCGACAGGCGGCGGTCGTCGTCGACTTCTGGGCACCGTGGTGCGAGCCGTGCAAGACGCTCACCCCCACCCTCGAGAAGGTCGCGACTGAGACGCCCGACGTCACCCTCGTGAAGGTGAACATCGACGAGAACCCGCGCGTGGCGCAGGCGTTGCAGATTGAGAGCATCCCGAACGTCAAGGCGTTCCGGAACGGCGAGCTCTTCGCGGAGTTCCTGGGCGCGCAGCCCGAGGACGCCGTCCGCGAGTTCTTCGGCAACCTCAACCCGAGCGAGGCGGACCTGCTGGCGAACCGCGGGGATGCCGCCCTCGCTGAGGGCCAGCTGCAGCAGGCCGCGCAGTTCTTCCAGGCAGCGCTCGAGCTCGACCCCGAGCACGGGCGCTCCGCCGGCGGACTCGTCGCGATCATGACGGACGTCGGCGACCTCGACGCGGCCGAGGAGCTCGCGGCTGAGTTCCCGAACGACCCCGACGTGCTGCGCCTCGCGACGCTGATCCGTTTCGCCCGCGGCGCCGAGGGGCAGGACCGCGAGGCCCTCCTCGCACGGCTCGAAGCCGATCCGAACGACCTCGCCGCGCAGTACGCCCTCGGCTGCCTGGACGCGCAGGACGGGAACTGGGAGGAGTCGCTGCAGCGCTTCCTCGAGATCGCGCGCACGGACCGGAAGTTCATGGACGACGCCGGCAAGAACGCGATGCTGGACCTGTTCCGCCTGCTGGGGGACGAGCACCCACTGACCAACGAGTACCGCTCGGCCCTCACGATGGTGCTGTTCTAGCGCGCGCATTGTTGCGACCGAGGGCGCTGGAGAGACGGTCAGCATGTTGATCGCGACGTGGAACGTGAACTCCCTGAGGGCGCGCCTGGACCGCGTGCTCGAGTTCCTCGAGACCCACCAACCCGACGCCCTGTGCATGCAGGAGACCAAGGTCGCGCCAGAGAAGTTCCCCCACCTGGAGCTGCGCGCCGCCGGCTACCGCGCGATCGACTACT
>Ga0209024_1001389_pt1 | contig 21154 bp, 11 predicted proteins | sample AutmiccommunBRH5_FD_187380 | JGI IMG/M metagenome (GOLD analysis project Ga0209024, IMG submission 187380) | Deep subsurface microbial communities from Mt. Terri, Switzerland - Autotrophic microbial communities BRH/5 (SPAdes) (version 2) | ecosystem: Environmental > Aquatic > Deep subsurface >...
ATTTCTCCGATGACGCCTGGCTGGATGTGCTGCAGGCGATGGACCGGACCTATGCCGACCTCGTCGGCTATCAGGAGCGGCTGGAGCGGCAGAATGCCGAGCTGGAGGAGATGCGCACCTTCCTGACGGCGATCCTGTCCTCGGTGTCCGATGTGCTGATCGTGGCCGACCGGGCCGGGCGCATCGCCCGCTTCAGCCAGTCCTGCGCCGACCTCACCGGCCGCCCCGCCGCGCAGGTTCTGGGCGAGCCGCTGGCCGACATGTTCGCGGCCGATGAAAAGGCCATCGTCACCTCCATGCTGCAGACCGTGCGCGACCGGCGCCGCACCGGCAGCTTCGAGGCGAACCTGCTGACCGCCGCGGGGGTGGAGCCGCTGGACATCTCCATCGCCCCGCGCCTCGATGACCGCGGCCGGGTCGATGGCTTCGTGCTGACAGGCCGGCCGCTGGGCGCCCTGCGCACCGCCTATGCCGAGCTCAGCGCCGGGCATGACGCGCTGAAGACCGCACAGGCGCAGCTGGTGCGCAACGAAAAGCTGGCCTCGCTGGGCCGGCTTCTGGCGGGTGTGGCGCATGAGCTGAACAACCCGATCAGCTTTGTCTATGCCAACACCCATGCGCTCGAACGCTATGCCGGCAAGTTCGAGACCTACTTCGCCCGCGTGCAGGACGGCGCCAGCCGCGAGGAGCTGATCGCGCTGCGCCACGACCTGCGGCTGGACCGCGAGGTGGCGAACCTGCGCGACGCCATCGAGGGCGCCCGCGACGGGGCCGAGCGGGTGCGCGACATCGTCGAGGATCTGCGGCGCCTCTCTTCAGACGGGTCGGGCGAGAAGGTGGTGTTCGACCTGGCCGAAACTGTGCGCATCGCCGCCAGCTGGGTGATGCGCGGGATGAAACAGCCGGTGGTGCTGGAGATGGGGGTGATGGACCCGGCCCCGGTTCTGGGCCGGGCGGGGCATGTGCAGCAGGTGGTGATGAACCTGGTGCAGAACTCCGTCGATGCGCTGGAGGGGCGGGCGGACGGCACCATCCGCCTGTCGGTGCAGGCACTGGCGGGGCAGGCGGTGCTGACGGTGGCCGACAATGGCCCGGGCATCCCGGGCGATCTGCGCGCGGCGGTGTTCGACCCGTTCTTCACCACCAAGCCGGTCGGGCGCGGCACCGGGCTTGGCCTGTCGATCAGCCACAAGATCGCCGAAGAGCATGGCGGCAGCCTGACCCTGTGCGAGATTTCGGACGGCGCCTGCTTCAAGCTGTCCCTGCCGATGGAGGCCGCGCCATGACCACGCTGCTTTGGCTTCAGGCCTCGGGCTGCGGGGGCTGCACCATGTCGCTGCTCTGCGCCGAAAGCCCCGGCGTGATGGACCTGCTGGACGATGCCGGCATCCGCCTGCTGTGGCACCCGGCGCTGTCGGTCGAAACCGGGGCCGAGGCGCGGGCTATCTTGCAGGACGTGGCCGAGGGGCGCATCCCGCTGGATATCCTCTGCGTCGAGGGCGCCATCGCCCGCGGCCCCGCCGGAACCGGGCGGTTCCAGATGCTGGCGGGCACCGGGCAAAGCCTGATGCACTGGGTGGGCCTGATCGCCGAAAGGGCGCGGCATGTGGTGGCGGTGGGCACCTGCGCCGCCTATGGCGGGGTCACGGCGGCGGGCGGCAACCCGAGCGATGCCGTCGGCCTGCAATATGACGGCACCCATCCCGGCGGGCTGCTGCCGCCCGAATGGCGCAGCGGCTCGGGCGAGCCGGTGATCAACGTCGCCGGCTGCCCCACGCATCCGGGCTGGGTGACGGAAACCCTGATGATGCTGGCCGCGGCCGAGGCCCTGCCGCTCGATGCCTATGCAAGGCCCCGCTTCTATGCCGACCATCTGGTGCATCACGGCTGCCCCAAGAACGAGTTCTACGAGTACAAGGCCAGCGCGCGAGAGCTGTCGGAAATCGGCTGCATGATGGAGAACCTCGGCTGCATCGGCACGCAGGCGGTCGGCGATTGCAACATCCGCCCCTGGAATGGCGAGGGCAGCTGCACCCGTGGCGGCTATCCCTGCATCAACTGCACCGCGCCGCAGTTCGAGGACCCCAGCCACGCCTTTGTCGAGACGCCCAAGATCGCCGGCATCCCGGTGGGCCTGCCGACCGACATGCCCAAGGCCTGGTTCATGGCGCTGGCCTCGCTGTCCAAGGCCGCGACGCCGGCGCGGATCGGTGCCAATGCCCATGCCGACCGGGTCATCGTGCCGCCGACGCTGAGGAAGCCGCGATGACCGAGGCGCGGCTGGTGGTTGGCCCCTTCAACCGGGTCGAGGGCGATCTGGAGGTGACGCTGGACGTGACGGATGGCCGGGTCACCCGCGCGCAGGTCAGCTCCCCGCTCTATCGCGGGTTCGAGCGGATGCTGGAGGGGCGCGACCCGCGCGACGCGCTGGTCATCACGCCGCGGATCTGCGGCATCTGCTCGATCAGCCAGTCGGCCGCCGCCGCCCGGGCGCTTGGCGCGGCGATGGGGCTGAACCCCACGCCGCAGGGCGCGATGGCGGCGGCGCTGATCCATGCGGCCGAGAATGTCGCCGACCACCTGACGCATTTCCACCTGTTCTTCATGCCCGACTTCGCCCGCCCCGCCTATGCCGCCCGCCCCTGGCACGCCCGCACGGTAGAGCGGTTCACGGCGATGGAGGGCAGCGCACAGCGCGAGGCGGTGAAGGCCCGGGCGGAGCTGCTGCATGTCATGGGCCTGCTGGCCGGCAAATGGCCGCATACGCTGGCGATCCAGCCCGGCGGCGTCACCCGCGCACCGGGGGGGCGCGAGAAGGCACGGCTCGCGGCCACCCTGCGCGCCTTCCGCCGCTACCTGGAAACGGTGCTGTTTGGCGGGAAGCTGGAGGAGTTCGACGCGCTGGACAGCACCGCCGCGCTGATGCGCTGGAGCGGTGGCGACGTGGCGCTGTTCCTTGAGATTGCCGCCGATCTGGACCTGCAATCGCTTGGCCGCGGCGCCGGGCGCTACCTGTCCTTCGGCGCCTATCCCACCGAGGACGGCCCCGCCTTCGCCGCCGGCACCTGGGCGGCGGGTGTCCTAGGGCCGGTCGCGCCCGATGCGATCCGCGAGGACCTCAGCCACGCCTGGATGCTGGGCGCGGCGGCGCATCCCCTGCAGGGCGTGACCGAGCCCGACGAGGCGATGGCCGCCCCCGGCTACAGCTGGTGCAAGGCGCCGCGGCTGTCGGGCCAGCCGATGGAGGTGGGCGCACTGGCGCGGCAGGTGGTGGATGGGCACCCGCTGGCGCTGTCGCTGGCATCCCAAGGTGGCGTCCTGGCGCGGGTCGGCGCGCGGCTGCTGGAACTGGCGCGCACGCAAGTGGTGATGGAGCGGCTGGTGGAGGGCCTGACCCCCGGCGCCAGCTTCATGTCTCAAGGCGCGCTGCCCCGCCACGGCACCGGCGCCGGGCTGGTCGAGGCGGCACGCGGCGCGCTTGGCCACTGGATCCGCATCGAGAACGGCCGCATCGCCGGCTATCAGATCATCGCGCCGACCACCTGGAACTTCAGCCCCCGCGATGCGGAGGGCATCCCCGGCCCGCTCGAGGCGGCACTGGAGGGGGTGGCGGTCGAGGGCGAGGTACCGCTGGCGGTGCAGCATGTGGTGCGCAGCTTCGATCCCTGCATGGTCTGCACGGTGCATTAGGCACAGGAATGGAAGGCATCTCGATCCGGGTCCGCGGCCAGGTGCAGGGGGTGGGGTTCCGCCCCTTCATCTGGCAGCTTGCGCAAGAGATGGGCCTGCGCGGCCGGGTGCTGAACGATCCCGAGGGCGTGCTGATCGAGGTCGCGGGCGCGGGGACCGAGGCCTTCGTCGCGGCCATCTCCGCCCGCGCGCCCAAGCTGAGCCGTGTGGATGCGGTAGAGGTCTCACCCTATCCCGGCGCGCTGCCCGAAGGCTTCGAGATCGCCCCCAGCCGCGGCCGTGGCGCCGAAACCCGGGTGACGCCGGATGCCGCGACCTGCCCCGACTGCGCCGCGGAGATCCGCCAGCCGGGACGGCGGCAGGGCTATGCCTTCACCAACTGCACCCAATGCGGCCCCCGCTTCAGCATCCTGCACGCGCTGCCCTATGACCGGGCGCAGACGACGATGGCCGGCTTCGCGATGTGCCCCGCCTGCCGGTCCGAGTACGAAAACCCCGCCGACCGCCGCTTTCACGCCCAACCCGTCGCCTGCCCCGCCTGCGGCCCGCGCCTCTGGTACGAGGCCGGCGGGCAGGCGCAGCCCGGCGATGCCATCGCCCTCGCCGCCTCTTGCCTGCGCGCGGGCGGGGTCGTCGCAGTGAAGGGCCTCGGCGGCTTCCACCTTGCCTGCGATGCCGCCAGCCCCGAGGCCCTCGCCCTGCTCCGCGCCCGCAAGCGCCGCCCCGTCAAGCCCTTCGCGGTGATGGCGCGCGAGGGCGATCTGCCGGCGCTGGCCGTGCTGACGCCCGCCGACCTTGCCCTGCTGCGCGATCCGGCCGCGCCGGTGGTGCTGGTCCCCTCGCGCGGGGCGCTGCCCGAGGCGGTCGCGCCGGGCATGTCCACCCTTGGCGTGATGCTGCCCTACACGCCCTTGCACCACCTGCTGCTGGACGCCTTCGCCGGCCCGCTGGTGATGACCTCCGGCAACCTGTCCGGCGAGCCGCAGGTGATCGGCAACGCCGAGGCGCGGGAGAAGCTCGCCGCCTTTGCGGATGGCTTCCTGATGCATGACCGGGACATCGCCCGCCGGCTGGATGACAGCGTCGAACGCGCCAGCCCGCCGATGATCCTGCGCCGCGCGCGCGGGAGGGTGCCGGGCACGCTGCCGCTGCCGCCGGGCTTTGCGGATGCGCCGCAGGTGCTGGCCCTCGGCGGCCAGATGAAGGGCGCCATCTGCCTGCTGAAGGGTGGGCAGGCGCTGCTGGGGCATCATCTGGGCGATCTGGACGACGCGCTCTGCGCCGATGAGTTCACCAGGGCCATCGCCGACTACACGGCGCTGTTCGACCACCGCCCCGCGCTGGTCGCCGTCGATGCCCATCCCGGCTATCGCGCCACCCAAGCGGGCCATGCGATGGGCCTGCCGGTCACAGAGGTCTGGCACCACCATGCCCATCTGGCCGCCTGCCTTGCCGAAAACGGCTGGCCGCTGGACGGGGGCCGCGTCGCGGGGATCCTCCTCGACGGCACCGGGCTTGGCCCCGATGGCACGCTCTGGGGCGGCGAGGTTCTGCTGGGGGATTACCATGGCTTCACGCGGCGCGGCGGACTGACGCCCGTGCCGCTGCCCGGCGGCGACCGGGCGGCGCGCGAGCCCTGGCGCAATGCGCTGATGCGGCTGGACGCGGCGGGGCAGGCGGCTTGGGCCGATACCCTTTTCCCGGACGCGCCCCGCGATGTCCTGCGGCAGGCCGCGGCGAAGCGCATCAACGCGCCGCTCTCCTCCAGTGCCGGGCGGCTGTTCGATGCGGTGGCGGCGGTGCTGGGGATCTGCCCCGAGGCCCAGAGCTATGAGGGCGAGGCCGCGATGCGGCTGGAGGCGCTGGCGGGCCAGTGGCCGGGTGCGGAGGCGTTCGCGTTCGCGCAGACGGGGCCGCAGATCGACCCGGCACCGATCTGGGCCGAGATGCGCCGCCAACTTGCGCAAGGTGCCCCCGCCGCGCAGATCGCCTGGCAGTTCCACGCCGGGCTCGCCGAGGCCTTCGCCCGCAGCGCCCGGGCGCTGGTGGACAGCGGCGAGGCCAAGGCCGTCGTCCTGTCGGGGGGCTGCTTCCAGAATGCGTTGCTGCTGGATCTGACACTGCGGGCCCTTAAGGGTCTGCCCGTCCTGACCCACCGCATCACGCCCGCCAATGACGGCGGGCTGGCCCTGGGCCAAGCAGTCATCGCCGCGGCGCGGCACATTTCCCATGCGGAAAGCGCCTGACCAGTCCGGCGCAAAGGCGGTCAGCGCGCATCCGGTGTCTGGCGGCAGCACGTCGTGCAACATTAGGAAATCAAACATAATTCCCCATTGTATGCCACGGCCTATTTTCCTTTGTCCCGCCCGCGCGCCCCTGATCCACTGACCTGTGGAGAGGTGCGCCAGCCGCATCGGGAAAAAGACCACCAGGGGAGGGCCAGCGTTGAGCCAGATCGAAACCTTCTACGAGGTCATGCGCCGTCAGGGGATCACCCGGCGCAGCTTCATGAAATACTGCTCGCTCACGGCCTCGGCCCTGGGCCTTGGCCCGGCCTTCGTGCCCAAGATCGCCCATGCGATGGAGACGAAGCCGCGCACGCCGGTGATCTGGGTCAACGGCCTCGAATGCACCTGCTGCTCGGAAAGTTTCATCCGCGGCGCGCACCCGCTCGCCAAGGATGTGGTCCTGTCGATGATCTCGCTGGACTACAGCCACGTGCTGATGGCGGCGGCGGGCCATGCGGCCGAGGCGGCGCTGGAAGAGGCGATCCAGAAATACAAGGGCAACTACATCCTCGCCGTCGAGGGCAACCCGCCGCTGAACGAGGACGGGATGTTCTGCATCGTCGGCGGCAAGCCGTTCGTGGAACAGCTGCGCCACGCGGCGGCCGGGGCCAAGGCGATCATCAGCTGGGGCGCCTGCGCCAGCTATGGCTGCGTCCAAGCCGCAAGCCCGAACCCGACCCGCGCCACGCCGGTGCACAAGGTCATCACCGACAAGCCGATCATCAAGGTGCCCGGCTGCCCGCCGATCGCCGAAGTGATGACCGGCGTCATCACCTACATGCTGACCTTCGACCGCCTGCCGGAACTGGACCGTCAGGGCCGCCCGGCGATGTTCTACGGCCAGCGCATCCATGACAAATGCTACCGCCGCCCGCATTTCGATGCCGGCCAGTTCGTCGAGGCCTGGGACGATGACAATGCCCGCAAGGGCTATTGCCTCTACAAGATGGGCTGCAAGGGCCCGACCACCTACAACGCCTGCTCGACCGTGGGCTGGAACGAGGGCACCAGCTTCCCCATCCAGTCCGGCCATGGCTGCATCGGCTGTTCCGAGGACGGGTTCTGGGATCAGGGCGGCTTCTACAACCGCCTGACCAACATCAAGCAATTCGGGGTCGAGGCGAATGCCGATCAGGTCGGCATGGCGGCGGCGGGCGTTGTCGGCGGCGCGGTCGCGGTCCATGCCGCGGTCAGCGCGCTGAAGCGCGCCCAGAAGAAGACGCAAGACAAGGTGGAGAGCTGAGCCATGACGATCACAACGCCGAACGGCTTTACCCTCGACACCGCAGGCCAGCGCATCGTGGTCGACCCGGTCACCCGGATCGAGGGCCACATGCGCTGCGAGGTGAACGTGGACGACCAGGGCATCATCCGCAACGCGGTCAGCACCGGCACCATGTGGCGCGGGCTGGAGGTGATCCTGAAGGGCCGCGACCCGCGCGACGCCTGGGCCTTCACCGAACGGATCTGCGGCGTCTGCACCGGCACCCATGCGCTGACAAGCGTGCGCGCGGTCGAGGATGCGCTGGGGATCACCATCCCCGACAACGCCAACTCCATCCGCAACATCATGCAGCTGAACCTGCAGATCCATGACCACATCGTGCACTTCTATCACCTGCACGCGCTGGACTGGGTCAATCCGATCAATGCCTTGCGGGCCGATCCCAAGGCAACGTCCGAGCTGCAGCAGATGGTCAGCCCCAACCACCCGCTCTCCAGCCCCGGGTACTTCCGCGACGTGCAGAACCGGCTGAAGGCCTTTGTCGAAAGCGGCCAGCTGGGCATCTTCAAGAACGGCTACTGGGACAACCCGGCCTATCTGCTGCCACCCGAGGCCGATCTGATGGCGACGACGCATTACCTTGAGGCGCTCGACCTGCAAAAGGAGGTCGTGAAGATCCACACGATCTTTGGCGGCAAGAATCCGCATCCGAACTGGCTGGTCGGCGGCGTGCCCTGCCCGATCAACGTGCATTCGACCGGGGCCGTCGGCGCGATCAATATCGAGCGGCTGAACCTTGTGTCGTCGATCATCGAGAAGTGCATCGAGTTCAACAACAACGTCTATATCCCCGATGTCATCGCCATCGGCGGCTTCTACAAGAACTGGCTCTATGGCGGCGGCCTGTCGGGCAAGTCGGTGCTGGCCTATGGCGACATTCCCGAAAACGCCAATGATTTCAGCCCCGAGCAGCTGCACCTGCCGCGCGGAGCGATCATCAACGGCAACATGAACGAAGTGCTGGATGTCGATCCGCGCGACCCCGAGCAGATCCAGGAATTCGTCGATCACAGCTGGTATGAATATGGCGAGCCGGGCCGCGGGCTGCACCCCTGGGATGGCGAGACCAAGCCGAAATACGAACTGGGGCCGAACGCCAAGGGCACCCGCACCAATATCATCGAGATCGACGAGGCGGCGAAATACTCATGGATCAAGGCCCCGCGCTGGAAGGGCCACGCAATGGAGGTGGGCCCGCTGGCCCGCTATGTCGTGGGCTATGCCAAGGGGCATGAGGATATCAGGAACCAGGTCGACGGGCTCTTGGGCACCATGGGCCTGCCGGTCTCGGCCCTGTTCTCGACGCTGGGGCGCACCGCGGCACGGGCGCTGGAAAGCGAGTATTGCGGGCGGCTGCAGAAGCACTTCTTCGACAAGCTGGTCGCCAACATCAAGAACGGCGACGAAAGCACTGCAAACGTTGCGAAATGGGATCCCTCGACCTGGCCGAAAGAGGCCAAGGGCGTCGGCATGACCGAGGCCCCCCGCGGCGCGCTGGGGCATTGGGTCAAGATCAAGGACGGGCGCATCGAGAACTATCAATGCGTGGTGCCGACCACCTGGAACGGCAGCCCGCGCGATGCCGCCGGCAATATCGGCGCCTTCGAGGCCAGCTTGATGAACACCAAGGTGGAACGCCCCGAAGAGCCGGTGGAGATCTTGCGCACGCTGCACAGCTTCGATCCGTGCCTTGCCTGCTCCACCCATGTGATGTCGCCCGACGGCCATGAACTGGCCAATGTCAAAGTCCGCTGAGCGAGGGATGACCATGAAGAAAACAGCACTCACCGCCGCCGCGGTCCTGATCGCCGGCCCCGCGCTGGCCCATACCGGGCATGGCGATGCAAGCGGCTTCCTGCACGGGCTGCAGCATCCGGTCTTCGGGGCGGATCATCTGCTGGCGATGCTGGCGGTCGGCCTCTGGTCCGGCTTCGTCCTGCCGCGGCAGTTCTGGGCGGGGGCGGCGGCCTTCCTGGCGGCCATGGCGCTTGGCGCGGGCCTGTCCTGGGCGGGCATCGGCTTTGCCGGGGTCGAGGGCGTCATCACCCTGTCGGTCACCGCCTTCGGCCTGCTGACGGTGCTCAGCCGCCGGGGCCAGGCGGGCTGGATCACCGGCGCCTCGCTGGTGGCCATCGCCGGGTTCGCCTCGGCCCATGGCCATGCCCATGCCACCGAGGCGGCGGGGAATGCCGCGGCCTACCTGGCGGGCTTCCTGATCGCCACCGCGGCGCTGCATCTGGCCGGCGTTGCCCTTGCCCGCGCGGTCGCTCAGCGCCCCGTAGTGCAGCAGGCGCTTGGCGCGGGGATCGCGCTGTCCGGCCTCTGGCTGATGGCGGGGTGACGGGTCATGGCAACCCCCACCACCAACATCCCAGCCCATGATGTCGGCCCCGAAGACCTCGCCACCGTCAGCCGCCAGACCTCAATCTATGTCTACGAGGCGCCGGTGCGGATGTGGCACTGGATCAATGCCGCGGCGATCCTGGTGCTGTGCATCACCGGCTATTTCATCGGCTCGCCGCTGCCCTCGATGCAGATCGGCGAGGCGACGGACCAGTTCGTCTTCGGCTATATCCGCTTCGCGCATTTCGCGGCGGGGTGGATCCTGACCGTGGGCTTTCTGGGCCGCATCTACTGGGCCTTCGTCGGCAATCACCACGCCAGGCAGCTGTTCTATGTGCCGGTCTGGAAGGCGGAGTTCTGGCGGGAGGTCATCTTCGAGGTCCGCTGGTACCTGTTCATCGCCAAAGAGCCGAAGAAATACGTCGGCCACAACCCCCTGGCGCAGCTGGCGATGTTCTTCTTCATCACGCTTGGGGCCAGCTTCATGATCGTCACCGGCATGGCGCTTTATGCCGAGGGCGCGCAGGCAGGCAGCCTTGCGGCCGACCTCTTCGGCTGGGTCCACGGGCTGACCTGGAACAGCCAGCGCCTGCACACGCTGCACCATCTCGGCATGTGGTGGATCGTGATCTTCATGATCGTCCACATCTATGTGGCGATCCGCGAGGATATCATGAGCCGGCAGTCCATCGTCTCGACCATGATCTCGGGCCACCGGACGTTCAAGGACGACCGCGAGGATTGATATCAGGGCGTGTCAACGCGGCAGGGTCCGGAAAACCCCCGGGCCCTGTCGGCGTGCCTGCCGGGTCGCGCATTCGCCGAACGATCCTTCCACCACATTCGGCGAGCTGACGTAGCGTTCCGCTAGGCGCGCGGCACCTTGGTCTGCGAGGCTTGCGCTGCCTGCGTCTGCAGGCGGTGACCACTGGGGGAGGGGGCACGATGACGGGCGGGATGGGGACAGCGGCAAGCCGTGCCGGGGCGGCCTTTGCGGCGCAGGCGGCGGGCACGGCGGCGCGGCGCACGGGCTTTGGCCTTGCCGAACGGCGGGCGGCGTTGGACCGGCTGGCAGAGGCGATCCGGCGCAATGAGGCGGCGGTTGTTGCCGCGCTGGCCGCGGATTTCGGCAAGCCCGAGGCCGAGGTGATCCTGACCGAGATCCTGCCGGTGATGCAGGAGCTGCGCCACACGAGGCGCAACCTGCGCCGATGGATGCGCCCCCGCCGGCCGCTGCCGACGCTTGCCACCCTCGGCACCTCCGCCCGCATCCGGCCCGAGGCGCGGGGGGTCTGCCTGATCATCGCGCCGTGGAACTATCCGTTCAGCCTGTGCCTCGGCCCGCTGGTCTCGGCGCTTGCGGCGGGGAACAGCGCGATCCTGAAACCGTCGGAGCTGACACCGGCCACCTCGGCGCTGGTCGCGCGGATGGTGGCCCAGGCGTTTCCGCCCGACATCGTGACGGTCGTCGAGGGCGGGGTGGAGGCGTCGGAGGCGCTGCTGGCGCTGCCCTTCGATCATATCTTCTTCACCGGCAGCCCGGCCGTTGGCTCCATCGTCATGGCCGCTGCGGCGAAGACGCTGGCCTCGGTCACGCTGGAGCTGGGGGGCAAGTCGCCGACCATCGTCGGGCCGCAGGCGGACCTGACGCAGGCGGCCAAATGGATCACCTTCGGCAAGTTCGCCAATGCCGGCCAGACCTGCATTGCGCCGGATCATGTCTTCGTCCACCGCGCTGTCAAGGACGTTTTCCTTGCGGCCCTGCGCGCCCGGATCGCCACGTGCTATGGCGAGGCCGGGGCAAGCCCGCATCTGGCGCAGATCGTGAGCGACCGGCATGCCGAGCGGCTCTCCAGCCTGCTGAGCGATGCGCTGGCCAAGGGGGCGCAGCTGACCCTCGGCGGCGCGGCGCAAGGACGCCGCATGGCCCCGACGCTGATCGAGGCGCTTACGCCCGAGATGCGGATCTCCTCCGAAGAGATCTTCGGCCCGATCCTGCCGATCATCGCCTATGACGACATCGCCGAGGTGATCGCCCGGATCAACGCCGGCCCCAAGCCGCTGGCGCTCTATGTCTTCGACAAGGACCGCGCGGGGACGGAGCAGATCATCGCCGCCACCAGCTCGGGCAGCGTCGGCGTCAACCTGACCGTGGCGCAGTTCACCCATACCGGGCTGCCCTTCGGCGGGGTGAACCATTCGGGCATCGGCGCGGCGCATGGCGAATACGGCTTCCGCGCCTTCAGCCATGAGCGGGCGATCCTGACCAACCATGGATCGGCGCTGCCGCTGATGTTCCCGCCCTACACGGCGCGGGTGAAGCGGTTGATCGGCCTGGTGAAGCGGTTTCTGGGGTAGCGCATGTTCGATTATATCATCGTCGGGGCGGGCTCTGCCGGCTGTGTGCTTGCGAACCGCCTCTCTGCCGACCCGGGCACGCGGGTCTGCCTGATCGAGGCGGGCGGGCGGGATCGCAACCCGCTGATCCATATGCCGCTTGGCCTCGCCGCGATGGCGCGGAACCGGACCATCAACTGGGCCTTCGACACCGCGCCGCAGCCGGCGCTGAACGGCCGCCGGCTCTATTGGCCGCGGGGCAAGGCTCTGGGCGGATCGAGCTCGATCAACGCGATGATCTACATGCGCGGGCACCCGGCCGATTATGAAGGCTGGGCCGCCGCCGCGGGGCCGCAGTGGGGCTGGGACCGGGCCCGCGCGCTGTTCCTGCGGATGGAGGGGAACACCGCGCTTGCGGATGCGCATCACAGCACCGAAGGCCCGCTGACGGTCAGCGACCTGCGTGAGGTGAACCCGATGACCCGCGCCTTCGTGCAGGCGGGGGTGGAGTGCCAGTTCGCCGAGAACCGCGATTTCAACGGCGAGAGCCAGGAGGGCGTTGGCCTCTATCAGGTTACACAGCGGGGCGGTCGGCGCTCAGCGCGGCGCGCGCGTTTCTGGCGCCCGTCCTGCACCGGCCGAACCTGACGGTCGAGACCGGCGCGCAGGTGGAGCGGGTGCTGTTTCGCGGCCGCCGCGCCACCGGGGTGCGGCTGCGGGGGCGCGACCTGCTGCTGAAGGAGGGCGGCGAGGTGATCCTTGCGGCGGGTGCGGTGAAGTCGCCGCAGCTGCTGTTGCTGTCGGGCATCGGCCCGGGGGCAGAGCTGGCGCGGCTCGGCGTCCCGCTGTTGCACGATGCGCCCGAGGTCGGCGAGAACCTGGCCGACCATCTCGACATCACCGTCATGTCCTGCACCAGGGGCCGCGAACCCATCGGTCTCGCCCCCACCTTCCTGCCCCGCGCCCTGCGTGCCGCCTGGGGCTTTGCGACCAAGGGCACGGGCGAGCTGACCTCCAACGTCGCCGAGGCCGGGGGCTTCGTGCGCTCGGATGCCTCCCGCGACCGGCCCAACCTGCAGTTCCACTTCCTGCCCGCCTATCTGCGCGACCATGGGCGGAAGGTCTCCTGGGGCTACGGCGTCACGCTGCATGTCTGCGACCTGCTGCCGCAAAGCCGCGGCCGCATCGGCCTCGCCGGCGCCGACCCGATGGCCCCGCCGCGGATCGAGGCCAACTACCTGGGCCACCCCGAGGATGTCGGGGTGCTGCTGAACGGGCTGAAGATCGCCCGGCAGGTGATGGCCGCCCCGGCGCTTGCCTCAAGGATCCGGTCCGAGGTGCTGCCGGGGCCTGCCCTCCAGACCGACGCCGACCTGATCGCCGATATCCGCGCCCGGGCCGAGACCATCCATCACCCGGTCGGCACCTGCCGGATGGGGGCGGATGCCGCCTCCGTCGTCGACCCGCAGGCGCGGGTGCGCGGGGTCAGCGGGCTGCGCGTCGTCGATGCCTCGATCATGCCCGCGATCATCGCAGGCAACACCAATGCCCCGACGATGATGATTGCCGAGAATGTGGCGGACATGATGCTGGGGATGGGGTGAGGCGCGGCGCAAGCTCCCCACTCCACTTTCCCCTCGTTCTGGTCCAAATATCCTCCGGGGGTCCGGGGGTGGAAAACCCCCGGCGCCGGCCCCCCGCGCAGCCCTCAGACCTCCATCCCCACCGGCAGCGGCGGCCGAGCCTCGGGCGGGCAATGCGCCGCGATGCGCTCGGCGATGGCGCTCTTCTTCAGCGGCTTGGTCAGGTAGTGGTCGACCCCCGCCGCCAGGATCGACTCCGCATCCCCGGCCATTGCGTGCGCGGTCAGCGCTACGATCGGCACGTGGCGGTCGCTGCCAGCCTCGGCGCGGCGGATGGCGCGGGTGGCCTCGCGCCCGTCCATCTCGGGCATCGAGATGTCCATGAAGATCAGGTCCGGCCGCCAGCCGTCCCAGATCTCGACCGCCTCGCGCCCGTTGCCGGCGAATTCCAGCGCGATGTCGAAATCCTTCACCATCTTGCGGAAGACCAGCTGGTTGGTGCGGTTGTCCTCGGCCGCCAGCACCCGCATCTGCCGGCCCGGCTCTGGCGCCCGCCCGGGCGGGGGAGGCGGTGCATCGGGCTCGGGCGCGATGCAGGACAGGTCCTGCAGGGTCCGGAACAGCTCGCTGCGCAGCACCGGCTTTTGCAAGATCCCCGTCAGGTCGCCGCCTGCCCCCGCCGCCGTCTGCGCCGCCGCCATCTGCGCTGTCTCGGGGTCCGAGGTCAGCAGCAGGATCGGCACCCGCATCCCGCCCTCGCGCAGCCGCTGCGCCAGGTCGAGCCCGGTCATCCCCGGCATCTCATGGTCGGTCAGCACCAGGTCGAACTCTGCGCCCTGCTCGATCACCTTCAGCGCCTCGGTGGCCGACCGGCACAGCGTCACCTCCAGCCCGTAGGTCTCCAGCTGCCGTTCAAGGATCACCCGGTTGATCAGCAGGTCATCCACCACCATCGCGCATTTCAGCCGGATCGGGGTTGCGGGCCTGTCGCCCTCGGCCCTCGGTTCTGCCGGGGTCAGCGGCAGGCGGAAGCCAAAGCACGATCCCTCGCTAGGCACGCTGTCCACCCAGACCGACCCGCCCATCATTTCGATCAGCTGCCGGGTGATGGCGAGGCCAAGACCCGTCCCCTCGAACTTGCGGTTCGAGGCGGTGTCCACCTGATTGAACTGGCCGAAGATAAGCTCGACATGTTCGGGCGCGATGCCGATGCCGGTATCCTCCACCGTCACATGCAGCTCATAGCGCGCGTCTGCCAGCTCGATCCCGACCACCCGCGCCAGCACATGGCCGCGGGGGGTGAACTTCACCGCATTGCCGATCAGGTTGGTCAGCACCTGCCGCATCCGCCCCGGATCGGCGATGAAGCGGGTGGGCAGGAACAGGTCGAAATCCACCAGCAGCCGCAGCCCCTTCTCGCGCGCGGCGGGTTGCAGCAGCAGCATCACCTCATGCAGGCACCGCTCCAAATCGAAGGGTTCGGGGTAAAGCTGCATCCGCTCCGCCTCGATGCGCGAGTAATCCAGCACATCGTTGATGATGGTCAGCAGCGCCTCGCCCGAGGAGCGGATGGTTTCCGCAAACAGCCGCTGATCCTCGGTCATCTCGGTTTCGCACAAGAGGTCAGCCATGCCGACGACGCCGTTCATCGGCGTGCGGATCTCATGGCTCATATTGGCGAGGAAGGCCGATTTGGCGCGGTTCGCCGCCTCGGCCTTGTCGCGCGCCTCCTGCAGTTCGGCCTCGCGCGCGATGGTGGCGGTAATGTCCTGCGTCAGGCAGACCAGATCGCCGTCGCGGCCCCAACGGTCGATCATGTTGATGTGGCGGCCGCCCGGCAGGCGCAGCACGCAGGGCTCTATCTGCGTGCGGCGGATGCGGGCCGTCATCTCATGGTGCCAGTCCAGCGGGTCGCGGCCATCAAGCTCGATCAGCCCGTGCTGCGCGGCGATCTTCAGGACCGCGTCATAGGTCACCCCCTGGCTCAGCGCGATCTCCCCCTCGAAAAAGCTCAGCCAGGCCCGGTTCGCCGTCACCAGCCGCAGGTCGCTGTCGAAGACCGCGAAGCCGTCGCGCACCGTCTCCAGCGCGTCCCACAGCCGGGTCTGCGCGATCCGCGCCAGCGAGGTCGCGCGTTCGAGGTCCGACAGCACGCGGGTGTTCTGGCCCTTCAGGCTCGCCGCCTCGGACAGCGCCTGCGCCAGGCCCTGCCGCTGTTCGACGATCTGGTCGGACAGCGCCCGCGCGTGCAGCGCCAGCTGCTGGTTGGCGGCCTGAAGCTCGCGCTTCTTCTGCTCCAGCAGCCGTTCGGCCGCCAGCCTTGCCCGACGCTCTTTTGCCAGCCGTTCCAGCACGTGGGTCCCCGGTTCATGTTCTGCCGCCGGTCCCGTGCGGCGTCTGTCGACCGTCGCCGCTCCGGATGAAAATGCGCTTAATGCCGCTGGCCTGCGCGGGCCTGGGGGGCCAGCGACTCATTGCAAAGCGGGCGCGCCGCTGCCAGCATCCCGCCAGATCTTGAGGGAGGATAGCGGTGATGTTGCGTCTGGTCAGGGTCCTTGCCCTCGTCGCCGGGGCGTTCGCCCTGCAGGCCCCGCAAGCCCTGGCGCAAGATGGCCCGCTGGTCCCCGAACGTCGGCTGGTGATGACCCAGGGCGTCGATTTCCCGGGCGGCGACATCCAGTCGATCTTCGACACCACGCTCGAGGCATGTCAGGCCGCCTGCCTTGCCAATGCCAGCTGCACCGCCTTCACCTTCAATTCCCGCTCTGGCTCGTGCTTTCCCAAGCGCGAGGCCCGCGACATGCAGCCCTATGACGGCGCCTATTCCGGCTGGGTGCGCGAGGCGGAGGCGGGGCTGGCCGCCCGTGCCGCGACCCGTGCCGCCGAACTGGAGTTCCTGCAGGACTATGACTTCACCGTCGCCTATGAACAGGCCACGGGCCTTGCGCAGCGCCACACCACCGGCGACTGGACGGCCGAGGATCTGCTGGCCACCGCGGCCCGCGACCGGGCAGCGGGCAGTTACACTTCGGCGGCGGGCTATCAGGGCGCGGCGTTGAACCTGACCGATGCGGCCGATCAATGGGTGGAGTATTCGCGCCTGCTGCTGCTGGCGCAGGTCAGCGACAACGACCGCTCCGACTACCGCAACCGGGCGCTTTCGGCGGCGATCAACGGCTATCTGCGGGCGGATGCGCCTGCGGTGCGCGCCGCGGCCCTGCTGGAGATGGCGGCCGCGTTCGAGGCGGTGGAGCGGGGACGCGAGATGATCCCGGCGCTGCGGCTGGCGCAATCCTTGCAGCCGCGCGACGACACCGCCGCCTGGCTGCAGGAGGCGATCGGCAAATACGGCTTCCGCATCGAAAGCCATGAGGTGCGCGCCGACAGCGCCCGCCCGCAGATCTGCGCGATCTTCAACGAAAACCTGGTGCCCGCCGGTGTCGACTACGCGACCTTCCTGCGCCTGCCCGAAGCTGGCCTTGCCGTCGAAGCCTCGGACCGGCAGATCTGCATTTCCGGCGTCACCCATGGCCAGCGCTATGACGTCACCTTCCGCGAGGGGATGCCGGCGCAATCGGGCGAGGAGCTGGCCGCCGATGTGACGCTGAACCTCTATGTCCGCGACCGCAGCCCCGGCGCCAGCTTCCCCGGCCGCGCCTATCTGCTGCCGCGGGCAGAGGGCGCCGGGCTGCCGGTGCAGACCGTGAACACCGACAAGCTGGACCTGAGCCTTGCGCGGCTGTCGGACCGTAACCTGATCCGCGCTATCCAGAACGACTATTTCGGCCGCCCGCTGGAATATTACGAGGCGGAGTACCTGAGCGCGGAGATGACCGAAGCGGTCTGGACCGGCACCGCCGAGGTGGCAATGGAGGTCAACCGCGACATGACCACCCGCCTGCCGCTGGACGAGGCCTTGGGCGATCCCGAGCCGGGGATCTATATCCTCACCGCCGCCGTGCCGGGGCAGGACCCCTATGACCACCCGCCCGCCTCGCAATGGTTCATCGTCTCGGATCTGGGCCTGACCACGCTGTCGGGCACCGACGGGCTGCATGTCTTCGTGCGCTCGCTAGCGGGTGCCGGGCCGAAGGCGGGGGCGGTGGTGACTTTGGTTTCGCGCGCCAATGCCGTGATCGGCACCGCGACGGTGGATGCCGAGGGCTATGCCCACTTCCCGGCCGGGATGACCGCGGGCCGTGGCGGTGCGCAGCCGGCGCTGGTGACGGTGGCGGAGGGGGAAGACTTCGCCTTCCTGCCGCTGACCGACCCCGAGTTCGACCTGTCGGACCGCGGCGTTGCCGGGCGCGAGGCGGCGCCGCCCATCGACGTGTTCCTGACCACCGACCGCGGCGCCTATCGCGCGGGGGAAACGGTCCATGTCACCGCGCTGGCCCGCGATCCGCGCACCGAGGCGCTGGAGGGGCTGCCGCTGACCCTGCGGCTGATGCGCCCCGATGGGGTGGAATACTCGCGTGTACTGGCCGCTGATGCCGGCGCGGGCGGCCATGTCGCCGGTCTGCCCATCGCCGGCAACGCCCCCCGCGGCACCTGGCGGCTGGAGGCCTTCGCCGACCCCGATGCCCCCGCGCTTGCCAGCCAGACGCTGCTGGTCGAGGATTTTCTGCCCGAACGGATCGACTTCGACCTGACCCTGCCGGGCGAGGTGCTGGCGCTGAACAGCCTGCCCGAGATCGCCATCGACGCCCGCTACCTCTTCGGCGCGCCGGGTGCTGGCCTTGGCATCGAGGGCGATTTGCGGCTGTCGGCTGCGGAGACGCTGCCGGGCTATGACGGCTACCGCTTCGGCCGCCATGACGATGGTTTCTCGCCCTGGTTCGAGACGCTTTCTGCCGAGGGCGATACCGCCGAGGATGGCACCGCCACCCTGCCGGTGGTCTTCCCCGATATGGGCGAGGTCGGCCGCCCGCTGACGGCGCGCATCGCCGTGCGACTGACCGAAGGCTCCGGCCGGCCGGTCGAACGGCGGCTGGAACGCCCGGTCATGCCGGAGACCCCGGTCATCGGCATCCGCCCCGGCTTTGACGGCGAGGCGCTTGGCGAGGGCGAGGCGGCAAGCTTCGACCTTCTGGCCATCGGCCCCGATCTGCAGCCGGTGGATCAGCCGGTGCATTGGCGCGTGAACCGGGTCGAGACCGACTATCAGTGGTACGTGATGTATGGCCAGTGGAGCTGGGAGCCGGTGACGACCCGCACGGTGGTGGCCGAGGGGGATGCAACCCTTGGCACCGAGCCGCTGACCGTGACCGCCCCGACCGAATGGGGGGAATACGAGATCGCGGTGGAAAGCACCTCGGGCGCCTATGCCGCCAGCTCGACGGGCTTCTCTGCCGGCTGGTATGTCTCCGCCGAGGGCGGCGATACGCCCGACATGCTGGAGCTGGCGCTGGACAAGCCCGCCTATGCGCCGGGCGACACCGCCACGCTGCGGATCGTGCCGCGCGCAGCTGGCATCGCCTTGGTCAATGTGGTGTCGAACCGGCTGATCGAAAGTCGCGCCGTGCCGGTGAGCGCGGGCGAGAACACCATCGAGCTGACCGTGACCGAGGACTGGGGCGCGGGCGCCTATGTCACCGCCTCGGTCCTGCGCCCGCTCGATCAGCCGGTGGAGGGCCGCGCCCCCGCCCGCGCGCTCGGCCTTGCCCATGCCGCCGTCGATCCCGGCGCGCGGCGTCTGGCGGCCAGCTTCGAGATGCGGGCGGAATCCGCCCCCCGCGCCCCGCTGCCGGTGGCGCTGAAGGTGGACGGCGTGGCGCCCGGCGAGACCGCCTATGCCACCATTGCCGCCGTCGATGTCGGCATCCTCAACCTGACCGGCTTTGCCTCGCCGGACCCGGACTCGCATTTCTTCGGCCAGCGCAAGCTGGGGGTCGGTTTCCGCGACGCCTATGGCAGGCTGATCGACGGGCAGGCCGGCACCCCCGGCACCGTGCGCTCTGGCGGGGACGCGGGCGGCGGGATGCGGCTGCAATCGCCGCCGCCCACCGAAGAGCTGGTGGCCTATTTCGAGGGCCCGGTCGAGGTTGGCGCCGATGGCTATGCGCGGGCGGAGTTCGACATGCCGGCCTTCAACGGCACGGTGCGGCTGATGGCCGTGGTCTGGTCGCAATCCGGCATCGGGCAGGCCGAGGCCGAGGTGCTGGTGCGCGATCCGGTGGTCGTCACCGCCTCGGTCCCGCGCTTCCTGGCGCCGGGCGATACCGCGCGGGTGCTGCTGGAGATTGTCCATGCCACCGGCCCTTCGGGGCGGATGGGGCTGGATGTCACGGCGGACGGGCTGACCCTTGGCTCTGCGCCCACCGGCGTCGATCTTGCCGATCTGGGCAAGGCCTCCGTGTCGGTGCCGATCACGGCGGGCGAGGCAGAGGGGCTGTCGTCGATCCGCGTCTCGCTGACCACGCCGGATGGGCAGCAACTGGTCAAGGATCTGGTGATCCCGGTGCAGGTGAACGATCCCGAACTGTCGCGCCAAAGCCGCTTCACCCTTGCGGCCGGGCAGGACTTCACCTTCGACGCCAACGTTTTCGCCGGGCTGATCCCCGGCACCGGCAAGGCGACGCTGGCGGTCGGCCCCATCGCCCGCTTCGACGCGCCCGGCCTGCTGGCGACGCTGGACGCCTATCCCTATGGCTGCACCGAGCAGATCACCTCGCGCGCGCTGCCGCTGCTGTATTTCGCCGAGGTGGCGGACGTGATGGGCGTGACGACAGCCGAGGATCTGCGCCCCCGGATCGAGCAATCCATCGCCGAGGTGCTGCTGAACCAGTCCGCCAGCGGCGCCTTTGGCCTGTGGCAGGCGGATTCGGGTGACCTGTGGCTTGATGCCTTCGTCACCGACTTCCTCAGCCGGGCGCGGGCTTCTGGCTATGACGTGCCCGACACCGCCTTCCGCTCGGCAATGGACAACCTGCGCAACCAGCTGAACTACGCGCCGGAGTTCGACGAAGGTGCGGGCCCCTATGCCTATGCGCTGATGGTGCTGGCGCGCGAGGGGGCGGCGGCCATCGGTGATCTGCGCTACTATGCTGATGTGAAGCCGGAGGCCTTCGACACGCCCATCGCCGCAGCGCAACTGGGGGCGGCGCTGGCGGCCTATGGCGACCAGACCCGCGCCGATGCGATGTTCACCCGCGCCGCGCGGATGGTCGCCGCGAACCTGGGCCGGGACGAGGGGCAGGTCTGGCGCGCCGACTATGGCACCCACTTGCGCGACGGCGCGGCGCTGCTGGCGCTGGCGACGGAAGCCGGATCGACCGCGATCCCTTCTGATGTCTTGGGCGATGCGGTGGCGGCGGGAGTGGCCAGCCGCAACCTCTCCACGCAAGAGGCGACATGGGCACTGCTGGCGACCCATGCGCTGATCGACCGGCCCGGCGCCGAGGGCTTCACCATCGACGGCGCGCCGGTGACCGGCCCGCTGGTGCGGATGCTGGAGGATGGGGTGGCGGGCGGCGCGGCGATGCGCATCGCCAACGGCTCGGGCGCCGAGGCGACGGTGACGCTGACCACCTTCGGCGTGCCGTCGGAGCCGGAACCGGCCAGCGGCAACGGCTATCAGATCACCCGCAGCTACTACGATCTGGATGGCGCGCCGGTGGACCCCTCTG